>Ga0181520_10010143_pt1 | contig 12722 bp, 11 predicted proteins | sample PEATcosm2014_Bin_29_FD_132451 | JGI IMG/M metagenome (GOLD analysis project Ga0181520, IMG submission 132451) | Peatland microbial communities from MTU Mesocosm Facility, Houghton, MI, USA - PEATcosm2014_Bin02_30_metaG | ecosystem: Environmental > Terrestrial > Soil > Wetlands > Peat | place...
GATCCCCACCGCCCTGCTCGCCGCCCTCTTCCTCTTCGAGCGGAGCGGCCGCCTGGCCGCCGTCCTGCGCTTCAGCGCCGACGTGCTGACCGGGGTGCCCTCGATCATCATCGGGATCTGCGCCTACGCGCTGCTGGTCCTCCCCCTGCACGCCTTCTCCGACCTGGCGGCGGCCTTTGCGCTGGCGGTGCTGATGCTGCCGATCATGATCCGGGCCGACGAGGAGGCGATGCGGACCATCGCCCTCGACCTCTGGGAGGCCGGCATCGCCCTGGGGGCGCGGCGCGGCCGCGTCGCCCGTTCCGTCGTCCTGCGCGGCGCCCTCCCCGACCTGGTCACCGGCAACCTGCTCGCCATCGCCCGGGCGGTGGGGGAGACCGCACCGCTCCTCTTCACCCTGGCCACGCCGCTCGCGGCCATGACCCTGCTGATCTACACGGAGGGCACCCAGGCCTTCCCCATCGCCCAGGAGACGGCCTGGGGCACCGCGCTGGTGCTGCTCGCCTTTGTCCTGCTCCTGAGCGTTGCGGCTAGGATCGCGGCATGGCGCATCTCCCGGAGGGCTCGCTGAGATGTCCGCAAACCACGGCGCGCGGGCCGAACCCCTCACCCTAGTGGCGGAGCAGCACACCGCAGCCAACACCGCCGCGTCGGCACTGACCCACGGACACCACGCCGCGGCGACGCCGCCCGCGGTCACCCTGGAGGGGGTCCGGGTCACCTTCGGCGACCACGTGGCGGTGCGCAACGTGACCCTCGCCATCCCGGCGCGCCAGGTCACCGCGCTGATCGGGCCCTCCGGCTGCGGCAAGACCACCCTGCTCCGGGCCGTCAACCGCCTCCACGATCACACCGGCGGCCGGGTCGAGGGTTCGATCAGGCTCGGCGACATCGACGTGTACGCCGCGGACACCCGACCGGAGCTGATCCGGCGCCGGATCGGGATGGTCTTCCAGCGCCCCAATCCGTTCCCGGCCATGAGCATCTTCGACAACGTCGTCTCCGGCCTGCGTTTCAACGGCGTGCGCGGCAGAGCCCTGCTCCGCGACGCCGCCGAGTCGGCGCTCCGCCACGCCGCCCTCTGGGACACGGTCAAGGACCGGCTGCATCAGCCGGCGGTGCGCCTCTCCGGCGGGCAGCAGCAGCGGCTCTGCATCGCGCGCGCGCTCGCCGTGGAGCCCGACGTGCTGCTCATGGACGAACCCTGCTCGGCGCTGGATCCGATCGCGACTGCGAAGATCGAGGATCTCATCATCCGGCTGGCGGCTGATGTGACCATCGTCCTGGTCACGCACAACATGTTCGAGGCGGCACGGGTCTCCGACCAGGCCGCCGTCTTCCTCCTCGGCGACGATCGGGTCGGGGAGCTGGTCGAGGTGGGGGCCACCGACGAGCTCTTCCACGAGCCGAAGAACCCGCGCACCCGGGACTACGTGGCGGGTCGGGTGGGCTGAGGAGTCTCGGCGTGCCAGGTTCCTCGGCCCCTCTCGCTCTCCCTGCTGCCGCCATCGCCGCCCGGCTGCGGGCAGCCGGTTGCGTCTTCGCCGAGGACGAGGCCCGCCTGCTGATCGCGGCCGCGCCGGCAGCGACGGACCTCGAGGTGATGGTCGAGCGCCGGGTTGCGGGTCTGCCCCTCGAATACGTCATCGGCTGGGCGGAGTTCCGCGGTCTGCACATCGGGATCGACCCCGGCGTGTTCGTGCCCCGCCATCGCACCGAGTTCCTGGTTGCACAGGCCGCCGCCCGCGCCGCTCCCGGCGCGGTGGTGGTCGACCTCTGCTGCGGCTCGGGCGCCATCGGCGCCGCGCTGGCCGCCGCGGTGGGGACCATCGAGCTGCACGCCGCCGACATCGACCCGGCCGCGGTGAGCTGCGCCCGGCGCAACCTGGCCGCCGCCGGCGGCCACGTCTACGAGGGGGACCTCTTCGAGCCACTTCCGGCGTTCCTCCGCGGTCGCGTCGACCTCCTGCTCGCCAACGTCCCCTACGTCCCCACCGAGGAGATCGCCCTCCTCCCGCGCGAAGCCCGGCTGTACGAGCCGGCGGCAGCGCTGGACGGGGGCCCCGACGGCCTCGACCTGGCGCGGCGGGTGGCGGCGGGAGCGCCGCTCTGGCTGGCGCCGGGAGGCCAGCTCCTGGTCGAGACGAGCGATCTCCAGGCGACGGCGCTGGCGGCGGCCATGACGGCCGGCGGGCTCACCTCCGAGGTGGCCACCCTCGACGAGCTGGACGCCACCGTCGTCATCGGAACCATGCCCGCCGCCGCGAGGTGAGCGGGGAATCCCGGACACGGCCGCCCCGCCGGTCAGGTGCCCTCGCCGCTCGGGGCTCCCCCCATCGTCAGCGCCATGCCGAGCGTTGTGGTGGGATCACGCCGCCGGCCCTGGGCCTGGCTCCCGCGCGGCCGGGCTGGTCGACCGCTGACCGGTGACCCGGCCGGGGAGGGAGATGTCTTCCCCCTGCCCGTGCAGCTTCCCCGTGATCACCGCCGCCGCGGCGGCGCAGAACGCGTCGTTGTCCCAGTAGTTGTGCGCGCGGAGCCCGCCGCCAGTGCTGTCGTGCACGTTGTCGACCTGGATGTCGGTGACCGGCATGGCCGTCTCCACTCCCGTCTCGGGATCGTGGACCACGAACATGCCCGGGCCGCCGCCCGCCGGGATGGGCTCGCCGCGCTTCCACGTGGAGGGCGGGCCGAGGGGATCGGCCACCGGGTCGAGCGGATCCCAGAGGTTGGTCCAGCCACCGCTGATCAGGCGCACGTTGCCGGCGTCATCTCCCCACTCCAGCACGTCCGAGTACTTGCGGAGCGGGCTGCCCGAGGTGATCAGGGCCCGCACCGCCGGCGCGGTGGGCGGTGAGATGGTCGAGATCAGGTCGAAGACCATCACCGTGCCGTTGCTGTGGCCGTTCATCACCACGCCGTCGACATCGGGGCGGCCGGCGATCCGGCTGACCGCATCGCGGAGAAACATCCGCACCCGCTCGCGATGCTCGTTGCTCGTCACGTAGGCGGCCACGTCGTCCTCGACCGTGCGCAGCACGCTCCCGGCCCCACCACCGGTGGCGTCCGCTGCGGCCGGGGCGGGCGGGGCGGTGCCTTCGCGGTGGAGCAGGCGGTCGACGACGCCGCGGTGGGGCACGATGCCGGTGCGCGGTCGCAGGCTGACGGTCGGCGGACCGGGGACGGCCGGGTGCTGGCGCAGCGCCTCCAGGTCCGCGACGAGCATGTGTCCCAGCCCGCCGAGGGTCGCGTAGCTGCCGAGGTCCGGCTCGGCGATGACCGCGAGGTCGTGCAGGGCGGCGAGGTCGCTCTGCTTGCTCTCCAGGCCGGAGTAGACGAGGGCGACGTGGGCCACCTGCTTGCCCGGCTCGGCGAGCGGCACGCCCGCGACGTCGACCGCGCCGGTCGGGGTCCAGCTCCCGAGGCGCCGGAGCCCGGGCTCGGTGGCGTGGGTGAGCGGAGGGTAGTTGCTCTGCGCGTACACCGGGCCGCGCCCGCCCGCGGCGAGCCGGGTGGGGTCATCCCCCAGCAGCTCTCCGAGGTGACGGCGCAGCCCCTCGTGGAGGGCGTCCGCGTACCCGTCCGACGCCGCCAGCGAGCTGGGCGCCTGCTGGAATCCGATCCCGTGGATGGTGATCACGACGAGCATGGCTGGCTCCTCCCGGTGGTGTCCTCTTTTCTCGGCCCTCGGCCGTCTCGCCGCTACCCCAGGCTGCCGAGCGCGGTGGGGTGGGTGGGCTGGTAGAGGAGGACCTCCACTCCTCCGGGCAGCACCACGGTGATCGCGCGCCCGAACTGGCGCGCTTCCGGCTCGCCGCGCAGGGTCACCCCCTTGGCCCGGAGGTCCGCGACGGTGCCGTCCAGGTCGTCGCAGGTGAGCGAGATCTCGTGGCCCGGCTTTCCGGCGGGGTGGACCCCGATCTCCGACGGAGGGGTGGCGAAGATCAGCCAGCCGCCGCCGGCGTCCACGTGGGGCCAGCCGAACGCGTCCCGGAGCGTCTCGCGGAGCGCCTCCGCCTCGGGGGAGAAGAAGAGCAGGTGCACACCGTTGATGGCCATGTCGTCTCCCTCAGCTGTGCCAGGTGTACGCGTCGGCGTTGCCGTCGACCGCGACGCAGAAGCTGCTCGTGGGGCAGGACACGGCGGCGAGCCCGTACCCGCTGCCCAGCATGTTCGGCGCCGACCACGAGCTGCCGTTGAAGGTGACGGAGCGGTTGTCACCCTGGTCCACGGCCATGCAGAAGGTCGAGGAGGTGCACGACACGCCGGCCAGCCCGCCTCCCGGCTCACCGTTCAGCTCATCCACCGTGGCGCTGGTCGACCACGAGCTGCCCCTGTACGTGTAGACGCCCCCGTCCGTCCCCACCGCGATGCAGAAGGAAGACGAGGTGCAGGAGACCCCGTCGGGGGGGCCGGTCCCGGTGTCCTCCCCGGCGCCGAGGGTGCTGGGGGGGGACCAGCTGGTGCCGTTGAAGACGAAGGCGCCGGTGCCCCCCACGGCGACGCAGAACGAGGCCGTGGGACACGAGACCGCGGTCATGATGCCCTGGGTCTGGTCGACCACCACGGGGCTGGACCACGCGGTGCCGTTGAAGGTGTAGGCGTTGCCCGAGTTGTCCACGGCGACGCAGAAGGACGCCGAGGCGCAGGAGACGGCCTCGAACTGGCCGGAGGTGTCGACGCCGCTGACTGGGGTCCACGTCCCCCCGCTGTAGGTCAGCGCGTTGCCGGCGTCATCCACCGCCACGCAGAAGCTGATGCTCGGGCAGGAGACCGAGACGATGCTGTTGGGGGAGTCGACGGCCCGCGGGGCCGACCAGGATGAGCCGTTGTAGGTGAGCGCGTTGCCCGGGTTGGCGCTGCCCCCGGCACTGCTGTCGACGGTGACGCAGTAGGTGGTCGACGGGCAGGAGACGGCGAGGAGGTCGAGACCTGGGTCGATGCTCGCGGCCTGCGACCAGGTGCCCGCGCCGCTGGCAGAGGCCGGTGCCGTCTCCCCCGAGAGCGGCGTGGGGGAGGAGAAGGCTGGGATCAGCGTGCCTCCGGCGAGCGTGGAGGACCCGGGGGACGAGCTCGGCGAGGCGCTGCACGCCGCAACGGCAGCCCCGGCCGCGATGCAGGCCACCATCCAGGTGACCGAGCGAACGGAGCGCGCGCCTGCCGGAGTGCGGTCTGGATGGGCTGCGTGTGCCGTCATCTCCCGACATCCCCCTGTCTGCCGGCCGCCCCGAGCGGGTCGCTCGCGCCTGGGCTCTGGGCGAGCACCTCACTGTCGTGAGTCCCCGCATCGATCCTAGCACGGCTCCGAATGCCGCTCGGGCAGCCCGCAGGCGGGCCGGTTACTCGGGGATGCCGGCCACGGGAGAGGGCGCTGCCGCCGCCAGCGGCTCGGAGGCCGACCGGGAACCGAGGGTCGCAAGGCCCAGCAGGACCAGGCCGCCAAGGGCCAGGATGAGCACGAGTCGCTGCCACGTGAGGGCGAGGGAGAGGATCAGCGCCAGGGCCGCGCCGCCCGACATCCCGAGGTAGCGGCTGGTCGAGACCGCACCCTGGATCCGCCCCACCCTGTCTGCGGCCTGGCTCTGGACCAGCACCCCGCCCTCGACCTGGGCCAGGCTCGCCATCGCCGTGCTCACCAGCAGGAAGAGGAGGTCCGCGACCGGCGCCCCGGCGATGGCCACGGCCCCGATGCCGGCGATCTCGCAGGCGAGTCCGGGCAGGATGACCCCCGGACGGCGGAGCGGGGGCCAGAAGACTATCAACGAGCCGATCACGCTCCCCAATCCCACCGCTGCGTAGAGGATGCCGGCGTCCGCCGAGTTGCCAAACCTCTGCGAGGCGAGGGCCGGCAGCGCCGCCTGGAGCGCGGTGATGGCCACCGTGGAGGAGAAGGCGCCCAGGGCGATGATCCGGAGCAGCCGCTGGCGTAACACGGCGGTGAAGCCGTCGAGCACGGCGCCGCGGAGGGTGGGGCGCCGCGCCGCGCCCGCGGGCATCGAAGGAACCGAGAAGAAGAAGATGGCGGCCACCGCGAAGGTGGCGGCGTCGGTGAGGACCAGCGGCACGGCCCCGAACGATGGGAGCAGCAGGGCGCCGATGGCCGGCGAGACGAGCATCGCTCCACCGCTCAGGCTGATGTAGGCGAGGTTGAGGGTGTGCCGGTTCTCGCCGTCGCCGAGCCTCGCCATCACCGCGGCGGTGAGCGGCTGCCACGACCCTCCCACCAGCTGCGACAGTCCGGCCAGCACGTAGACGGACCAGAGGGCGCGATCGAGGCCGAGGGGGATCGCCAGCGCCGCGGTGATCGCCCCCTGGGTCAGCGCCGCCCCCAGGATGCCGAGACGTGGGCTGATCAGGTCACCGAGCGGCCCACCCAACCAGGCTCCCAGGGGGCGGGGTGCCACCCGAACCAGGAAGTAGCCGGCGGTCGCCGCATAGCTGCCCGTCTCGCGATAGAGCACGACGGCGAGCGCAAACGTCGTCAGCCAGTCACCGAAGGCGGAAACGCCGACCCCGGCCAGGAAACGAACCGACGAGTCCCGGCGCATCGGCAGATTCTCCGCTCTTCTCGCGGCCTACAGCGAGGGTGCCGGCCGGCGACCGATGCCGGCACCCTCGCGGGCGCACACCTTCAATGGGGGTGTGCCCGGGGCGCGGGGTGAACTACCAGTCGGTCGTGTGGTACATGGTCATCCCTCGATTCCCGAGGCCGGGAGGATCCCGGCCCCTTTTCGAGCGGAAGTATGCGACGACGCGGTTGTGTTTGTGAAGTGCCGGTTGCATGCCGGCAACAGGGCTGTTGTGCCCCCCCATATTCGCCGCGCGGGGGACTACCGGCGGGGGGAGCAGTTTCGTTACACTCCCGTCGCATCCGGGCGTCCCGATCGCCCTGGCGATGGGCGCATCGGGCGACCCGCGCCCGCCGCTCAACTGCGACGTCCTCACCACGACGCAGTCACAACGGGCCCATCCGGAGCGCCTCGGTCGTAGGCTTGCGCCGTGGCCGCAGGCATGGCGACGCGCGTACGCCCGGCCCTCGCACGGCTGGGTCGTGCCCTCTGGGCGCTGCCGGAGTGGACGCCCCCCCGGCCGGTGCGGGTGCGTCCCCGCCTGGTGCTGTTCGTCGCCGCCACCTGGCTGGTGAGCGGGATCCTGGCACTGACGGTGATGCCGTGGCGCGGCGATTGGGTCGCCGCGGCGGTCGCGGGCCCCCTGGTGGCCGTCATGGCCGCCTACGCGATTCCCGCCTTTGGCGGCATCCAGGGGCGCTGGTCCGCGTCGGGGTTCTTCCACCTCGCCTTCAGCTTCGCCATCGGGCCCCCGGCCATCCTCGCCATGGCCATCGGCCAGTCCGCCGGCTCGGCCGTCCGCCGTCGGCCGGGCGCCTTCCGGACCATCTTCAACGTTGGGGACCACTTCCTCGCGGACACCGCCGCCTGGCTCGTTTTCCGTCAGGCGGTCGGGCCCGGGTCGGGGGTGATCCCTCTGGCGCTTGGCGGGGCGGCGGGAGCTGTCGCCGAGACGATCGTGAACCTCAACCTCCTGGCAGCGGTCGTCGCCCTGGCCGGAGAACCGTCGGAGGTTCGGAGATGGCTGGGGAATCTCGTGCGCACGTCGTCCATCGCCCTGCTCTTCGGGATCACCGCCGCCGGGGCGACCCTCCTCTACAAGAAGGAGGGCACGTTCGGGATCATCACTCTGCTGCTGCCGCTCGCCCTGGTCCAGGGGTCGCTGGTGACGCTCGCGCGCCGCACCCACGAGCAGGCTCTGGCGCGGGAGGTACAGCGTCGGGAGCGGGAGGGGCTCCTGCGCCGCGAGGCGCAGGCCCTCCGGCGGGCGGGCGATGCGTCCGAGGTCGAGCGCAAGAGGATTGCCGCCGACCTCCACGACAGCGTCATCCAGGACGTTTCCGGCCTCTACATCCGCTCCAGCGCCCTGCTCGGGCGGCTCTCCGACGGCGACGCCGACGTCTGGTCGCGCGAGCGCGTCGAGGGCTTCCTCAACTACACCCGCGACCTGGCGGGAGGGGCGGTCCAGGAGCTGAGGACGCTGATGATCGAGCTGGCGCCTCCACTCCTCGACGAGGAAGGCCTTCCCTCGGCCCTCCGCCAGCTCCTGACCCGGCTCGACCGCGAGCAGATCTCCTGGGTGCTCGAGTGCACCGAGGAGCGTCTCGACCAGCGGCATCAGCGGCTCGTCTACCGGGTGGTCCAGGAGGCGCTGCGCAACGTGGTCAAGCACGCGCAGTGCCACAGCGTCTGGGTCACGGTGCGCCCGCAGGGGGGGCGGCTGGTCGCCTCGATCCGCGACGACGGCCGCGGGTTCTCCGCGGAGGAACGCGCCGACCGCCGCCGCAAGGGGCACGCCGGGCTTGGACTGCTGGGGCAGACCGTGCGCGATGGGGGCGGGGAGCTGACCATCACCTCGGTCCGGGGCAAGGGCACCACGCTCAGGCTGTCGATCCAGATGCTGCCGTCGCCATTCACCGATGAGGCGGACGGCAGCGGCTCCGCCTCGCTCTCGGATTCCAACGAGGCCGGCGACCCCGACGGCTCCGATGGGGCGGTGGACGCCCACCTCCACGGCGCAGACACCAAGCGGCCACCCGTCGATCGACCCGGGACCGAGAGGCGATCGAGGCGGGCACGGGTGGTGACGTCCAGCTCGGCCAGCTGACCCGGCACAGCAGCGGCCGGGGTGAACGCCTGAGCACGGTCCGGTCGCTCTCGCGTCACACCGCGGCGCCTGGGATCTCCCCGCCTTACAATGCGCCCTGCCGACGTAGGGGACGGCAGCGTATGTAGAGGTTTGCGCTCATGGGCAGCAGCGGCAAGATCCGACTCCTCATCGTCGACGACCATCCGGTTGTTCGCCAGGGGCTGGCCGACATCTTCGACCGGACCGAGGACATCCAGGTGGTCGGGCTGGCGGCGGACGGCGTCGAGGCGGTGACCATGAGCCTCAAGCACGAGCCCGACATCGTCCTCATGGACCTCTCCATGCCCAACATGGACGGCATGGACGCCACCCGATTCCTCCTCAAGTCGTGCCCCGACACCCGGGTGCTGATGCTCACCTCCTTCTCCGGCAAGGAGCGGGTGAAGGAGGCGCTCCGCTCCGGTGCGGTCGGCTACCTGCTCAAGGACACACCGACCGAGGAGCTGATCGCCGGGGTGCGCAACGCCGTCAAGCACGGCCGGCGCTTCCGCGACATCGACTGATCCCGCACCGGTGCCGGCGTAGCGTGGCGCTGCGCGGGCCGGACTCTTCGACATCCGGCCCGCCTTCCCTCGGTCCGCTGATCCGTGCGCACCGCAACCTAGCAGCTCGGCGCCTCCGGGTAGACTGCGTGGCGAGATGAGCGGGCGTTCGGTTCGCGGCGGTGCGGTCTCACCAGCGGCGCAGCAGGCGCGGGGTGGCGGTCTGGCCGGCGCGGGCGCTCTCCTGGGCTTCGTCGTGCTGCTCGTTTCCCTCTACCTGCCTTTCGCCCACCTCACCTGCGAGTCCTGCCCGGCGGTGACGTCGACCCACCTCGCCTCGGGCAACCTCGTGGGCGGGACGGACGGGTGGAGGGTGCTCGTGCTGGCGATCGCAGGGCTGGTGACCACCGGCTCCTTCCTCCTGCTGGCCCCGTCGCGCCGGCAGACGGCCCTCGGCTCGCTGGTTCTCGCGCTCGCCGCCGGGGTCCTGGTCGTCGTCGATGCGGCCAACGCCTCCACCCGGGTGCTGGGCTGGCCGGGCTCTGGCCAGAGCGATGTCGCGCATGGCCCCGGCACGTATGTGGCACTCGTGGGCGCGATCGCGGCGTGCGCCTTCTCCGTGCTGATGGTGGGGTCACAGCGAGTGCCCCGGAGCTGAGGACCGTCGGACCCCGCCCTGCCGTTTGCCCAGCAGGCGAGCAGGTACACTCCACCACGCCATGAGCGAGTTGTCGGTCCGAGCCAGGGAGGTCGCAGCCCGTGTAGCCGAGCTACAGGGCCACCTTTGACCTGGATTCCCGACGCTCCCGCGTCGTCGCCCTGGAGGCTCAGGTCGCCGATCCCGCGCTCTGGGACGATTCCCGTCGCGCCGCGGCGCTGACCCAGGAGCTCGCCCACATCCGCGAGGAGCTGGCGGGCTGGGAGGCGCTCACCCGGCGGGCGGCCGACGCCCGCGACCTGGCCGACCTGATGGGGGAGGAGGCCGGGGGTGATGCCCCGAGCGGCGACCCGGTCATGACCGCCGAGCTGACCGGCGAGCTGGACGAGATCGAGAAGGAGCTGGGCGCCCGCGAGGTCGATCTGCTCTACAGCGATCCCTACACCGACAACCCCGCGCTGCTCTCGGTGAAGAGCGGGGCGGGGGGGACGGACAGCCAGGATTGGGCCGAGATGCTGCTCCGGATGTTCCTCCGCTGGGGGGAGCGCCACCGGATGGCGGTCGAATTCCTCGAGGAGGCGGAGGGCGAGGAGGCGGGCATCAAGTCGGCGACCATCCGGGTGGAGGGCCGCCGCGCCTTTGGCCTGCTCAAGTCGGAGCGCGGTGTCCACCGCCTGGTCCGGCTGAGCCCCTTCGACTCCGCCCATCGCCGCCACACCAGCTTCGTCCTGGTGGAGGTGACGCCGGAGGTGGACGATGACGTCACCGTCGAGATCGACCCCAAGGACGTCCGCGAGGACGTCTACCGCTCCAGTGGCGCGGGCGGCCAGCACGTCAACAAGACATCGTCGGCGGTCCGCCTCACCCATATCCCGACCGGGATCGTGGTCACCTGCCAGAACGAGCGCTCGCAGCACCAGAACCGCGACGTCGCCTGGAGGGTGCTGCGCTCCCGGCTGCTGGCGGTCGCCCAGGCGGCCCACGCCGAGCGGATTAGCGAGCTCAAGGGCGAGTCGCTGCCGGCGGAGTGGGGCTCGCAGATCCGGTCCTACGTCCTCCACCCCTACACGATGGTCAAGGACCACCGCACCGCCCATGAGGTGGGCAACGTCCAGGCCGTCCTCGACGGCGACATCGATTCCTTCCAGGAGGCCTACCTGCGCTGGGCGGCGGGCAACCAGGACGCGGCCGAGCATCCACCCGCGCCGGACTAGCCGCCGCCCCCGGCGGGGGCACGCCGGCCCCGGCGGGGAGCCCCTCGGACCCGGTCCACGGCACGCGAAGCGCGGCTATACTCGATCGGTCCCGCGGCGGGCAGCCGCTGCAGCTCACGTCGTACCCCACCTCCCCGTCCGGGCCTCCCGGCTTCCCGATCCCCCGGGGAACCACCGTTGAACGATCGGAACGTCACATCTCCATGAACCCTCCCCCGATGCTCTCGGAGAGCGTGCCGGCCGGGTGCCGCCGCCCCTCCCAGGACCTCCCGCCCACCCCCGCCACGAGGGACCTCGGACGGTGAGCCTCGCGGCGGTGATGCCACCGCAGGTCGGGCAGAAGCCGGATCCGGGGATGCGTCCCGTGATCTCCTTCCACGGCGTCAGCAAGACCTACCCCAACGGCACCGAGGCCATCCGGGACGTCGACCTCGCCATCTACCAGGGCGACTTCTGCTTCGTGGTCGGCGCGAGCGGCTCGGGCAAGACGACCCTCGTCCGCCTCCTCATCCGCGAGGAGGTGGCCTCGACCGGGCGCATCTTCGTGGACGGGCAGGAGACCACCCGGATGACGCGCCGGCGGTTGCCCAAGCTCCGCCGCAAGTTCGGCATCGTCTTCCAGGACTACAAGCTGCTGCCCAAGCTGACGGTGGCGCAGAACGTGGCCTTCGCCCTCCAGGTCACCAAGCCGGGGCAGCGGCACCTCAAGGAGAAGGTCGAGGAGACCCTCTGGATCGTCGGTCTGGAGGACAAGCTCGACACCTTCCCCGACGAGCTCTCCGGTGGCGAGCAGCAGCGCGTCGCCATCGCCCGCGCGCTGGTTCACCGACCGCGGATCTTCCTCGCCGACGAGCCCACCGGCAACCTCGACCCCGACACCTCGTGGGGCATCGTGCAGCTCCTGCTCCAGATCAACCATCGGGGCACCACCGTCCTGATGGCGACTCACAACCGCGAGATCGTCGACCTCTGCCGGCGCCGCGTCATCGCCATCGACTCCGGCCGGGTGGTCCGCGACGAGGTCGAGGGCGGGTACCTGCGCGAGGGCGAGGCGACCATATGAGAGGCCTGCTGGCGTCGGTGCGCTTTGCCCTGGTGGCGGCGGGGCAGAACTTCACCCGCAACCTGGCCGTGTCCATGGCCGGCGTCTTCACGATGGGCCTGATCATGCTACTGGTGGGCGGCACGCTCCTGCTCACCCACACCGTCGACGCCATCCTCGCCCAGCAGGAGACGCAGGCCGACGAGATCCACATCTACCTCCAGGACTCGCTCTCCATGCGCACCATCGCCGACTACGAGGCGCGCTTCGCCCACGACGCGCGGGTCAACGGCATCGCCTTCACCAGCAAGGATGAGGCGGTCATCCTCGCCCAGCAGCGGGGACTGCAGCTGCAGTCGGCGTTCAACGTCCTGGGCAACAACCCGCTGCCCGCATCCATCGACCTGCACGTGCGGAATCTCGGCGACCTCAGCCAGCTCAACAATCTGGCCAAGACCCTGCCCATCGTCGACACCAGCAGCGGCTCCGCCACCGACTACAACCCCGGGGTCATCCCCCGGCTCCAGAGCCTGATCACGGTGACGGTGTGGGTCGGCGGTGTCCTCTCCGCGGTGCTCGCGGTGATCAGCCTGGTGATCATCATGAAC
>Ga0181520_10010144_pt1 | contig 12722 bp, 11 predicted proteins | sample PEATcosm2014_Bin_29_FD_132451 | JGI IMG/M metagenome (GOLD analysis project Ga0181520, IMG submission 132451) | Peatland microbial communities from MTU Mesocosm Facility, Houghton, MI, USA - PEATcosm2014_Bin02_30_metaG | ecosystem: Environmental > Terrestrial > Soil > Wetlands > Peat | place...
ACCGCCGTACGGTGGGCTCCTTGTTGATTTCAGAAAATCTTCCATGAGATAAACGGCATTGTTGAGAAAGTACGTGTCCTCGGAGCCGACATAGATATGAATCTTGCCCTCTAAATCGGGACCCAGCTTTGCCCAGTCTCGTTCCAGAATCGCTTCCAGGTCATAATGTTCGCGCCAGTAGTCCGCAACCTTGTGATCGATTTCGCCGGTCACCTTGTCGTAAATGGGAGCAGGGTAACCATCCGTGCCCACCGGTCCGAAGACCGCTTGCCAAATGTCGTATTGTTCGCCGCTGCGGCCATGGTCACCAAGTGCCAACTCGTAGGCGTTGATTTCCTCGTTCGTGATGAAGTTGTGGCCAAGGTAGTCGCGCATAGCCGACTGTGCTTCACGCTTATGCGCGCCTTCCAGGTAATAGAAGTTCTTGTCGTTGTAAATATCGATGTCGGTGTAGGCGTGGAAATCGATGGGGTCGGGGCAGGATGCAAATGCGCCGTTGTAGTGTTCCGGATAAAAGACCTGCACGGCCAGCGCTTCCCAGCCGCCGGTCGAGCCGCCATAAGTGAATCGCGCCCAGCCCTGGCCGATGGCGCGAAACTGCTTTTCAATTGCAGGAATCAATTCATTTTCAATTGCGTCGCCGTACGGCCCAACATTGGCAGAGTTTACTGCATATGAGTCGTCGTAGAAGGGGTTGGGATGCTGAATCTTGACGATCAACACCCGCGGAAAGCCGGGCGAAATCCACTTCTGATAGAACTTGTAAGCTTCCTCTTGCTGGATGCGGTTGTAGCCGGCCAGGTGGAAGCGCTCGCTGTAGTCCGGTTTCAGGTTCGGGTCCGGCGGAATTGTGCGAAAGTCGTTGAAATCATCCACAAAGTGATCGTGGAAAATCATCAGCGGGAATCGAGCGTTGGGGTGCTCGTCAAAGCCTTCGGGCACCAGAACGATGGCGCTGATGAACGTCGGCCGGCCCCAGAATTTGGTCAGCGCCTCGCTCTGTATGCGGATGTGGCGAACGTACTTTGTGTCAGCCGGCGTGGGTATGGGCGGAATCACCTCGGTCAACGCGACGGAGATGGAAGCGCCCGGCTTGACAGTGACTTTTATTGGCTTCGAGATGAGATTGCCGGGTGAAATGTTCCAGCGCTGCCCCTCGCCTTGGTCCGGGTGCAGCTTCACGGTTTTGCCATCGCTGCGGTGGAAAGTCTCGTATTTGTTCAGCACAGCCTGAACGTAATAATCGCCCGGCGGAACGTCCTTGACACTGCGTATGGGATAGCCCCAGGCAGTTGCGTCCACTAGGGCAGGCTGGCCAGGTTGCCACCCATCGACAGTCAGGCCGAAGACAATCTGCGAGCGCATGGTGTCGTCGATCTGGTTACGCGGCTCGTCGCTCGGGTCCGTGGAGAGACAGAGTAACAGGCGGCCATCGAGAGGCTGTGCGCTTATCTCTTTTGGGAAGGTGACGGAAAAAGATTGAGCGGCCAGAGCGATGGGAAACAATAGAACCAGTGGGAGGACTATGTGCTTCATATGGGGAACTATACAGGGCGTCACGGAGACACGTCGAGATTCGCAGCTGCACAATCGCGGTAGGCGCATCGCCCCAGGTTTCGATTATTAAACCTGGGGCCAGCCGTCTTTAATCCTGGCTATTTATTGTCCGCCAGAGTGCTCTTGATAAATGCGGCTACGCGGTCGTGAAGCTGCTTGAGGCTTTCGTCGTTGACGTAAACCATGTGTCCCGACTCATACCAGTCATACTCAATATTCTTGGCCAGCGACTGCGGGATCGCCAGGTGCTTGTCTTCATATAAGGCGGCGAAGAACGGCGTGGCCAGATCGTAGTAGCCGCCGTTGACCATGATCTTCAGCCGGGGATTGGTCTTAAGCGCCTCAGCCAGATCGTTGGCCACATTGAGGCCCAGCGGATGACCATGGCGCATCGTATCCCAATGCCCTTCGGCCGAAAACATTGCCGGAAGGTAGGTTTGGCCCTCACCATATTTGAGGTCACGGCGCACGTAGTCGTTGAAGAGCGAGACATAAGCCGACGAAATAGCCGAACTTTGCGGGTCGTACTCCGCGCCTTCGCTCAGTGGGTCGAGTGTGGGTCCGGAGAAGCGCGTGTCGAGTCGCCCTGTGGTTAGATCCTGATCGTCCTGCAAGTTCTTCTCGAATTCCCCGCCATTTATCCGCAGATTGCCTTTGAGCAGGTAAGCAACCGGCAGGCCAGTGTACTCGTGCAGCTTCTCGGCCACTTGCTGCTTTTCGTCCGAACCCAAATCGGTGCCTTGGGCGAGCGCGTGGGTGTACGGTCCTGTCGCGAACGATTCCACCTCTTTCAGAAATGGCTCAAGCGCAGTCGGCTGCTGAGGCAGCCTTTTGTGATACCAGGCTGTGGCTGCATACGTAGGCAGTGCCATCACATAGGGTAGGTCCACGCCGGGGTTCGCGCTGGGCGCATCAATATCCGTCGTAAAGTTGAAGATCTGCGACAACAGAATCACGCCATTCAGATCTATATTTGCGCGATTCGCCAGGATGTTGGTGAGGACAGCTGAGCGCGTCGTTCCGTAGCTCTCGCCAAAGATGAACTTGGGCGAATTCCAGCGGTTGTATTTTGATATGAACCGAACGATAAAGCGGGCGTAGGCGTTGGCATCCTCATCGATACCCCAGAAAGCCTTCTCTGCATCCTTGCCGATCAGCCGTCCGAAGCCGGTGCCGGGCATGTCGATGAATACCAGATCGCTTGTGTCGAGGAGTGAGTAGGCGTTGTCCACGAGCTTGTATGGGGCGGCAGGCAAGTGCTGGTCGCCGGCTGTGACCACGTGCTTGGGGCCGAGTGAACCCATGTGCAGCCATACGGTGGAACTGCCGGGACCGCCGTTATAGAAGAAGGTAATGGGTCGGTCCTCAGCCTTCGCGTCCTTCTTGAAGTACGCCACATAAAACATTCGTGCAAGAGGAGTTGCATCCTTTGGATCTTTTGGCTCCGAAATCGCCAACTGACTGCCCGGCTGCGGCTTGCCGTCGGCGCCAAGCTGCGCGTCTTGCTCGTCTGCCGAGCCAACCGTCAACGTGCCCGCAATGGCCGTATAGGCGATATGCTGGCCACCCACATCCACAGTGCTTTGAGTAGTGACCTCCGCCGGCAGAGCCTTTTCCGCAGTTTTTTCAGAGGTTTTTTCAGCGGTCTTATCAGCTGGCTTTTCGTCATCTGCACGCACTAAGATTGGCGAAAAGAGAAGAGAGGTTGCGAGCAAGGCTGCAGGGAAGCGACAGAAACGAGACATTCGGAATTCTCCAAATTTGGAATTCGAGCGGAATCAAAATAATGCGCACAAAGTCAGTATAGGTCTCGTGCTATGTTCAATGCGGTCCATAATTCAGAGCGCGCTGACGATTGACTCCTACTTCTGAACTTTATCAAACGGCTGTCTTTCGCTGATTCTCGGCCGGTCCTGAGCTTGCAGCTCCTTGGATACCTGCTCGACCTCGCGGAAGACGCGCAGCAGGTTTCCGCCGAGAATCTTGCGGCAATCTTCCGCAGAATATCCGCGCGCCATGAGCGCCTCAGTGATTTTAGGCAGGTCGGCTGCCGAGTCCATCCCCTCGGGAAGCTGTCCGCTGACGCCGTCGAAGTCTGAGCCGATGCCCACGTGGTCCACTCCGGCCACTTTGGCGATGTGGTCGATATGGTCGATGATGACCGAGAACGGCGGGCGTGGGATGCGATCACCGTATTGACGCTGGAGCTTTTCGATCTCGGCGTAAGGAACCGGTTTGCCGTCCGCCTGTGCATGATCCTTGAGTGCTTGGACAGCCTTGCTCATCTCAGGTTCGATGGCTTTCTGCTGGTCGCGATAAGCCTGCGACAGGAAGCCGGAGTAAAAATTGACCTGGACGACTCCGCCCTTGGAGTTCGGGCCTCCAGAGCGGGCAACAGCAAGCAACATATCGTCGGTCATGTTGCGGGGAGAATCACACAGGGCTCGCGCATCCGAGTGAGAGGCGATGACCGGTGCGCGGCTGATAACCAGGGTCCTGAAAAAAGTCCGGTCGGAGACGTGCGAGATGTCAACCATCATGCCCAGCCGGTTCATCTCGTAGACCACGTCCTTGCCAAACTCGGTGAGACCCTCCTTGGTGTGCGGCACGGACGCGTCATCAATGTCTCCAGAGCTGTCGGCCCAGCCATTCGAGTTAGCCCAGGTGAGGGTCATGTAGCGAACGCCCAGAGCGTAATACTGGCGCAGCAGCGGGATTGAATCTTCAATGGAGTGGCCGCCCTCAATCCCCATCAGCGTGGCCAGCTTGTGCTCCCGATGGGCCAACTCGATGCCGGCGGGCGTGGCCACAAACATCATCTCCTTGGGGTGGTGTGCCAACTGCTGCTTGACGGAATCAATCAACTCCAGTGTCCGGCGGGCATACTGTCCCTTGTATTGGGCCGGATCAACCCAAATTGAAAAGAACTCGGCACCGAGGTTTCCTTTGCGCGCCGAGGCGAGGTTCAGGTTGCCGCCGTTAAGAGGGTCGCCGAGGTCAAAGTGTTCATCCACAAAGCGCTGCGGCGTGTCTGCGTGGGTATCAATAACCAGCGCGGAGCGATGCACCTGGTCGGCAATTTCGGTCTTCGGAGTCATCTTGTGAGCCGGATTAGCGGGGGTTTGGGCGCAAAGCAGCGCCGGGAAAGTAGCGAGCAGCAAAGCGGTTGAGAGGTGGACTGACATAGGCTTGCGATGAGTTTATACCCGGCGAGTAAGAGTAGGGAACTTCATGCAACTAGCTAAAGAAGTTAAGAAATTCGGGCTCGATTCAAACTCCCTTAACATTGATCGCACACAATCGAGAGCGGCGGCTATTCTGCCAAGGAGAGTTTCAGTGAAGAGAACGTTGATTGCGGTTGGCTTGTTGGTGATGGCCTTGAGCACGGCTCAGGCCCAGAAGTTGACCGGAGCGGGTGCGACTTTCCCCTATCCGATTTACTCCAAATGGTTTAGCGAATATAGCGCCGCGCATCCTGGCGTTGAGATCAACTACCAGTCGATCGGCTCGGGCGGCGGCATACGTCAGGTTACAGCGGGTTTAGTGGACTTTGGCGCTTCCGACATGCCCATGACTGACGAGATGCTCGCTGGCTCCAAGATTAAGCTGATCCATATTCCCACGGTGTTGGGCGCGGTTGTGCCGATCTTTAACGTTCCCGGCATCAGCGACATCAGATTCAGCGGCGACGTCCTGGCCGACATTTACCTGGGTAAGATCACGCGCTGGGACGATCCGCGCATCGCGAAAGACAACCCAAGTGTAAATTTCTCCCAGGTTCCAGAAGCGGCAAAGAAGATCACCGTGGTTCACCGCTCGGACGGCAGCGGCACTACCTTCATCTGGACCGATTATCTGAGCAAGGTGAACTCCGATTGGGCTAACGGCCCAGGAAAAGGCCCGTCGCCAAGCTGGCCGGTGGGCGTTGGCGGCAAAGGCAATGAGAACGTTGCCGGCCTTGTTCGCCAACTTCCCGGAGCGATCGGCTATGTCGAGCTGATCTATGCGCTGCAAAACAACATCAGCTATGGCGAAGTGAAGAATGCTTCCGGCAAGTGGGTAAAGGCGTCAATCGAAGGCGTCACCGCGGCCGCGGCTAATTTGAAGCAAATGCCCGCCGACTATCGGGTCTCAATCACCAATGCTCCGGGTGCAACTTCATACCCGATTTCCAGCTTCACCTACCTGCTGATTCCGGTTCACGCAGCCGATCCGGTCAAGGGCAAGGTCATCAAGGATATGCTGAGCTGGATAGTCAAGAACGGTGAGAGCGAGGTTTCTGGACTGTCCTATGCGCCGTTGCCTGCAAGTCTGATAGAAAAAGAACTCAAGAGTATTTACGCATTACAGTAGAAACTGGTTGGGGTCCGGACCTGGCGCCGGACCCCAACACTTCTGCATTACACCCAGCGCACTCATGGCCTCGATTTTTCATTTCGCCTCGCAAGCTATCGCGCTAGTATAGGCGCACGAGGTGAATGCAATGGTCAAGAATGCCAGAGGACTACTCGCAATCCTCGCCCTCCTGCTGTTGCCCAGCATCTCGCGTGCCGGCGGTGGACGGTTCGATGGTGCGTGGGCTACAACCGTCTCTTGTGAAGCCATTCGTGACGCTCTGGGCTTCTCCTATAGGTTTCCCAGCGAAGTCAAAGACAGCAGTTTCCGCGGGCTCCACGGCACGGAAGGCAAACCGGGCTACTTGCTTGTCGAAGGCCAGATCGCTGACGACGGCAGCGCCGAGTTGTATGCCAAAGGCCAGACCGGATCAAAGGAATTCGTTCCCGGACGCGACACTCCGCGAGGCACGGAATACGGCTATCACATCAAAGCCCAGTTCGGCGAGACAAAGGGCACTGGTACTCGCGTTGAGGGCCGCCCGTGCACTTTTGAATTCGTGAAGCAGTGAGGAGCATTCGTGCTTGTTCCTTAACCAGCCTTGGGCCGTTGGCTGTCGCACGAACGCTGCGCTGCCTTGCGTGGCGTGTGCTACCATCCGTGACGGAGGAAGAGCAATGAGAAAGACTGTTCGACTTTTGCTAGTATTTGCTTTGGCATTCTTGCCCGCAGTATCGTTCGCAGGGGGTCGCTTCGACGGCAATTGGCTCACGACTCTCACCTGTCCTGCTAAAGGAAACACTGAAGGTTACACTTGGCGTATTCCGAGCGTGATCACTGGCGGCAGCTTCCGAGGAGAGCATGGCACAGCGGGAGAACCCGGCTACTTGCTGATCGAAGGCCCAATCGCTGATGACGGTTCCGCGAAGCTTTCAGCCAACGGGATTGTTGCCTCCAGAGCGTATGCCCGCGGGGTCTTCGCTCACAAGGGAGAGGACTATAGCTACGATATCAAGGCCCAATTCGAAGAGACGAAGGGCACAGGCACAAAGAGCCAAGGCCTCGGGATTGTCGGCCGCACTTGTACTTTTGACTTCGTGAAGCAGTAATTGAATTTTCAGATTGCGGGGCGCTTAAGCGGCGCCCTGCTATCCTTGCGCCTCAAGTTATTGGAGCGGGGTGGGGGATCTAGCCCCTCAGATGTTCAGCTATCAATCGATCAACCAGAGCCAAGAGTTGTTCGGCCGTCCGCGGAAGCACAAAAGCAGCAATCGCGTCATCCCAATCGAGCTTGAAGCTGGTTGATAGCGCCGAAATCCAAATCTGGCGTACTGGCGTGTTGGGTGTAATTACAAACTTACCCTCCGGTTCTTCGAAGAGCACATTCAGCACTCCACCTTGTTGCTCGACCTCAAAACCGGCATCGGCTTTTTCTTCGAGCGCCATCAAATGTTGCATCAGTGAGTCGAGTGCGGCTTCAGCCGCGCGGCGAAACTCCAGTTCATCTTGCATGAAAAAAGTGTAACAAGTTCCCGGGGATTGGCAGCCACCAATGATGCTTTCTGGATTTTTCCCGGTTTCTTCCTATTTTTATCGGAAGCTTGCCGATTATTCACCGTTTTACCTCCATACTGCGAGTGAGTTCCATTCCTTCTCCCTGGAGGTGCGAGGATGAGTGTACTTCGTGCAATGACAGGAATTCTGTTGCTGGCGCTGGGTCTCTCCAGTGCCAGTGCTCAGCAGTCTCAACCGTCGATGCCAGCAGGCCAGTCGGTGCGCGAGGTGGTCTACAACGAACTCCACGATCACGAGCGCCACGGCTATTGGCGCTACTGGGTCGAGCGCCGCGTTCAGAAGGAGACGCGGCTTGAAGAACAGGTGGAGACGACTGACGGGCCCATCACCCTCCTTGAACAGAGCGACGGACGTCCATTGGACGCTGCGCGCCGTCTTGCGGAGCAGGACCGCCTCAATCATCTGCTCAACTCGCCTCAAGAGCAGGCGCGCTATCGCCAGGAGCACGCCGAAGACGAAGAGCGCATCGGACGTATTGTCGCACTGCTACCGGACGCCTTCCTCTATGAATACGACGGCGAGGAGAACGGCTGCTATCGCCTGCGCTTTCGCCCGAACCCAGAGTATCCAGCCCACTCTATCGAGGCCCGTATCTTCCACTCCATGAATGGTGAATTGTGGGTCAGCGCACGCTGCAAGCGCCTCGCCCGGTTGGATGGGCATTTGGAGGAGAATGTGGACTTTGGCTATGGCATACTGGGTAGGCTCTACAAAGGCGGCTGGTTCCGGTTGCAGCGTGCGCAGGTCAGCGCCACAGACTGGAAGACTGAGCGGCTGGAAGTCCACATGAGCGGTCGCGCCATGCTCTTCAAGACCATCGCGCACGAAACCAGCGAGCACCGTGGCGGCTTTGCCTCGGTTCCGGCGGGCATGAGTCTGGCCCAAGGATTCTCCCTGCTCAATCAGGCCCCGCTTAGCAGCGCCCGGCTTTCTCCAGTCTCCTTTTCCTTTGCCCGTTAGGAAATCTATGAACATCTCTGTTTTCGAACACTGAAGATGCCAGTACTCATTTAATCCAGGCCGGCTCTTTGCAAGTAATCCAGCCCCAAGAGCGGTATTTGTAGGGAATAGCGCGAATCGACTGTTTTGATGTTGTACAGAACTAAAGTTCCCGCTTAGCCAGCCGATGCGTGTTGGCAGGGGGAGTTCCAAAACTGGAACCAAACGAATATGGAGATCAGCCCGGTAGCCGGCATACGCATTGCACCGATGGTCAGGCCCAGAGAGGCCGATCTTGGGCTCACGGACATCTACCAAGTCGAGCGCTCATCCCGGACTGGTGATGAAACCTACTCTCCCAGCGTGGCAAAAGCCGCCAGCGGCTTTGAAGACGACGAGGACACATTGGACGAACTGGAAGACGATGTCGATGCCGAATCCAGGCCGCAATCCACAAGAGACGGAAAAGTCAGCCGCTTCGCCTGAGCCTGGCAACTGCGATTCATTTACCTCGCCAGATTTGGTGGAGGGTTATAGACAGTTTGCAGGCGCATTCTTAGAAAATGCGCCGGGGCAGCGCAAGCACCGCCCCAGGCAAAGTGACACCGTATAGACGCTACCCCGAATCAGGCTGCCTTTTGGGGTGTGAACACATCTTCATAAGCGTGTTCGCCGTGCAGCCCGTTATCCAGGCCCATTTCCTCGGTTTCTTTCGTTACCTTGACTGGTGTGATCCTGTCGATGAGCCACAACATGCCCAGCGTAAAGACAAAGGCCCACACCGACGAGAAGGCCGTCGCGGCAAGCTGCTTGAAGAAGAATGAGCTATTGCCCAGCAACAGACCATCCGCGCCCGCCGGGTTAAATGCCTTGTCGGCAAAGACGCCCAAAAGTACGATGCCGAGGAAGCCGCCGACGCCGTGAACGCCCCAGACATCCAGCGCGTCATCCCAGCCCAGCTTGTTCTTCAACTCGACGGCCAGGTAGCAGACCACCCCAGAGACGACGCCAATAATGACAGCGGTGGTAGGCGAGACATATCCCGACGCGGGGGTGATGGTCGCGAGGCCGGCAACCGCGCCTGTGAGCAAGCCCAGGAATGTGGGACGCTTCTGGTGTATCCAGCCAACTACCAGCCAGGTTACAGCGGCAAAAGAGGCTGCCACGTCTGTATTCAGGAAGGCGGTCGCGGTAACTGAGTCTACGCGGAACTCGCTGCCGGCGTTGAAGCCGTACCAACCGAACCAGAGCAGGCCTGTGCCGAGGGCAACCAGAGGAATGCTGTGCGGACCGCTATCGAGCACCTTCCGCTTGCCGACGTAAAGAACGCTGGCCAGAGCCGCGATGCCGGCTATGTTGTGGACCACGATGCCGCCGGCGAAGTCGAGCACGCCCCACTGCGCCAGCAAGCCGCCGCCCCAGATCATGTGGACAAACGGGAAGTAGACGAAAGTGAGCCAGCCGGTAAGGAACAACATGTAAGCCTTAAACGTAACGCGGTTGGCGAAGGCTCCGGTGATCAGCGCCGGGGTGATGATGGCAAACATCATCTGGTAGGCGACGTGAACAAACAGCGGAATGCCTGCATCGCCTGGGAACATGGTGTTCAGGCTGATGTTGCGCAGGCACGCGTAGTGAAAGTCGCCGATGATGCCATGCCAGTCGCCGCTGAAGCAAAGTGAGTAGCCGTAGAGGAACCAGATCACCGTGGTCCAGCCCATGGAGACAAAGCTTTGGATCATGATGGCAAGTACATTCTTACGGCCGACGAGGCCTCCATAAAAGAAGGCTAGACCGGGGGTCATGAGCATGACGAGGCTGCAGCACAGCAGCATGAACCCAGTGTTGCCAGTGTCAATGTGAAGCATAAAAATTCCTTTCGCTACCTAGAAAAATCAAAGATTTGCGTCAACGAAGCGTGAGAACGGAGCGGAAAGAAATTGCGCCGCTACTGTTTTCGGGGTCGTTTGACCGCCCGGAAACTATCTCTTTTCGCGAGTTGGACAGTCTGTGCGCTGCCGCACACGTCGAAGAATAAAGTGAGCGCAGCCTGGTCGGGTGATTGAGCGCAAAAGCGGTTGCAACACCAGACGTCCGGTACGGCAAAGAAAACGGAAAAAACAGAAGGCTGGACCAACGAATCTGAGTCGTTATGAGGGGATTCGCAAAGCCAGACTCCATGGATATTAGTCACTGAATGAATGGCTTACGGCGAGTCAGCCCATCTGTCTTATCGAGGGGCAATCGCGAGATTGATCAGATTTTCTCGTAAAGGCAGTAGCAAATTCCTATCCTTTATGCTAACTTACTAACTGGTTAGTTAATAAAATGACAAGCCCAACTCCATCCCGCACCCAGGCCGAACGCGCCGATCAGACTCGCGCCCGAATTCTCGATGCTGCCATGCGGCAGTTTAGCGAAAACGGACTTGCCGGGGCGCGCACTGAACTGATTGCCGAGGAAGCCGGCGTCAATAAGGCGCTGCTCTATTACTACTTCAGCAGCAAGCAGGCTCTCTACGAGGCCGCTCTGGAAGCGGTGGCGAATAACGTCGTGACAAGCAGTATGGCTGCCATCGATGCGGGGTACTCGGCTGGCGAGCGCCTGTTGCACTTCGCACTCAACCACTTCGACCGCATCCATACGCAAAGAGCCTTTCAGAGCCTGATGCAGCAGGAGATGATCCGCCTGCATCGGGGAGAAGAGAACGCGCTTGCTCCTCTTTTGGACAAGGTCTTTCGACCCATGATGGCCCGCATGAGACAGGTCTTCGCGGAGGGTAGCGCCTCCGGTGAGCTTATTCAGGTCGACGAGATGCAAATGATGTATGCCGCGCTGGGGGCCAATGTTTTTTACTTTCTTTCGGCACCGGTTATGGGGCTTCTAACGGGAACAAACCCTCTTGAACGAGGCGCACTCGAACACCGTCGCAAGGCGGCAATTGAGTATTTGGGGCAGACCGTTTTTACCGATAGGGCATACGGGGCGCTCGTTGCTGCTCGTGTTATTGCATCTACACCAATGCCCCCAGAGGCTAAGACTGATCTGAGCGAACCGCAAACCCCTAAGATGATGAATTCTGACATCGCACAAGTGCTGCAAAAGGCAGACGAAGTGAGGCGCAAGTGAATGCACGCAATCGAGTATTTCTGATTCTGGCCTTGCTTACAGTGGGGTCCCTTATCTGGTACCTGGTTACGGTGCGCCCCAGCGCCGATCTGCAACTGATTGGCACAGTGGACGCCAACGAGGTTGTGGTGAGTGCAAAGATTCCGGGGCGCATCCAAACCCTGACTGTCGACGAGGGCCAGGACGTGAAGGCCGGCCAGCTTGTAGCCATGATCGAGAGTGACGACCTGCAGGCAGCACGTAAGGCCGCCGAGGCTACTGCGGCGAGCCAGAAATGGAAACTTGGCGAGACCGTCGAAACGGAGCTTCAAGATCGCGGCGAGACCGGCAGTGCTGCTGTCAACGCAGAAGCCCAGGTGCGTGCCGCGCAGGCATCGCTGGCCCAGGCTGGGGCGAACTACGATCACCAGAAAGCTGACACGAGCCGGACTGTTGCGTTGGCCAAGCAGGGCATCATGAGCGAGCAATCTAGTGATGAAGCGGCTACCAGCCTTCAGGCTGCGAAGGCCGCCGTGGAGACGGCCAAAGAAAACGTTGCTGCCGCTGAGGCCTCGTTGCGCCAGGCGCGTGCCCACGAATTGCTGGCCACTGTTGCTGGACGCACGGTGGATGAAACCCGCGACCAACTCCAGAATGCCCGTGCTCTTGCTGACCAGGCCAAGGTCGAACTCGGTTACGCTCAGGTTTTTGCTCCGGTCAGCGGCAAGGTCAACGTGCGCGCCGCCCGTCAGGGCGAAGTCGTGACTGTTGGCGCGCCGATTGTCACCATTATGGATCTGACCCAAACCTGGGTTTACGCGCCGTTGCCGGAGACGCAGGCTGACGCTGTCCAGCTTGGCGATTCGTTGCGCGTCGTGATGCCATCAGGCGCAACACTCCAGGGCAAGGTGATCAACAAATCCGCTGAAGCCGATTTTGCGACCCAGCGTGACGTTGGCGCGCGCAAACGTGACATCAAAACCGTCCAGCTCAAACTGCTCATTGACAATCCCGGCGAACGCTTCGTCCCCGGCATGATTGCCGAAGTGTACATACCCAAGAGCAAGCTGGTGAAGCAATGACGGCATCGGCCACGACCTTCGTCAACGCGCAGAATGGCTCTCGTCCTCCTGCACTTGCCGTGGACCACATCGTCAAGCGTTCCGGCGACCTTGAACCCGCCACGGCCATCAGCCTTTCGCTTGCCG
>Ga0181520_10010145_pt1 | contig 12721 bp, 10 predicted proteins | sample PEATcosm2014_Bin_29_FD_132451 | JGI IMG/M metagenome (GOLD analysis project Ga0181520, IMG submission 132451) | Peatland microbial communities from MTU Mesocosm Facility, Houghton, MI, USA - PEATcosm2014_Bin02_30_metaG | ecosystem: Environmental > Terrestrial > Soil > Wetlands > Peat | place...
CCCGTATTGCCGGTGTCTTTTTTCCATGAGTCAACGACCCTTTTTGCCTCCCCCCAGTTTCGCCTCCCCGGTGTCTTTTAATTTGAGTCAACTCGATTCGCAATACAATTTAATAAATACACTTGAATCCATAATCAACCTTGTGATAATGTCTTCGCCTGTCAGATGAAAAGTCGGGAAATCATATGCTTTCCTATGGAACCATCGCATCCGGGGAAATACTCTCTAGGGGGGGGGCCACTTGCTTTGCTTCAGGAATTCGTATTCACATGTTCTCGGCTACTGAAGAAACCCACTGGGCCTATTGTTAACAAATGTTAAGAAATTCTCCATCGTTGGCCCAGTATCCCATGTGCATAAGCCGATTTAAAAGGTCGGTTTTAGGGGTAACGATATTGGCGATTTTCTCCGGGTTATCCTTAGCGGAGGCAGCGACAATTCGAATTGTTGGCCAAGGCAACATCGAGCTTACGAACGAGTACACCTCCACGGTGGACAGTTTCGAGTCAGCAACTTTGATTATAACCATTAAAGATGACTGGTATAACATTGTTTATGATGGAATTAAGGGGGGCATCGGGAGAGTGGAGGTTGGCTCCGACGGTGTGGACGCTTTCATGGTTGACGACCGGATAGGCCCTTGGAACCGTAATGGCCGGGGTGAATCTGTTTATGCGACACCGGGAAGATGCCCGCAGGATTGCTCTGCCCTAATCCAAGCAGTATGGATGGCCTACGGTTCCACGAACTATTTCAACGACACCAACCACGTAACTGGGTTGCCGCTGGCACGTAGTGCGTTGTCCCTGACGCATTCGGAACTGGTGACCAATCAGGTGAAAGAATGGAACGGTACGGGCATGCCGAAATCGATCGAAGCCATAGCCGGAAATATCGTTTATTTTACGGGTGAGCCTGATCCGTATACTCTGGACCAATATCCCAACGGATACAAGGCGTGGGAATTTTTAGCTGACGACAATATGGAAGTCGATGGCCACCAGGTGCCAAAGCATGTGCTGTTGACTGGTTATCTTCCGAGAACAGAAAATACCAATATCATGGCGCCGGATGTCGTGAGGGTGGCGCGGCGGATCACCTTTGTAGCCCATTCCATTGAAGTTACCAACGAGGTTTTTGATCCGTTGCCCCCGCTAAAAACGGCGGTCAAGATTATGGATACGAGGTTCCCTATTGCCGGGAAATTCCTGGTAATTTCAGATGCGGATCCAACCAATGGTTGGCCGGTTCGCACTGATGTCAGCAATCCCTCGATGGGGTATAAAAATGCCGAGGCCGCAGCAAAACGGATAGCACTGGACAACGGTTTGGTTGTTCAGAAAAAATCGAAAAAATCAACCGTGGCAATCGTTTTTATTTTTCTATTCAATATTGTGGTGTTTTTGGTAGTCGCATCCAAAATGAAACGAAACAAACAACTAGCAGCAAACCTATGAAAATAACCAAGTTAAAATTAGTGTGTTGTCTCACCTTGGCGGTCATTGTGGCGGCCTATGCAGATGAGGGCAACAATTACACCAAATACAACCCCCAGTCTTCAAATGCAGGGGGATGTCCCAGTTATTGTACCATCACTGGAACCATTTCTATGCCCTGTGATGGCAGCAGCACAAGTGCCTGCTCGCCGGTGCCCCCCTCTAACTCGACCTGGTCTGGATCCTGTACGTGGGTTCCGGCCCGGGGTAAGAACCCCGGACATTATAGCTGCAATTAAGTCGTCTTAGCCGGCCACATCTGGTGGTCGGCAGATCTTGCAATTATGTCAAGCTTGACGGTTTTTTGCCGGGCAGGGGGGATTTCAAGTCCTCTCTGCTTTTTCTGATGCGCTCAGTTTATACATATTACCGTTACTCGGTGTCATTTGTTCTGCTGTTAACTGCGGCGGCGAAATTGATCAGCACGGGGGCCAACGTGCGGATACTGGAACAAAATGACCCCATTTTTAGCATCAAGTTCATGCATCTGATGTGGGGGGCAAGCCTGATTGAAACGGTGGTTGCCTTTGTTTGCCTCCTGAAAATCGCCGAGTGGCTTCAAGCCGCCATGACTGCATTGTTGGCCGCTAATTTTGTGCTGTATCGGTTGGGACTATGGTGGGTTGGTTATCAGGAGCCATGCATCTGCATGGGGCGGTTGTCCGACGGCTTGCATTTATCACCGTTCGCGGCGGATTTGATTTTGAAATCGATCGTCATCTATCTACTGGTGGGGAGTTGCATGAAACTATTCGTTCTTTGGAGACCTGGCTCCCGGCCTGTCCCGGGCGTGCGGCATAACGCGCCGACAGTGGTTTATTGATCAGCAATGACTTCAATATATGGATTTGTGAGGCGGAATTGTCTTCGTCATATAGCAATTATAGCAATTCTTGCTGGGTGTTTGTTTTTTGGGGATTTTCTGGTGAACATTGTCGCGCTTGGAATGGATAACCGTTTTGGCTGGTTGGTTTTTGATGTTATCGCCTTTTGCCGGAGCCTGAACGGACAATGGCCGCTGCTGGTGGTGGTCGCTTTCTGGAGCGGCGTTCTATTGTATCACACGTTTCGTCGCAAGGACTGGCTGTTGGTGGTGCTGCTTTTCGCCGTCGTGCTAACCTCCTTGCGTGACGCTCTGGGCTCCGGGCAGATCACGGATGCGACACTTTTTTTACTCGGCGTAAGTTTTGGCCGCGGTATTTGCTTGCTGGTATTTAATCAAAATAATCCTGCGAATGACCACGACAATGTCCGGGCGGTGAGCTGGGTCATGGCGTGCTTGGTATGGTTGCTGGCGGCTTCGACACTGTGGGAATTTACCACCTTTAACCATTTTAGCTTCGCAGTCCGGTGGAGTGGATTTTGGCAGAATCCGAACATCTTCGGAATGTTAATTGGGACGGGTTTGGTCTTGGGTATGGCGTTGCTCTTGACAAGCTGCGAAGGCCCAGACGGGAAGGTCCGGCCCAGAGTGGGTTATTTGACCTTTCTGGTTTTCGCCTTGTGCTTGTTGGCCACGGCATTGGTCTTCAGCTTTAGCCGCGGTGCCTGGTTTTCCACCCTCTGCGGAATGCTGTACCTTTGCAGGTCTGCGGGGCGATCAAGCTGGCGGTTCGTTTTGCTGATATTGCTATGCGGCTTGGCGGTGGCCGGTTCGTTTTGGCGATCCACTGGGGATGATGATCCACTGTATTTAAAACGGCTGGACTTCAGCCGCCCTTCAGTTGGACACCGGGTTGCGGCCTGGCAGGGCGCGGTCTTTATGATGAGAGATCACCCTTTGGGCGTTGGCTGGGGTAAGGCCATTGATGTCTATGAAAAGTCATATTCTGCGCCTGGGAAGGGAAGCCGGGCGATCGAAACGAATAGTTATTTAATGTTCGGAGCCGAGGCTGGCGTGCTAAGCGTTCTGTCCTTGGCAATTTATGTTCTGTTATGCCTCCGGTCGGCGGGCGATGTGCCTGCCGGGAGCATGGCCTGTCGCGCGGGGGCCATGGTGCTACTCATCAGTTTTTGGTTTGACGGCGGGCTGTTTCGATTACCAACCGCTTCGATTTTCTGGTTATTGTTGGAATTGGGGGCTGGCCGAAAGAGGACAACGAGGCAGACAGAATGGCCATTAGAGCACCGCTGTCTCTGATTCAGCGGAATGTTCTGCGGTGAACTTTGAAAATTCGGGTCTCGACCTTCTTTCGGATTTCGGGGATTCGCCCTCCGGATTTCTCCGCAGCGCAGCTACCTTGAGCTCTCCGGCGCGTGATTTCCACGCTGCTCCTCGCACCATCGTTTCCACAAGGTGCGGAAAGCGGCTTCCAGGTGGCTGACAAACTGCGGCGCGTCGCAAATCGGGCTTTGGCGCAGTTGCTCCCGCAGCCGGAGACGCAAGCGCGCCAAGGCCGGCAGATCACTGGTCAATTCCCGGCATTTCGCCACATAGGCATCCGGGGTTTGCACCCCCCATTCCGGGAAGCCGAGATGCGATACCAGGCTCAGTCCCACGCGCGCCACATGGGTGCGGCCGGCCAGCGTGACCACCGGCACGCCCATCCACAACGCGTCGCAGGTGGTGGTGGTGCCGTTATAAGGGAACGGGTCCAGGCCCACGTCCACCTGGTTATACAGCCCCATGTGCTGCTCTTTGGAAAGCTGGGCGCTGTGCAGTTCGATCCGTTCGGCGCCGACGCCCGCGCGCGCGAACTGGTCGCGCAGACGGCCCGCCGTTTTGGGATTGCCCAGGCCCTGCGATTTCAGCAGCAGTCTGGCGTCCGGCATTTCGCGCAGCAGCCGCGCCCAAACTTCGATGGTCGGCGCGCTCACCTTGCGGAAATTATTGAAACTGCCGAAAGTGACATGGCCTTTGGCCAGCGCGGGCAGCGGCCCGACCGCCGGACTTTCGGCCGGGGCGCAGTAGCAGGAGAAGGTTTTCGGCAAACGGATGAGCTGTTCGGTATGCCATTGCTCCGTCTGCCCGGGCGGATCGCTGATGGCATCCGTCAGCCGATAGTCCATGGCCTCCAGGCCGGTGGTATTGGGGTAACCGATCCAGGTCACCTGCACCGGGGCGGGTTTGTGGGCAAAAACCAGCAGCCCGGTGTCCGTGGTATGACCGGCCAGATCCACTAAAATATCAATGCCATCTTGGCGGATCAGCTCAGCCGCCTTTTCCGGTTCCCACCCATAAATGTCCCGCCATTGGCCGGCCAGTCCGCGCAACCGCCCGGTGACCGCGTCCGGCGTCTTTACGTTTGCATAACAAAACGTCTCGAAATTTTCCCGGTGATGCAGCTTCAAAATCTGCTCAAAGAACAAGGTGACCGGATGATCGCGAAAATCGGGCGAGACGTAGCCAATTCGCAGACCGCGCTCCGGCATGGGGTCGTTCACATGGGGTCGCCAGGCCGGACGCAACGGTTTCTCAAACCATTCGGACCAGCGCCGATGTTCCGCAAAATGTTTTTCCGGGTCGGTAGCGGGCAGGTAATTGAGCAGGAAGACCAGATTGGTCTGGGTTTCGGGCGCGAGTTTGGCCGCCAGCGCATTCCGGTAATGCCCGACGGCTTCCGCCAGCAAACCTTCTTCCGCGCAGAGCCGGCCCAGGTCATGATGGGCTGCGGCATAATTAGGCCGCAGACGGAGCGCTTCCTGCAGATGCCCACGGGCCTCGTCGGTCCGCTGCTGCGCGAGGAGCGCCTGCCCCAAAATCTCGCGCGCCTCCGGCAGCGCGGCGTCCAGCTTCACCGCATGCTGAAAACTCTCCACCGCCTCGTCCAACTGCCCGCCATCCATGCATGCCAGACCCCGGCTCAACCAAAATAGCACGTCTGTCGGCGAGAGCCGCGTGGCTTCCCGCAGACTCGCCAGCGCCTGGGGCAGGCGGTGGAGTGTCCGGAGCGTGTTGCCCAGTTGATGGTGTGCCTCCGCCAAGTTTGGCTGCGCAGCAATGGCCGCTTTGAACGCCGCCGCCGCCGCCTCATGCTGTCCCAGCGCATTCAGCGAAAAGCCCCGTTGCAGAGGGGCTTTGGAAAACTTCGGATTCGCCTTCGCCGCCCGGGCAAACAACTTGACCGCTTCCTCATGGTTGCCGCCCGTTTGCTCCACCAGGCCCAGCAGATGAAGCGCATCGGGATGTTTGGGCCAGCGCTGAAGCAGCCGCCGGTAAACCGCCGCGGCGTTTTCCAACTGGCCCGCCCGATGCAAGGCCAGTCCTTCTTCCAAAAGCGCTGTCGGATTCATTGCCCGGGAAACTACCCAGTTTGATGCCGGGGCAAAAGAGAATACGGCGCGCTCCCCAGTTGACCACCGGTGAAATTCGGATTCGGCCTTTGGACTCCCGCTGGCATTTGCAAATCCTCAGATCGCCATGGCCGTCAGCAACACTGCCACGAAGAGCAAGATCGCGCCCATCGGCACCAGGACAATGCCCAATCCCGGATCTCCGCCATAGACCACCAGGCCGCCCAGAAAAAAGCCGGCGGGAATCAGGATGCTTGCCGCGAGCAGGCAATTCCCAGCCAGGCGACGGCGATGGGGATCCCATTCCGGCACCTGGGACACGGTCGCGGCGAACCCGATGTTTAGGAGTCCAAGGAGTGTTCCGTGAGAATGAGCCAAAGTAAACAACAAGCGGCGGGTTGAGTTCGAGAGGTCCAGATACCAGCCCACTTTGAGGCCATGCATGGCCTCCAAGCAAATGCCCATCGTCAGAAAAACCAGCATGCACCACCAACCGAACCGGAGGTGGCGTCGAGTTTGGACAGTTGTGTCGGTCGGTCGGGCTTTGCTGGAGGGTGCGGGTGGTTTCATTCTTTTAGATCCATGCTTAGGTTATCTCTTTGTTGAAGCAGGTTTGTCACCGCGTTGTCCTGGAGATCACCGCGGGGGCTTATCAGGATCGCTGCGCCGGTTCGGTCCGGTAATCCGGCCTGCTGCCATGCCTCCAGCGCCCGCAGGCGTGCTCCCTCCCGCTCCTGGGGGGAGCCAATAAAATCGAAAGCAAAGTTTTGAAAACCAGGCATCCGCTGAAGAGAGTGTCCCGCGATATAGCGCACCGCCGAGTAGGGGTCCGTCAACAATTGGGCCAGATATGGCGTGAGCCAGCGCTCGCCGGAAGCCCTGCGCGCGGGCTCCCATCCCATGTACCAGGCGGCCAGCGCCCGCTGCCCGGCATCGCCCCGCAACGCCCACAATACCGCTGCTGAGATGTTTCGCTGCTCGTCCGTCAACGCCGCCGGTTTGACGCCGTACCAGGCCGTCAGATGCCCGTCGGTCCACCCCAGGCTGCGGTCCAGGTGGCATATATTGCAGCCATTGGGCCGTCCCGTGTTGACGGTCGTGGCCACGCTCGGGTTCTCGACAAAATGGCTCCGAATGGCTTTCAGCAGCCCGTAAGTCGTGTAAGGCATGTGGCAGTTGTAACAAAGGCTGCCGCTGGATTGGGGATCATGGTGAGTGTGGGCCGCCAGGTTGTTCTCAAACTGTTGATGGCACTGAGTACAGGCCTGGTTCCCCTCCATGCCGGCGCGCACTTGATTGGTTGGCGAGCTCTCGTGCATCGAATGACACGAAAGACAGGAAATCTCCCCACGCTGATAGCATGGCGAATCAATCAGAGCGTTGTAGTCCCGGCCTGACACCCGCTCTTTCCCGTCGGGCCAGTAGCGCCCCGCCAAAAGGTCCGGTTGTCGGCGCAGCAGGTTCGCCACGTTCGGGTCCGCCGCCGCGCGGGTGGGTTGGAGGATATGGATTCCGGGGCTAAGGTCCCGCCCCGGTCGGAAGTCCTCTCCTTGCTCCAGGTATTCCTTCATATTTCCGTAATACTTGATCCCGTGACATTGGCCGCAAACCTGCGAGGCAAGCTTCGGCGGCAGGCGCGCAGGATTGACGATGGTCGGATCGCCCTTTCCGCTCAGGCGCAGAACATAGCGCCGCAGTGGATTGTGGTTTGCGTTCTCGTGTTCCTCCCCCGGACCGTGGCAAGACTCACAGCCGATGCCCATCTCGCCCAGACTTGTGTCCAAGGTGCCTTCGGCGCGGTCTTCGCCCGGAACACCTGCCGTGGTATGGCACTCCATGCAATCGAAATTCCATTTGTCCGGCGTTCCACGGATGTTCGGGTCGCGCAAAAACGTGTCTCGCAGCGGAACCCACCGGTGGTCATCGAAAAGGTAGGTAAACGGCAAGTCCCGCTGGAGATTCCCCGGTCTTGAAGGAATCCAATACACCTGCATGTGGTGCGAACCGGTCAACATGCCCACCCGGCTCACCACGCGCGAGGCCCCGGCTTCCGCTGTGCCGTCCGAAACGCCGCCGCCGCTCTCCGTATCTTCTAGTTCGACCATAAAGTTCTCACCGTCCCGGCTGAGCGTGTATGTCTTGCCATCCAGCTTAAGCACCGTGTGGTCGAACTGACCGCGCACTGTGTCGGGCCTTGCAAATTGGGTCATCGTCCGATGAAAACTTCGTCGCCAGCTTTGGTACCTTCTGGTGTGGCACGCGAGGCAGCCGTCAGACGAAACATAGCCTCCGGGACGGCCCGTGTGGGGCAGCCTGGTCTGAACAAACTCTTCATCACTGACCAGCTTGACCCTCTGCACATTCCATCCCCAAGCTCCTCCACCAGCCAGCAGGGCGGAAGCCAGCACGGCCCATGTCACCCACTGCGGCCGGCGGCCTGTCGGAACAAGCGCCCGCCACAAACCGAAGCCCGCCAGAACGATGAACACCAGCCACTCCATGGTCACAGCCACGGGGAAACCGGCGGCTTCCCTTCAAACTTCCCGAGCCGCCCCCCGTTCTGGCTGTTGAGCGGTACAGCGTGGCTTGAGACGCCTCCAGCCCCCTCCACAATGCTCCACTGCAACAGTTGTGACATTCTATAATGCATGGCAACCATTGAAGGGGAGAAACATTAACAGCAGATTAATTAAACATTAAAATTAGAGGGGAGGAACACAAACAACCGGCTGATTTCCCATTAAAATTGGTTTCAAACGCCCGACACCACCAATTCACCCAGCCATCGTTTTCTGTCTCTCATTGCGGGACCGGCAATTCAGATTTCGGCCTTCTTTCGGCCTTCGGGGATTCGGCCTTCGGATTTCAAGAAATCAGATTTCAAGTTGCATTTATGCAACTCTGGCGCAACCATTCGCCATGCTTTCAAAGCTCTGTTCCAGCGATTAGATCCCGATGCAGAACCTGGTCGTCATCCTCGGAACCAATGCCTCCGGCAAGAGCGAACTGGGCATTCGCCTGGCAAACCACCTCGGCGGCGAAATCGTCTCCGCCGACTCCCGCCAGGTCTATCGCGGCCTGGACTTGGGCAGCGGCAAGATCACCCCCGCCCAGGCCGGCACGGTAAAACACCACCTCATTGACGTCGCCGACCTGTCCGACTATTACTCCCTGGCGCAGTATCAGCGCGCCGCCTACAGCGCCATTGACTCCATTTCCGGAACCGGCAAAAGGCCCCTGCTCGTCGGCGGCACCGGTTTGTACATCAGCGCCATCGTTGAAGGTTATGAACTCGTGGATGTTCCCCCCAACAACCCGCTGCGCGCGGAACTCGAAGGCCTTTCCCTGCCTCAGTTGGTCGAACGACTGGAGCAGTCCGACCCCGCCGCTGCCAGCCGCATTGATAAAAGCAACCAGCGCCGGCTCATCCGGGCCATTGAAATTGCTGCCGGCGGCCGCGCCCACCCGGCCACCCGCCAAAGCTCCCCGCGCTACCACTGCCTGCAACTGGGATTGACCTGGCCCCGCGAAATCCTGGAACAAAGAATCGAAAAACGTCTCCGGGACCGCCTGGCCAACGGCATGATCGAAGAAGTTGCCGGACTTCGCTCCCGGGGTGTGCCCGACCTCCGGCTCGAAAAACTTGGGCTGGAGTACCGCTACATCACGCGCTATCTCCGTGGAGAATTGGCCACGCTCGACGACCTGCGCCGCGAGCTTGTCATCGCCATCCGCCAGTTTGCCAAAGGCCAGATCACCTGGTTCAAGCGCGACCCCCGGATTCTTTGGCTGGACCCCTTCCGCGACTATTTTCAAGAAGCCTGCGACCGTATCCGGGAATGGGAGGATGAGTCCAAACTATAGTTTGCCCCTAAATGATGTGGATCGTTTTATAAATATATGATTTTACCACTAATGCTTTTTTTATTAACAAATGTTGTGTGTGCGGGACTGTTCCTAAAGTCACAATCACGGCTTTGGCAAATTCATGAGCAATTGAAAATGCATATGCCTGATTTGAGGAGATTTGAACTGCTTACAACGCTTAAAATGGGAACGGGCGTTGAAAGTATTTTTAACGAATCAGATACACAATCTGTCAGAGAACTAAAGCAGGCTTGCCTCAATGAATTGGAGGTCACAAAAGCGTCGCAGATAAAAGGGGTTGGAAAGAGGCCGGTCCCACACAATCACACATTGCTTTTGTGAACTCAGTTTGACGGCGAAATTTCCAGAGGCGCCTGCGCGGGATCAGGTTTCAACATTTTTAAAAATTCTGTTAGCGGCTACGTGGTCTTTTTTGGGAATGGGTATAAAGTTGTGGTTGTCTGCGACCACAAACAAACCAGAACGGGGGGTGGGGGCAAAACGGCGGCACTCGCAGAGACGCCGCCACCTGCCTCCGGCCCAATCCAGTTGAATCCGGGTAAATCAAGGTGAATCAAACCCAATCAAGGTAAAAAATTGATTAAACACCATAAATCTGTGGAACCAGTGTCCGCCCTGTGTTTGGAACTCGTGTCCATTCGTGGCTCTAGTCTGGCTCAGCATTCTTGCTGCGCCGGCTCATCGTGCCAGCTTGTAGCGTCGAGGCTGCGCCTCGATCTATCCCCCCCCCTCCCCCCCGTTTATCCGACTAAATCCTGGTAAATCCGACTAAAAAAACCAAAAAATGACCCATAATGCCAAAATAGACAGTTCGTAAAAGTGGTAGCCGCCACGTCAGAAGGCTCCAACCATCTTGTAGGCGACGACGTGAGGAGTCGTGCTGTGTTCGGAGAGATGCCATACCGAGTCGGCTTCAATCTTGTAGGGCACGACGTCAGGAGTGCTGCTTTATCTTAATTTTTGGCAGCCGACGCCAGCATGCCCTCCATTGAATGAAAGGGTCAGGGGGCGAATGGCCTGGTGACTTTGTATGGCGCGGCTTGACGCTGTGGCGTCCGTGGGACTAATCTCGCCCATATTATGCTGACCAAGACCATTGTTAAACCCGCGAAATCGCCCGCTGTCGTCGGCCCCTACAGTCATGCCGTGCGGGTCGGCGACCTGCTGTTCTGCGCCGGACAAATTCCGATTGACCCCAAGGACGGCAGCCTCGTCGTGGGCGACATCCGGGCGCACACGGAGCGCGTGCTGCAAAATATCAAGGCCATTTTGGATGACCAGGGATTGACGTTTGCCAATGTCGTGAAAAGCACGGTGTTTCTCACCAGCCTCGGCGACTTCGCGCCAGTGAACGAGGTCTATGCGAAATATTTCACGGAAAATTTTCCGGCGCGCTCGACGGTTCAAGTCGCGGGCCTGCCCAAGGGGGCCACGGTGGAGATTGAGGTGGTGGCGCATTTCTGAAACGGAATTTTCGTGCGGCTGAAGCTGGGGTGTTTGCCGTCCGGTGTTCGCTGTTGCCATGCCACTTGGAATTGACATTTTGATTGCGGCGGTGATCGCCGGCGCCATGGGTCTGCTCATCGGCTGGCTGCTGGGGTCGCGCAAACCAACAACCGCCCCCGCCGACGCGCGGCTGGAAAATGAACTGCGCCAGCAGGTCGCGCAGCGGGAGACGGATCTGAAACAAACCGGCGAGCAGTTGTCGCAGGCAAAAACCGCGCTGGCCACCGCGCAGGCGAATCAGGCCGCCGCCGAAAAAATCCTCGCCGATCAGAAGCAACTGCACGAACAAAATCTCCGCGACGCGCGGGCCGCGCAGGAAAAGGCGATTGCGGACCTCCGGGAGGCGTTCAAGGCCATGAGCGCCGACGCGCTGAAACAAAGCGCGCCGGAATTTTTGCGGCTGGCCGAGCAGTCGTTCGGGAAATTTCAGGAGGCGGCGAAGGGCGATTTGGAAAAGCGGCAGGAATCCATCAAGGTGCTCGTGGAACCGCTCAAGCAGCAGCTCGACACCTATCAGAAAAATTTGCAGCAAAGCTCGGCGTCGCAGTCGTCGGCGCTGGGGGAAGTGAAGCAGCAACTGGAACAACTGGCGCAGCAGAGCGCGTCGCTGGCCAGCGAGACGCAGCAGTTCCGCATGGTGTTAAAATCCAATCAGGCGCGGGGCAAGTGGGGCGAGGAAACATTGCGGCGGGTGATCGAGGCGGCGGGCATGAGCGCGCACTGCGATTTCACGGAGCAGGGCGCGGCGGGCGAGAACCGGCCGGACTTGATCGTGCGGCTGCCCGGCGAACGCATCATCATCGTGGACGCAAAGGTGCCGGACTTTGATTTTATCAACGCGCTGGAAACGGCGGATGCGGCCAGGCGCGCGGATTCGCTGGCGGCGCACGCGGCGAAGTTGCGGGGGACGATCCGGGCGCTGGCCGACCGCGATTACCCGCGCGAGTTCGCGAACGCGCTGGATTACGTGGTGCTGTTTCTGCCGGCGGAATCGCTGTTCAGCGCGGCGCTGGAAGGCGACCATGATTTGATCGTGTGGGCGGCGGAAAAAAGAATTTTGCTCGCCACGCCGGCGTCGCTCATCGCGCTGCTCCGCTCGGTGTCGGTGAGCTGGCAGCAGCACGCCCAGACGGAGAACGCGCAGAAGATCGCCGCGGCGGCGCAGGAATTTTACACGCGGGTGGTGAAGTTCACCGAGCATTTTGAAAAAATCCGCGCCGGCCTGGACCGCGCGAATTCGGCGTTCAACGATGCGGCGGCGAGTTATCAGACGCGCGTGCGCCCGGCCGGCGAGCGGCTGGCGGAACTGGGCGGGGCCAGTTCGGCGAAAGAACTGCCGGATGTGCCGCCAGTGGAAGCGACGTTGCGACTGTCCTGAAGCGAAATCCGAAACCCGATTCACCCGAAATCCGAAGTAAGCCCGAAACCGAAGCCCGAAACCTGGCGTTTCAAGTTTTAGAGCATTTTAAATAAACCTATAGCCACAAAACGGGCAAAAGCAGCGCGTGGCAAAGCAGCATTTTGGAGTGCGGTGGCAGAGCGCAGCGGCGACACCGCTTTCGCCCGCACGGCGTTTTAACTAACTAATTAAAGCGTTC
>Ga0181520_10010146_pt1 | contig 12721 bp, 8 predicted proteins | sample PEATcosm2014_Bin_29_FD_132451 | JGI IMG/M metagenome (GOLD analysis project Ga0181520, IMG submission 132451) | Peatland microbial communities from MTU Mesocosm Facility, Houghton, MI, USA - PEATcosm2014_Bin02_30_metaG | ecosystem: Environmental > Terrestrial > Soil > Wetlands > Peat | place...
ACTGACGTGGTCGAGTACCTTCTCGATCGCGGCATTGATGTCGGAGAGCTGTTTCCGCGTCCGCATGGGCAGACCGGCCTGCACTGGGCAGCGCACGGTGGGCATGTCGACACAGTGAAAGCGCTCTTGCGGCGCCGCGCACCGGTTGATCTCAAGGACAAAAGGTTTGGTGGGACGCCGCTCGACTGGGCGCTTCACGGATGGAGCGGGCGCAAGACGGATGCTGCCGCGAACGACTTTTATCGCGACGTGGTTACGTTGCTGGTCGCCGCCGGGGCTCCTGTGGAGCCAGGATGGCTCAGCGATGAGAACGTTCGTGCCAATCCGCGTATGTTCGCGGCGCTCAATAGCAAGAGACGCCAATCCTGAGTGCTTTGAATCCGATCCTGCGCGCGAGTTCAGCTTTTTCACTCCGCTCGCAGGGCAGTCATCGGATCGGCCTCTGTAGCTCTTCGTGCGGGCAGGTAGCAAGCCAAAGCAGCCACGGAAAACACCAGGAGCGCCACCGCCCCAAACGTCAGAGGGTCGGCCGGGCTGACCTCATAGATCAGGCTTCGCAGCACGCGGGCGAGGCCCAGCCCCGCCAGAAGACCGACGGTGACGCCAACGGCAGCTAAGGTAACACCCCTGCGGAACACGAGCCGCACCACGTCCCAGCGGCTTGCGCCCAATGCCATGCGCAGCCCGAATTCGTGGTTGCGCCGGCCAACCGAGTAAGCGATTACGCCGTAAGTCCCGACGGCCGCCAGTCCGACCGCCAGCGTCGCAAATAGACCTACCAGGAAGAACGCGAACCGTGCACTGGCAAGGTTGGCGTCGGTGATCTGATCCAACAGGCGAAGGTCGTACACTGCTAAGGCCGGGTCAAGGTGGTGCACCTCGCGCCGTAGTACGTTGGCGAGTTGCGAGGCGTCGGAGTCGGAGCGAATAGCTACGGACATCACGCCGTTATTCATGACGAACGGCACCTGTAGCGCGGGCCACCAGAACGCGGGTTCCGCACCACGCGATGTCGGAGTGTCTTTAACATCCCCCACGATTCCGACCACGGTCATCCAGTCCTTTTCTTTGGGGGTATCACTGAACGCAATGCGAGCGCCCAGCGCATCGCGGCGCGGCCAATAGAACCGTGCCATGGTGGAGTTGATGATCATCACCTGGGGGGCGCCTTGATTGTCGGCCTTGGTGAAGAATCGGCCCCGCTCAAGCGGTATGCCGAGGGCGCGAAAGTAATCCGGTGTCGCGGCGTGATACCTGCCGTGAAATTCTTCCCCAGGTGGCGGGTTCTTGCCCTCGATCGTGAAGCCGCCGATGTTCTCGTCGTAACCCGTCCAAGGCAGGTCCGTGCCAATGCCGGCGTATTTCACCGCGGGTGCGGAGGAGAGGTTCGTGATTAGCGAGTCCTCGAACGCCCGCGCAGCGGCAGGCGTTTTGTATTCGGTGATAGGCAGGGTGAGATCTGCGGTCAGGACATGCTCCGGGCGGAACCCGGGGTCCATGCGCAAGAGATTGACGAAACTGCGCAGCATAAGCCCGGCCCCAGCCAGCAGGATCGAAGCCAGACTGACTTCGGCCACGACTAGAACGCTTCGCAGCCGAAGATGCAAGCCAGTATCCGTTGAACCTCGGGCGCCCTCGCGAAGGCCTTGCTGGGGATAGGCGCGGGCAGCCTCTAAGGCAGGCACCAGGCCGAAGGCGAAGCCAGCAGCCAGAGCGACAAGCAAGGTGAACCCGAGAACGGCGGCGTTAACATGAATCGAATCGACGCGCGGGAAGTCTGCCGGCAGCAGTGAGACCAGCGCTTTGACGCCACCCGCGGCGAATACGAGGCCTAACGCGCCGCCGGCAAGGGCAATCAACAAGCTCTCAGTAAGCATTTGGCGTACCAGCCTGGACTGCCGCGCACCCAGAGCGGATCGCACTGCGATTTCGCGCTGGCGCGCCGTGGCCCTCGCCATCAAGAGGTTCGCGACGTTTGCGCACGCAATCATTAACACCAGGCCGACCGCTCCTAGCAAAACCAGAAGAAGCCGCTCGTTCGCCCCCACGATCTCACGGTACAGTTCGACCGCGAGCATGTGCCACCCCCGGTAGCCGCCATGCTCGCTTGCGATCTGTGGAAGCAGGGTGTTCAGCTCGGCTTGCGCCTGCGCCCGGGGGACGCCGGGCTTTAATCGCCCAATAACCTCCAGGAAGTGTGAGCCGCGATCGTTCGGGTCGCCTTCGAAAGTGAACGGCCGCCAGGCATCGACGGAATTCCCGTAAGGGAGAGCGTGGTAGCTGTTGCCCGGGTGTTCCGTACCGGGCGGCATTACGCCGACGACCGTGGCGGGTTGTGAATCGAGGGTGATCTTTCGCCCAATGATGTCGGGCGCCGCCCCGAACTCGCTGCGCCAGGTCCGGTCGCTCAGAATCAACGCATTGCCATTGCCCGGAACCTCGTCGCTCTGATCAAACTCGCGTCCCAGGGCGGGAGTCACACCGAGTACATCGAAATATCCGGCAGTCACGCGGAAGGCGGCCAGGCGCACGGGCTCGCCCGAACCGGAGAGTTGCACGTCGCTGCGCGTGAAGGCGGCCAGCGCCTGGAAGGAGCGGCTGCGAGTTCGAAAGTCCCGAAAGTCAAAGGGATTCAGTGGAAACTTTGGATAGGTGTTGCTGCTGAAGAAGACTCGAACGATACGGTCCGGTTGCCGGTACGGAAGCTTCTTGAGCAATACTCCGTCGATGACGCTGAAGATGGCGCTATTGGCGCCGATTCCCAGTCCGAGGGTCAGCGCCACCAGGGCGGCAAAACCGCGTTCCTTCACCAAAGTCCGCGCGGCGTAGCGGAGGTCTTGAACGAGATCGTGCGCGTAATTCATTCGGCGCATATCACGGCACTCCTCTTGGATCTGGGCCACGCCTCCGAGCCGGCGCATCGCTGCGAATCGCGCCTCGCTAAGCGGCATGCCGGCAGCCAGGTTCTCCTCGATCTGTTGATCGAGATGGAAACGAAGTTCTTTGTCGAGCTCCTCGTCCACTCGGCCCCGCCGTACGAGCGAACTGAACCGCATTCTTGCGAGATTCCACCAACGCCCAGGTTCCACGGTGTAAGCGTCTCCTAAACCATGCGGACGATCAGTCCAACCGCATTCGACAGGCGTTCCCACTCGGCCAGCTCTTTTTCAAGCTGCACGCGGCCTGCACGGGTCAGTTCGTAGAATTTCGCTTCCCGCCCGGTTTCCGTGGTCCGCCACCTGGCGCGAATCCAACCCTGATGTTCCAGACGATGCAGGGCGGGGTAAAGGGCCCCCTGAGTGATCTGAAGCGCCTCATGACTCACTTGCTCGATGCGCTTGGCGATGGCCCAGCCATGCTTCGGCTCGAGCGAAAGCGTTTTGAGGATAAGTAGATCCAGCGTTCCCTGGATTAAATCCGACGGCTTACTCATAGTCCGCCTTATACCTAATTCATCTATATACCTAAGTTATTTACAATATTTCGCATCCAAAATCAAGGCCAAAAAAACACGCCAGACGAGAGGAAGATGGCGGGTCAAGGCGGTATGGGGCGGCCGGGGAGCTCGTGGCAATCGTAGCAGCGGGGCTCGTAGGTTTCCTTGCCGCCGACCTGCACTTGAGGAGCATTGTAAGGCGCGGGCTTGCCGTCGAGGATGCGCTGCGGGAGCGGTGCAGGCCTACCGCAGCGGGCGCAGAGGGGGTTCAACCACATGCAGTCATGGCCGCTCTTGCAAAGTCCAAAAAGCAGCAGGGTGGAGCCGAAAGGCTCGCGCTTGAAGTCCAGTGCCAGGCCGGCTGCGATCACGTCATAGCCGCGATCGAGCAGCTCATCGATCACCAGAAAAAAGCCTGAGTCGGTGGGGAAGAACTGAACTTCGTCCACCGCGATCAGATGGTAACGGCAGCCCATCTCGGATTCCTTCTGCCTCACCACGCGCAGCATCTGCCAGGGATCGCGCGCCGGCACATCCACGGCGTCCATCATTTTGCCGTGATAGTCCTTGATGTAGCCCGTGTCGCTCCGCGTATCGATGTCAGGCTTGAAAATCAGGATTCGCTTCCGGCCGAACTGGCGCAGGGTTTCAACCTCCAGCATCAGCCGGCCCGTCTTGTTTCCGAACATGTTCCCGATGATTAGCTTGAATTCTCCCCTCGGCATTCGTTCCTCTCCCTCTTGCAGGCGGCGATTTTCAACTACGGCACTCAATGTCTGCTGGCCCCCCACCCTCTCACGAGTTGAGAACACTTTTGCCCATCGGGGCTCGAGTGTCAAGATCGGGTCTCCTCTCTCAGCGATAGGTCATTCGCTCCAGTTCTTCCGGATAGCGCGCCCCTTGCACCGTGATCTTGGATGCGGCCGCGTCAATATCGCGGAGGTCGTCGGGTGTTAGTACACTAGCTGCCGCTCCAATATTCTCCTCCAGGCGCGCCGGCTTGGTGGTGCCGGGGATTGGAACAATCCACGGCTTTTTGGCAAGCAGCCACGCGAGCGCGATCTGAGCTTGCGTGGCTTTCTTCCTTTCCGCAATGGCGGCGAGCAGATCAACCAAGGCTTGATTCGCTTTCCTGGCCTCCGGTGCAAAACGGGGGATGCGGCTCCGCAGATCAGTGCTGGCGAAGGACGTGTCCTCGTAGATTTTCCCCGTGAGGAATCCCTTGCCAAGAGGGCTGTACGGAACGAAGCCGATCCCGAGTTCCTCGAGCGTTGGCAACACTTCGGCTTCGGGGCGTTTCCACCAGAGCGAGTATTCACTTTGGACTGCGGTGACGGGCTGCACTGCGTGCGCCCGGCGGATGGTCTGCGCTGCCGCTTCCGACATCCCGAAGTGCTTCACCTTGCCTTCCTGAATCAGTTCTTTAACAGCCCCCGCCACCTCTTCGATGGGCACGTCCGGGTCAACGCGATGTTGATAGAACAGATCGATGCTGTCGACTCCGAGCCTCTTCAAGGAGCCCTCGACTCCTTCTTTGATGTACTCTGGTCGACTGTCGAGACCCACTGAACGCGGGGCTCCGTTGTGCTCGAATTTGAACCCGAACTTTGTCGCAATCACCACCTGCCCACGGAAGGGCGCGAGGGCTTCTCCCACGAGTTCCTCGTTGACGAACGGGCCGTAGACTTGAGCAGTATCGAAGAACGTGACGCCCAGCTCGACCGCCTTTCGAATCAGGGATACCATCTCCAGCTTGTCTTTGGGCGGGCCGTAACCGAAGCTCATGCCCATGCATCCGAGCCCGATCGCCGAGACTTCCAGATTGCTTTTCCCAAGTTTGCGCTTTTGCATTGCTCCTCCATCGAGATCGTTTCTCGCATCTCCAGATTATGCCCCTGCTCTCGATGCTGCTCAAGCTCGACATGGCCATGGTGGGGGGATTCTCAGCAGGGAGGAGTTCAAACGGCGTGAGGGTTAGTCCCAGGCTCGCGCTGTCGTGATCGGGACAACCACCGGTGGATCGTAATGAGAATCCGGATGGGGATCGCCGGACGCATGCTTACAATTTTATACGGATCACGCCGACGGTAAACAGCGCCTGCGCTGCGATGCCTATGCCGAGGCACGTAATAACCGTGGCTGAAGCCGCCGGCAGCCAGCGGTTGATGAGCGGCCCCTCACTCGGCAACCGGGAGAGCATGCGGCGCGCATAGACCGTGATCATGCCGATGGAAATAAGCACCGCGGCCAAGCCGAGGCTAAACGCCACGATCAGGTACAGTCCGAATGCTACGCGATGAAGCGAGATGGCGCTCAACAACACGACAAGCGCCGCAGGACAAGGGACGATCCCACCGGTTATTCCCAACGTCACCAGTTGCCGGTAAGAAAATGGAGTTTCCGCATGATGCGAGTGCTCGGCAGCATGCGGGTGGTCATGACGGTGCTCGTGAGTATGCGCATGGGGATGAGCGTGGCCGGGCGCAGGGTGATCGTGGGCATGCTCGTGCGGATGTTGGTGCTCATGGATGTGACCCGGAGGGCCATGATGGTATCCGTGCGCGTGATGATGTCCCGCCCAGCGGCGTCGAAGCATGTAAATTCCGAGGAAGGCGATGGTAAGCCCGGACGCGATGCCCAGCCAGGGGTAGAGGTGGTCGGGAACAATATACTTCGACGCGTAAAGCGTGATGAGCCCCAGCGCGTAAACCCCGGCGGTATGGGTGATTGTGACGATCAAACCCAGGAGGAAGGCATGGGCGGCCGTTCCTTGCGACCCCACCAGGTACGCCGCGACAATCGTCTTTCCGTGTCCCGGCTCGAGCGCGTGCAGGCCTCCTAATGCGGCAGCGATCAGCGCCGCGGTAAGCAAAAACCAGAGGCCCCATTGGTTCGAGGTAATAAGTTCAGTGAAGGAGTTGCGAGGAGTGCCTTGTTTATTGGCTTCCAGCGTCAACTTCCTGGTTGGCCCCGCGACAGGCCGGGGGACTGATGCGCCAGGCGCAGGAGTCGGGTTTGCGGGGAGAGGTGGTGCGAACTTACTCTCCGCGTCCCTTCGGGCGGGAGGGTGGACGGCACTCGGTGCTTTCTCCAGACGGGGCGGGCCGGGTGCAGGCGTAGCTTCGGGGCTGGGCGGAGTACTCGGGAAATTATCGACCGACGCAGCCGCGTTCGCCCTGCCATCCGTCGGTAAATCGCCGGCGAGTACGAACGTCAACTGGGCAGAGAGGTCCTGCGGCGGGCTGCTGATTAAATCGGTAGGATAATTCGCAAGTTCCTGACTGCGCGAAACGCCCGCGGCAGTGCTCATCACCAAGGTCGCGCCGGGCCCTGTAGCGGCAACCACTTCCTTCCATCCGGCGCGCTCCGGAAAATTGCCGTCGCGGTATTCAAGCGTGCAAGGGCACGCCGCTCCCGAAAGTTGGGCACGATATTCGACCCCGATTTTCATGGTCGGCAAATTGCCTGCGCCGGGTGGGAAAATCACATTCTGCGACACGGTTTCAAACGCCAGAGGCCGGCCATTGACGGTCGCCACCAACCCGCCTCTGAGCGCCTCCGCCTTCGATGCAAGGTACGCGACGACCCGCGGATCATCAGGCGCCGGCACAATGCCCGTGGTTTGCATTTCCTGGAAAGTAGGAATCTCCGCCATGTCCAGGATGTAGCGTAAATCGATTGCGCCTGCCTCGATGCGGAAACCGGCGAAGTGGCTGATACTGAAGTTGCCCATGGGATGCGCCAGGACGTCTCGGGGAGCAATAAGCATGAGCCCCGCAATGAGCGCGACGAGCCCAGGGATGATCTTGCGGAGTTTCGTCATTTGCCCGGATGTGAAGGTCATTCGAGTGATCCTCGCGGCCTCGAGTCGTGCGCCGCCGGAGAACTGGTGCTCAGTTTGTGCGTGCCGGACCCTGCGAGTTGGCCAAGCATCTCTCGCGCCTGGCGGGCATAGATCAAGTGGAAGTTGGGGTTCAAAGCCAGGGCGCGCTTGAGCAGTGTTTCGGCGCGTTCGGACCGACCCAGTTGGAATTCGATCAATCCGGCGTGAAAATCCAAGAGAGCGTCTTCCGTGCCGAGCGCGAGCGCCTTCTTCATGGCCTCGGCAGCCTCAGGGACGCTGCCATTCTTGAAAAGCACCCATGCCAGGATGTCCCACGTGTAGATGTCGTGGCGGACATCCAACTCCTTCCTGGCCAAGTCGACGGACTCTTTTAGCTTGAGATTGTGATCGGCGTAAAAGAGGGCGAGTTCACGGTAGAACAGCCTCTCGTTAACAGGATTGAGAGTGCTGATGAATTCAACCAGTGCAAGCTGTTTGCGGGCGTCATCGAAACGCCCCACTTGCAGGTAGAGATCGTAGAGCGCAGCCGCATAGGCAGGGTACGGCACAACCGCAATGGCCTTCTGATAAAGTGCGATCGCCTCCGTATATCTTCCCTGCGCCGTGCGAACCTCACCCAAGCCCGCGAGGTTGCGGTAAGAATGGGGGTCAATGGCCACCCCCGCCACATAAGCTTGCTCCGCACTGGTGAGGTCTCCGCTCTTGAAGCAGAACTCGCCCAACTGATATTGGCTCCAAGCCACGTTTTCCGCCGGCAGGTGCAAGGTGGTGGCGCGAGCAATCGCATCACGCATCAACTTGAGGGCGCTCTGGACGTCACCCCGAAGAAAGCGCAGATAGGCCACGCGACTGTCGCGCTCGTAAACTATGCCTGAGGCGTCATCCCCGTTGCGGAGCGGGTCACGCACCCTTGCGTAAGCTTCGGCGGCGCGGTCATAATCCCCCATGTCGGTCAGAGCGTCCCCGACGATGGCCCAGGGTGAGGGATCGCCCGCGCCCAGCGCCAGCGCGTCTTGCGCCCAGGTGAGTGCCTCCTCGAACTGATGTTCCCCCATCGCCAGCACTGCCCTATGCGTCTTGGCGGAGGGAGCTGCCGGATCGTTCGAAACGCGATCGAGGGCCTTGTTCAACGCTTCGTTTGCCAATACGTAATAGCTTGCGTCTGCTGTCTCCCGTCCCTTCTGGATAAAAGCTGCCCCCAATTGGTCGTACGCCTTGAAGTCCGCGGGGTAGATCTTGAGGTGCGTTTGCAAGGAACGGATGGTGGCGTCGGTAGAGGTTTGCGCCGCGCCACTGCTAAAGCTGGTTAGCAAAGACAGCGCCAGCACAAAACACTGCCTCACCAAGCCTACCTGCTGTTTGTAGGGCGAGCGAGCGTGTTCCATAAGTGTTAACCTAAGCAGGAAGCGTGGACCGCGAATGCCCGAAGGGCATTAACATCATTAGCCGTAGGTGAAACCTACGGATGAATAGCCATCTCGCTTTCGATACCGGCCGACCCCGACGGGGTCGAATACGCCAGCGTTCAACCCCTTCGGGGTTGGTTAACCCTCGGGTGTCCGGCCTTTCCGTAGGTTTCACCTACGGCTAATGTCATTGGGTCCCTTCGGGACCCCCGGGGGGCGTCCAGCGAAAGATGTGGGACACGACGCTCCGACCCAAGTGAGAGAGTTGTTCGTTCACTTCCCACCCGTCCCGCTTCGAACCTCCGCAAACTTGCCGGACTTGGCGAGCGTGCGGCGGGCCGCCTCGCCGGCTTCCGACGTTGGGTTGAGATCGAGAGACTGCTGCAAGTAGTGGAGCGCTGCGCTCCTCTCTCCTGAGGCCGCCTCAATCACTCCAGCGTGATAATAGATCGCTGCGTCACGTGTTCCGACCGCGAGCGCCTTTTGAATCTGGCGGCGAGCTTCCGCGGGTTGACCGTTCACGTAAAGCGCCCAGGCGTAACTATCGAGGGTCCCCACATCATGACGGTGCTCCATCTCCAACCGGGCGATGCGGAGCCCTTCGGCAGGCCGGCGGGCATGCTCTGTGTAGTAAGCGATCAGTTCCCGGTTGTCGTTGTCGGGTTGCTCGATTTGGCTGCGCGCCGCACCCTCGAATTCTGCATACATTCTCTCGGCTTCGGCTGGCTTTCCCGCGCGCTCGAGAGCACGTGCTGCAAGGTAGCGGCTATGGGCAGTCGGGAAGCTTTGGTTGCGCCGGGCGAGCGAATCCACGGCCTCGGAGTAGCGCTGCTGGGCCAAGCGGACCTCTGACAGTTCTTCGAGAGACAGGTAGTAATCGGGGAAAGTCTTCAGCGCCTGCTGCAAGAGCGGCTCGGCCGCGTCGGGCCGCCCTGCCAAGCGGTGGAGCCGCGCCATCTTGGCCATGATCCAGGCCGATTCTTCGGTCTCGAGCGGAGGCGTCTGTTGGAATGCTTTACTCAAGAAATCCAAGGCTCCGTCGATTTCTCCCCAGTCCTCACGCAGAGCGGCGCCGCACAGGAACGCGGGCAGGTTCCGGGGCCGCAGGTCCATCATCCACTGCGCCGCTTGCTCCGCCTGGTCGTAGTCGCCGATCGCCGCGTCGGCCTCTGCCATGTAGCCCCAGACGAGCACGGCGTCCGGCATGCGATGATTGAGCGCACGAGCTTCTTCCAGCGCCTGGCGATAATTGTGTTCAGCAAGCAGAAGAGCCACGTGCGCCTGCCCAGCCTCAAAATTGTCCGGCTGGATTCGGAGAGAGTCCGCGATCGCCGCTTGGGCTTGCGAAAGGTACGAGTTGTCGGAGGTCTCCCTTGCGCGGCGGACCAGCGCCACCGCCAGATCGTTATAGGTAGAGTAGCGATTCGGCTGCTTTTCGAGGACCTTCCGAGCCGCCTCGATGCGGAGCTGGGCTGGCGACGGCGAGCCCACATCGCCGGCGCCAGCAGATCCAAACGCCGAGATGGAAAGAGAGAGCGCGAGAACGAGAGTCTTCATGTCAGTTACCTTCATATCAGAAGTAGGGGTAGGGCTTGCCCTACCCTTGTCCAAATTAGCGGATTCCCGCGTTCGAGACGGCGGCTTTGCCGCCCCGCCTTGCGGAAAGGCTTCGCCTTTCCGGGCAATTCCGCGCCCGTTCTTTTCCTCCCCCGGGTTGGAAGGCTCAGCCTTCCAGCCCGGGGGGAGGAGTTTGTCCATGATGCCAGTGCGCCGGAAAGGCGAAGCCTTTCCGCAAGGCAAGCGGCAGAGCCGCAGATCATAGCCTGGCGGCTCCGGCACAATTTGGACAAGTCTAGGGCATCGCCTACGGAGCGCAGGCAGGTCCCGTCCCGCCCGTACAACCGGGGTCGCCGGGATCGATGTGTACTCGCTCGCGCCCGCTGGGGCAGTAATCGACATAGGGGAACGAGGTGTGGAAGTGAGTATTGAGCTCCACCAGATTCGTGACGCCGTCTGTAGCGATATCCGCGTTCACATCGTTTACGTTGACCCCGTCGCCGAGTATGTGGTTTGGGAAAGCGGCGCAGTTGCTGGTGTGGGTGGGGCCGCACTGGTTCCCCGCCAGCACGCCCCCGACGGCCACGCGCAGGGTGATGTCCACCACATCATCAGCCAATCGCCTGCCGTTGGGGAAACCCGCACCGTCCCCGGCGAGCAAGCCCAAGCGCGAAGCGGCACCGGGTGGTGTGGGAGCCACGCCCGTGTTCAAGCGGAGCAAGTCGGCAATCGGGCCGGCGGGCGTCCCGGAAGCGGCGATGGGAGGCATGTACTGGACCAGTGGAAGCAGGTCCGTGCGTGGAGCAGGCGGTGAGTACAGGGCGCCCGGAGCCAGCACGGAATAGAGAGAGTCTACAATCGAGACAAAAGCCGGATTTAAGTCGAAGCTCGCGAATTGGGAATCATTCACGGGCTTGGACATGCTCCAGTAATCCTTCGACCCAATGCCGATGATGAGCTCATTGATGAGCGGATTCCCAATCCGCTGCACCTGGCTGAAGGTGTTGGGGCTGTAGACAGTTGGTTTAGGCGCAACGCGGATCGTTATACCCGGCCGCGAAGTCGTGGCCCAGACTCCGATCGTGGCATGGGGAGAGGTTGAGGCCTCAATATTGCCGGTGCTGGTCAGCATGGTGATCGGCACTTGGAGGGCAATCACGTCCACCGCATAGCCTGAGACCGTATCGGAGACGAAGTTCTGATTGGCCTTGTCTTCGTCGGCTGTAAGAACCCCTGGGACACCGGAGCCTCCGCTGATCGTGCGGAGATTGACGGTATCAAAAGCTGCCCCCAAGTCGATAAAGAAGGGATCGTCCACGGTCCCGGCGAATGCCGAAATGCCCTGGTTTGTGTCGGCGTAGGTGCCCGCAGCGTAGAGATCGGCGTAGTTCATGGTGCGAGAACCGGCGTTGGCGGGAACCGCGTAGAACGGCGAGCCGTCACTGTTCGCAATGGGAGTGGAGACACCGTCCTTGATCATCGTGACGGTGTAGGTCTGACGGAAATTGAGGCCGGGGTTGGCGAAGTCTGTGATCCGGGGCGGCACTCCGGGGGCCGTGGTAGAGCCCGGTCCGGTGAATCCCGCCAAGCCGGTCGGAACTGTGGGCAGTTGGTACTGGGTCGAGAAGCGAAATTGAAAGACGACTTCATCCAAGCCATCATTGTTGTTGTCAACATGAATCTGATACAGGATGTGAGGATCGAAGGGAAACCAGTTCGGGCCATTCGCCGGCTCCGCGAACGGATTGACCCCCATGATCAGGGTGATACTCGGCGGGCTTGTGTCGTGGCCGCTGCTGTCGTAACTGCGAAAAGCCCAAAGATCGGTGATATCCGCCAAGGGGTCGAGGGCCGTGATGGGCGCTTCGCGGTGGCTGGAGGCCAGCGCCCGGATTGGGCCTACGAGCGGGACCGTCGCGGCGGAGACCGCCAGCAGGGCCAAAACCAGAATAACGATGCTTCTTTTGCTCTTCATCATGCACCTCATCTCCAAGATTTTGTGGTTCAACGCTTGTGAAACAAGCTTCCTGAGACAAACGCCGGGGTTCCCTTCAAGCCAGGCTCGAACGAACGGCCTGTCGGATAGTAGAGCTCTCTCTTCCCCGTCGTGACGGCAGGGCGGATGCGCTCCACGCCAAGTCCTCGAAATGGTTGCCCGTTTATAGGTACGTCAAAAGATGGCTTGGCGGATTGCTGGTTTGGGAGAAAAGTTGAAGAGCATCGTGAAACAGCGCGGCAGAGCCGCACCTAAACACGTAGGGCCGAACGGCGTTCGGCCCTGGGGCGAGCGCCGCATGCCCCTACTATAGGGCGGGTCGGCCACAGCAACCAAAACGAACTTCTCTATGTCCCCTGGGCAATTAGAGCCTCAACACTGAGAACACGAAGCGTCTCCGTGAGCTCTGTGTTCAGTCTTTCGTGGCGCAGAAATCACAGAGCAACAAGGCCGCAACCAAATGCAGATTCTTCGCTTCGCTC
>Ga0181520_10010147_pt1 | contig 12721 bp, 8 predicted proteins | sample PEATcosm2014_Bin_29_FD_132451 | JGI IMG/M metagenome (GOLD analysis project Ga0181520, IMG submission 132451) | Peatland microbial communities from MTU Mesocosm Facility, Houghton, MI, USA - PEATcosm2014_Bin02_30_metaG | ecosystem: Environmental > Terrestrial > Soil > Wetlands > Peat | place...
AATTTCTGGAACGCGCCGATGTATGCCTTGTCCTTGCTTTCCATTCCATGAATGATGGTTTCCGGCCATTGTCCATCAATGCAGTAGGTGTCAATTCCATCCTCAATTTCAGTGTCAATCGGGGCGAAAACCCAAAACATGAGATTTTCCTTTAGCGGCCCCAACTTCGCGGCGATTTCATCCAGAATCGCATCATCCTCATCTACACTACGGAAGTGGAACGTCTCAAAATCACCCCGGTAGGTGTCAACCTTGATGTATTGGTCTGGGTTGTCTTTTAGGAACAGGCGAAGGTTGGTTATGCCCTTGATTTTCTCAACTTTGGGGACTGGCAAATCGGTTGTCTTGAGGACTTCGATGAACTTTCCGCGCCGCGCCTCAAGTTCGTCGGCATCGCGGCAACCCCACACCGGAATACCGCGCGCTACGAGTTGCTTTTGAAGGTCGGAATATCCGATGTCAGGGAACACGGCCAAATCAATTTCATCCATAACGGATTCGACGGATTCAACGCGGACAATTTCGCTGTAACCGTCTCCGACAATATCATCTCGGAAGTGTGGGAATGCCGTTTCCCAATTCGACCAGTAATAAATTTTCTTATATTCGCGGGCGAGGCGTCGGGCGACGTGGATGAACAGGCCGGCGTCCACGCATAAACAAACGATGTCCTTTGCGTCCTTCATGTCAGGTTGGTAATTCGGTCGCAATGCTGAAACCAGTCCACGCCCATTTCAGAGGCCATCAACTGTTCGATGGTGGTGGAAAAGAAATGTTCTTTTTTGTATGGGGCAAATGGAGAATCGCCGGGTTCACTGTCGTCTCCAGACTGGCGATTTTTTTCAAAGGAGATGTCAAATTCATCCACAGATTTCTGGGTGATGCCGCGCATGGCGCAAAGTTTTTGTTCCACGATCTCATGCAGGGCTATTAGAAAAGCCGAATCTTCACCGACTTCCTCGCTGATGAGAATATGAATCACTCCATCCGGCTCGATTTTCCAATCGCCGGATGTAGGATAACGCTGTTTGGTGTTCGGAATTGTTTCAATCATTATTTTCATGGCAGTTTTGCTTTGAATCGCTTTGGCTCGCGTTTAATGGGCGGCTTCTTTGCAATCAGTTTCGCAACGGCGAGCGGGATGTCCCTGATTTCAACCGGAACGGTTGAGCGGTTCAAAAATGGCGAAGCGTCCTTCATCTGGCGCTATTCCCTTTCGAGCGGTTGTCTGGATTGTCTGACAGTATCAGCCGCAGCCTTCAAATTCTGACGTTGTTGGTCGGCAACAAATCCAGCGTCCTTGTGGCGTCGTTTCTGTATGTCGGCCAGTTCCTTCGCCTTCAATTTCTGCTGCGTCTCGGCGTTCTTGGCGGCAATCTTGGCCTGTGTCTCCATCATGGACTGCTGGATGTCGGCGCTGCCATTTTGCTGCTGCTGTTTTTGCATCTGCATTTGAAGATGCTGCTGCAACTTTTTGATTTCGTTGTTCAACTGGCTCAATGCCTGGGCGAACTGTTTCATCTTCGGCTCGTTGCCGGTGTCGCCCTGCATCCCCTGAACCAGTTTGCCGATGTAACCGGAAACATTTTGCAGCCCGATGAGTTCCTCCGGCTTTGCCATCTTGGTCGTCATCTCAATCTTCTTGATGTATTGCATGGCGAGTTGGAGCAGGGTTTGAATCTGCTCAATCGGATTGAGTCCTTCGGGGATGGCTGGCGGCATACCGAGCATCATCAGCGGGAAGGCGTTTGCGGCGGCATTGGCGGCGGTGGACACAGCTTTTGAATCGCGCTTAATCCAGCGGCGAGCGCGACGCGATCCAACCATCTGCACGGCGGCGTCATGTAAGGCATCAGACTGTGAAGATGGATCGAGCATTGGGCGTAGTTTCATGGCGTTTTCCGCCTCAACCATTGCCATTGTAGGATTGCCACCACCAAGCGGCATGGTGATTTCCACTCGCCACTTGCTGACATCCATCCATGCGTCCGGTATGCCGGAATCCTTGCAGGCTTTTTGAAACTTCAAAACATCATCGTCATCCGAGTTTTTAAGGCAGAAGCGGCGACAGATTTCTTTCGCGGCAGCGCGCTCATAAATTCTAGCGACAAGCATCAGGCCGGAAAGCATGGCGTTGTTCTGCTGAACTTTGACGCCTGTTTCAAACGCGGTCTGTTCCCGTGCCGTGCCGTTATCAATGCCTTGCGTGTAGGCCGTTGACGCCTCGGCTTGAAGCTGCTTCGTCTGCGCCATTACGCTTTCGATGAGTTGAGCGTCAACCTGATGCCGTTCGGCGGCGGGAATGATGGACACTCCGGGCTTGACGATTCCGAGATTTTGAAACACCTGGACTTGCGCCCTCGCCCGGTCAACCGGGTCGGAGATGCGGAGCAGGATGTTGAACTGGTCAAGCGTGTGCTGCACTAGGCGGCAGCGGGTGTAATCCGTCCAGTAACACGGCTCGAACAGGGCGAATCCAAGCGAGCGAACTGAATGATAAAGGAACGGAGCCTTATTGTTCAAATCTCCAAACTGGACGTGAATGATGTTGCGCCATGTGTCAGCCATAGGCCCTTCACTTTGGCAGATGAAAGCATCGTCGGTTTCTGGCGTTGCGCCGGATGTGGTGTTTTCCGGCACGACCTTCAAACGCCATTTTCCGTCGTCGTCCTCGTGATAGAAATGCCAGAGATTGATTGTCGGCATGGCATCACCAGACCAGTAACCCGCGTTTTGCTTTCGGATTTCCTCGAACTTTTCCGGCACGGTGTTCCAGTCGTAATTATTTTCCGCCATCGTGCTGTTGCACTCCGTGACATTTTTCAAAATTGCGGCAACAGCCTTTGTGTCCCACTTGAACTTGCTGTTGGCTTTTGAAAACGCCTTGCGCGACAGTTCTCCCGGTGTGTAGGCGATGCGGACGGCAAACCAAATCAGGTTTCGGAAACTCAATTCTGTGTCCGTAGCAACCCGTAAATCTTCATTGGCAACGTAACGCGGAAGCCATGCGTATTTGTCTTCCCACATCATCGGGCCAATGCCATGCGAAACGACGCCAGACCACTTCGAGCGGTGAACTTCAAAATAATCAAGTTCATGGTCTCCCTCCTTCATTATGTCGTTGATGGCTTCCGTGATTAAATCCCCCCAGTCAGCGCGGACTTCTTCCGGGGCTTTGGGAACCGAGACGGTGAAGTAAGTATCCTGCGAAGTGAAGTTGGTGACATATTGACGCCGGGCATGGGATAGGGCGTTCATAAACTCGCCCCACCGATTGTAAATCTTCATGCCCAAACGCTCGGCCTCATCCTCGTCAATCAGCGGTTCGTTGTTGGCGGCGCGGTTTATCAGGACGCGGTTTTTCCCGCGATCCTGCTCAGCTTCATCGCCAGCCCGAATTGTGTCTAAAACTTTTGATGGTTCTGTCCAATCACTCATAAAATCAGTTTTGTGTTACCGGCGTCCCGCAAGTGAGGCATGACGCCGTGATGAATCTGTGGTTTTTTCGGACGCTTTCAAAAGTTCCAAGGCAGTTCCAGCACCATCGTTCGTCGTTGTTTCTGACGGCACAGTTAAACCGGTCAACGTCCTCCAATGTTTCTGCAAGACTGGCGCGCGGAAGATTGTTGGCGATGCGAAAATCGGATACAGCTTTGACCACTTCATCAATGATGGGTGACGCCGCAAATTGGTGGACGATGCCGGTAGTTTGGGTGAACACATAATTGTTCGGCAGTGGATTTTCATAGGATTTCAAAATATACATAACTAATGAGTTAAAAGACCTGCATGAATTGCATCATGCCATTCCTTTGCTTCCTTGTCAAACCAATCTTCCTCCTGTTTTGATGAGGCAACTTCGCGGCCAATACGCTCAATCTTGAATCCAAGGCGGCGTGCGCCCTCCAACGCAACCGCAAACCAATCGTAAAGGTCTGGACTTTTCTTTACGCGCTCCTTCATGTCATCCTTCGACTCGACTTCAATTTTGTTTCCCATGACAGTTTTGAAAAGGCGCAACTGACCCTCCTGCGCCACGTTCATTGGAAGATTTCTGACTTGATTGGATTCAATCGCCTCCCGCGTTGAATACCACATCTCGGTCACAAACTTTGAGTAATGCTCGTTGCACATTTTGAGCCGTTTCATTCCGTTCTTTTCGTCCACAAAAAGGTCAAACCGAACCGGCCTGTCTGTTGGCCGCGCGCCGGAATCCACTGGCACGGGACAGTTGAATCCGAACAGTTTTGCAAATGCCGCTCCCAACGTGCCGCGTCCAAACGAGTCGTAAAAGATATTTTCCGGCGAAATGTTCAGTCGTTTGTGTTGATTAAAAATGAAAGTGGCAATCTGCGATTCGGCGTCCAGAGAATCATTCAATCGGATTGGAATTATTTCAGGACTGCCAACGGCAAAAATCTGATTTCCATCCTTGTCCTCGCCGTATTCACACTCGCCGCCAACGCATCGGTCGCCGCCGCCATAAGCGGGATCAAGCGCATAAATTTTAGTTCTCGATGTCCCCTTCCACGCAACATAATCAAAAGCCTTGTGCTTCTCGCATAATCCGATGGTAATGACGCGATTGGATACCATGTTTTTTGACGGCTTTCCTATCGCCTGTTGGAAATACTGCCACGAATCAACCCCGTGTGTTGACGCCATCAGGTCAATAAACTTCTGCGTTATCAAATAAGGATAGCGATTTTTTGGTTCGTCATTGTTTGGAGTGTCGCGTCCATCGAAGGCTACAACGTGGGCATCATACCAGCGTGAAGTCCATTCTTGCGTTTTGCCGGTATCCACAAAAGAATCCCATCCGCCCTTCGGTTCGGCGGCGGTGCAAAGCGGGTCTGAAATATCAGTTGGATTTCCGCCCATGACACCCTTGAAACCGTCATTGACCATCCAATTTGCATAGGCGTCCAAAAACGATGACTCCATCACTGCCGCTTCGTCTCCGTAATGAACCATTATCCCGTCATTTTTACCCGGAGAGTTTGGCGGCTTTGAACCTTGAAACTTTCCCATGCCGACGAATCTTCCTCCAGACACGCAGGCGACCGTTCCGATGCCGTGATCTAGGGTGCGGGCAACTTCGTTTTTGCCATTAATGTTATCAGGCGTAATTTGTCTTTTTGAGTCCAGCACGAAGCCTTCCAGCCACGGAAATCTTTCACGACCCCGGTTGAACATCTTTTTCAGCCTGCCCCACACCTTTCGTTCCAAAGAAATTATGTCCGTGGTCGAAAGGATTGCAAGCGAGGTGTGCGGAAACACCCAAAAATTGATGAGAGCGTGAACGGTGAAAATATAGGTCTTATTTGTTGAAGCCGCCCCAAGGAAACAAGTTACCTTGTTCTCACAAATCCGTGTCAACCCCAGAACGAGCCAGCGGTGCTGACCATCCTCCGGCCAAAGCAGTTTATGCGCCTTGAGATAATGTTCAACCACGCCGGGCTTTCCGTAGTTTCGGCGGATGGCGTCAAATTCATTTGCCAGCGCAATCTCGTCCGCGTTGTATTGGTCGGCCATGATTTGAAAAATAGTCTTTGCATTGGTGTTTGACAAGTGCTAGTTATTCAAGGAACAAATGGCTAAAACGCCACCCATACTTTTGAAGGATTTTATCGGGGGATTTCTTGGCGGTGTGGATGCCGGGATTGATCCGCATCTTCTACCGAAAAACAAGCTCGCATGGCTTGTCAACGGAACTGTTCGCGGTGGATATGTCAATCCGAGACCGAGAATCCTCAATTACAACTTGAGCGATGGCGGGGTTGGAATCATTTCCGGGACAGGGACAGTCGTCAACTTTGTGATGAACGGCCTTTTCTTGGGGGCGACTTTTTACAATCCAACGAAGGCTTCCATTCTTCCCGCCGGCACAATGTTCGCACTCATCAGCGGACGGCTTTTTGGATTTACCCCAGATTACGCGATTGTTGGAGGAGCATACGCCCCATCATTGGGATTCATGGCGGTTGTCGAATACACAATCAATAACGGCGGAGTGCCGGATTTGAATTCGTCAACGGCCACGAAGGCATGGCTTGGTCAGGCTGAAAATTATCTGATTGTCCAAGATGGCGTGACACCAAATCCCCTGGTGTTTGATGGAAACAAATCCTTTCGGTCACTTTCCAGCCAGACTCAAATAGGAGTTTTTAACGCCACAGCAGCCGTTGCTCCTGCCATTGGTCAGATTCTTCCTGTTACGGCTGCCGATTTCAGCACCGCCCCGACTACCACGACTCCTAAAGCCGTGGCCGTATATTCCGGCGCGACAGGGGCGTATCTCGGAATGATGGCTCTGGGTTTTCCTCCAGCCGGTTTTTACAACGCGATTCTAAACACGGTTGGAACGCACATATTCAGTGTGGGCGATGTTGTTTATCTAAAAAATACGACCTACTCAATCGGAAGCGGAACCCCGGCGAATGTGAGTTATGCCGGACCATATTCAACCGCTCCATCCATTTCAGACGGAGGACTGGCTTACGGAATAGCCAACGCTTCAAATTTTGTTGCCGGCTCATTGGTGGCCGTTGTCACTGTTAATGAATACCGGATTCAAAACGGCGCGCCATACGGAACCGCTCCGCAATTTGTCGGAACGACCACAGTGACCTCCGCTCCGATTACCAACTCGATGATTACACAGAGTGGATTTACGCCGCAATTGCCATCCGATCCGAACGGAAGTCTTTCTCAAATCACAGGAATCGTTCTTCAATATCAAATTCAGTCCGCAACGCCGACCATTTCTTACTCACCTATTGGGACGATTGCAAGTGTCACTGGCGCAAGTTCACCTTACGGCGTTACATTCCAGAACAACACATCTTATCCATCATCGTCAACACAGGGCGCGACGGTTTTTGTTGGGACAAACTCAACAAGTCCGGGTTCAAATTATCAATGCACCATTTCAAGTGCGCCAGCCCCCGGCAGCGTTGCGAGCTATTCACTGACGAATCAATCCGTAATATCAGGAACCGCCCTTGCAAATTGCGTCTTGCAATCTCTGATTGGAATCCCCTGCGGAAAGGCGTGGGCATATAGTCAGGGACGATTATGGACAACGCTTCCCAACGGAACGCAATTTGTCGCTGGCGACATTGTTGGCGGTTCAAGCGGGACGGGGGCGAATAACTATCTCGACGCCATCCTTTACACCATGCAGAACACGCTGCTGTCAAATGGCGGAACATTTTCAATCCCCGGAAATTACGGACAGATTCGGGCAATGTTCATTCCTCCGACAATGAATGTATCTCTTGGTCAGGGGCCATTGCAGGTTTCAACGCCACAATGCGTTTTTAGCGTCAATGCGCCAGCCGACATAACGACATGGGCATCCTTGACCTATCCAATTGTCACCACTTCGCTTATCGGTTCTGGGGCGGTGTCTAATGATTGTTGCATCGCTGCAAATGATGATGTTCTTTTTCGGTCGCCAGACGGGATTCGTTCCATGACAATTGCCTCGTTGGATTTTTACAAATGGAATCAGACTCCGTGCAGCAATGAAGTTCGGCGCGCTTTGGATCAGGATGACACGACATTGATTCATCATGCGACAGCCTGCAATTTTGACGGCAGGATTATTTTTGGGACATCGCCGGTCAATGGAGCCAACGGAGTATATTTCCAAAACGCCGTTGTCATCAACACGGACACAATCAGCAACCTTCAATCAAAATCACCTTCCGTCTGGGAGGGTGTTTGGAATGGATTGAACGCGCTTCAATTCGTTACGGGGATTTACGGAAACAAAATCAGAAACTTTGTATTCACGTCGAATGGATCAACCATTGGGGTTTCTGAAATGATGACTAGCGCGGAGGGTCAGGATATAAAAGGAACTTCGCCAGCAACACTTCAATTTGAATCACCCATCCTGTTTGATTTGAACGAACAGCAGGGTCAATACAATCTTTTCCAACTTGAGGACGGCGAGATTTATTTTGACAGCATACTTGGAAGTCCGACGTTCAAGGTTGAGTTCAGGCCAGATTACGACCAGAACTGGCATCTGTGGTATTCATGGTCGGTGGACAATACAAACCTGAAAAGTCCGTATAAGAATCGCGCCGGGTTGGGAGTGCCGGTTGGAAGTGCAAATTCCACTTCTGGAATACAAAACAGGGATGGATATGATTTTCAAGTTCGCGTCACTATATCTGGCGGCTCGGCTCGTTTTCTTGGCATGATGGTAAAGGCATCTGTTGTTCCTGAAAGTGAGTTTGCAAAGCCAATCGTCAGTGCGCCAGCGCCAGCAGTCATACCAACGGTTATCCTGAAACAAGTTTTTGCCGGAAATGGGCCTCCCGTAAATCAGAATCCATCAAACGTTGCTGGAATCTATTTCGACGCATTGAATAAGGAATTTTATCTCTGGCTTGGAACTCAATGGGATGGCGGGATTATACCGACCGGAACATTTTCGATTGTCGCTGGACGGCAGGCATTTTCCGGTTCGGGCGCGCCAACGTTGGCAACGCCAACGCCAGCCGGAAACGCCGGAACGTATTGGGATTACACTAATCAGGCGATAACCTTCTGGAATCCGGCGGGTTATTGGGGAGACGATCCAACGGCGACTGGCAGCGGCGTTGTTGCAAATACGCTCGGTCAGGACTATCTTTCCGATCATGGCACACCGACAACGCAAAAACCCGCCAATGGCGCGGGAATGTATTACGACCTGGACACGTTGACGCTTTACAACTGGAACACACCAACAAATTCATGGATATGAGAAACTTCATCACCACACTGCTTACTGTTTGCGGATTGTCTGTATTCGGTTCTCAATTTTATTACAACTCGTTCACCACGAACACCGATGCTAATGTGTTAGCTCTTGCTACGAACATCGCAAACGGCGCGATTCAGGGCAATATACAGGCATCTCTAACTCCGGGAGTTATTGAGAACGCAGGTGGGCTGGACACGAACAATTATATAAACTACGCCGACCCCATTGGCTCCGCATTTTTCTGGTATGGCATCGCCTTGAACTACGCGCAAACAAACGTCCCCGCAAACCTCGTTACCGCCATGCAGTTGATTACAGCGACAAACAGCTTGGAGACAAACATGATTGCCGTGTTTAACGCGGCGACAAACGGGCTGGTGACGGCCTCGATTACAAATGGTCTGGACACCATCACTGATGTCAATGTCAAGACGAACGGATTTGTGACGGCCAGCATAACGAACGGGCTGGCAACACTTCCCGCCGCAACAAACATCGCCAATTCTATTTATTCAAACAACCCATCCGGCTATCTGACACCGGCTGCGACAAATAATGAGACGCAGCTTGGCAGCAACGTGGTTGTGTCCATCCAAAATGGCGGCGGTATTGTTATTGCAACATTCCCATCGCCGTCCGGCATCACTGTTTCATTAACGGCAACCGGAACAAACAATGTGAACGTGACTAACCTCAATGCGACGACCCTTGCCAGTTACGGCGCGTTCACCACAAACTCATCTTCGTGGAACACCTATGTTGCCCCGATCAATGATTATACCAATGCGGAGCCTTACACCAATGGGCTTCTGTCGGCTTCAACCGCTGCGGCGACATATCAACCCGCTGGGAATTACCTGACCCCTGCAAGCAGTCTAAATTATCTAAATATCACCAATCCTCCGACCATTCCTTCAACCAATGGATTTGTGACGGCATCAATAACGAATGGACTGGCGACCACAAATTATGTCCAATCCGCAACGAACGGGTTTGTCACACAAGTTGTGACGAATGGTTTGGCAACGACAAATTATGTCAACTCGATAACAGGTGGATTTGTGACATCTTCGGTGACGAATGGGCTTGCAACTACGAATTTTGTAATGTCACAAGGCTATTCACCCTCGTCAATTCTTGCGGGTTATGAAACCACAAATTCACTTCAAGTCACGCTGCTGAATTACGTTTTAACAACCCTATTAAGTTATGAAAGTAATACGCTTCAAACGGCAATATCGGCCAACGCAATCGCCATCGGACAAACTTGGCAAACGAATCAATCTTTTATCGGAAGCATCATGGTTTCATCCAACATGACCGCCACTTTTTCAACGAATAACGGCGTAATTACGGCCACTCTTGGATCGTGGGGTGGTGCAATAGCCGGATTTCAACCGGCCAGCGTGAACCTTACAAACTGGTCGAGTATTGGAACGAATCAATTTTTACTGACGACGAACGCCGTGACTTCGGTTTCGGCGGGAACAAGCATCCAGATTACATTGGCGACAAACGCATCCGGCATCATGGCAACAATAAGTTCAACGGCTGGTGGTCAAAGCAATCCGGCGTGGCAGTCTGCGTCATTCAAAACGCCCGCATCGTTCTCAACGTTTTCGACGAATATAATATGGGCATCTTCCCTGCTTATAGCGCCAACATCGCTCAAGGCATATACTGGCGGCTCGATTGCAAACGGAACTGTTACAGCAAACGGGCTGACTGGATTCACATATTCAGATTCCAACACGTCAGACACAAATCAAACCATAGTTGTCATTGGATTTGACGAATGAAAAAATTTTTCACATTGCTATTTTTGTCAGTCGCTTGTTTGGCGCAGACCCCCATCGGCGTCAAGCAAAACTCGTTCACTACCAATTCCGATCCAATTCCGGGTTTAATAATATCAAATACGGCTGCTTCGATTTCTCTTGGGCAATCTTATTTGATTGTGAGTGGGGCTGGCGACCCATTTGCAAATGGATATTATTATCAGGATGGAAGATACCCAGTGTATTTTGGATGGGCGGCTTATTCCAATTCCGCCTGTTACATCTGGCGCGGAAATCCCATAACCGGAAGCCCCGGAGCCTTTTTAAGTTTGTCCAGCATATTCGGAAGGATTCTTTACGGAAATGGAGGTGGAACATGGCACGCTCTTCCTTATTACAGCGGAACGCCACCAGCCCCAACAGTCACGCTCGAATATGTTGGTATGAATCGGTTCATCAATATATCGAACCTTCAAGGCGCAGGGGCATTAACCGTGAGTAATTATTTGCAATATGTGGACACAAACGGCCAGTCAGCAAAGGTTTTTCAAGTCCTCCCCCCTCCGTCCAATCCAAATTTGGCGACACAAGCGCAATTGATTTCGGCATCAAATGGAATCGCCACGGCCACCGTCAGCCTTGCAAACTCCGCGTCAAGTTTTGTAACCAGCGCAATCACCAACGGCCTAGCTTCAACGCAATACGTTAATTCGGCTCTGGCAGGAGTGGCGGGGTCATCCGTCACAAATGGATTGGCAACACTTTCGGCGGTAACGAACATTTCCAATACCATATACTCGAACAACCAGTCAAAATATATCACTCCTCCAGCCGTTGCTAACATGACGGCGTTTGGCGCGTCTGTTGTTTCATTTATCACAAACGGAGGCGGGCTGCTCGTTTCATCAAACCATTCTTCCAGCGGAATCTCATATACGGTTGGGGTTGACCCGTCCGCAACAAACATTGTTTATATTACAAACATCAACGCCATTACACTTGGTCAGTGGCAAGTGTTAACGACGAATGGAAACACTTGGGCAAACTATCTCGCGCCAATTAACGACCACACCAACGCCGAAGCCTACACCAATGGTTTGCTTTCGTCATCAGTAGCATCGTCAACCTATCAAGCCAAAGGAAGTTATCTGGTTGTCGCTGGCGGATTGAACTATGCAAAATTCTCCAATCCACCGGCCATCCCCGGCACAAACGGTTTTGTGGATGCATCTATCACGAACGGATTGTCGTCAATCCCTTACGTCAATGCCGCCACAAACGGAATGGTGACGGCGAGCATCACGAATGGGATTGCAACGACATCCTTTGTTCGGTCGGCAACGAACGGTGCGGTGGTGGCCGGTATAACAAACGGTCTTGCCACCATTTCTTTTGTGACCAACCAGAATTTCCTTCAATCTTACATCACGAATTATTTGCAGGCGACATCCACGCTGGCGTCAGTGCTGTCACCGTATGCGACTACGAACAGCCTGGCCGCATCGAGCAATTATCTTTCCCTTGCAAATTCAACCAATGTCAACAAAATCGTTCTTCATTGGGGGACAAACACATTCTTCGTCGGAAGTTTTAATGTGAACTCGAACATGACGGCAACCTATTCTACAAACAATGGTGTCATCACGGCGACCCTTGGATCAACCACCAATCTGTATCGGAGTTCCGGGTTTCAACCTGCCTCGGCCAATCTTACAAACTGGTCTGGAATCAATACGAATCTCGTTTTATTGAACACGCCGCCAGTGGTCGGATTTGTGGCTGGAAACAACGTAAGCGTAACGGCGGTTGGTGGGCAACCCGGCGTGAAAGAAACGATAACGGCGTATCAGGCTTACAATGCACCTGTTCAAAGCGCTGGATTTACAATAACCGCTCCGGGTTATTCCGGTGCAGGAACGACGGTCAACATAGCGTGGGCAAATCCGCTGCCAGCAGTTCCTACAACGGTTAAATTTTACAGCGGTGGTGCTGATATTACATCTCAAGTGCTGTCAGATTTCGTTGGAAGTTACTCGTTTTACACAAATTCTTCTCTGCAAGTTTTTCCGGCATACATCTCCTACACGGCATCGGGAATCCTTGGAATTACAAAATCAAATTCGGTGTCCGCTCCGTGGAGTGGTCAATCGGGAGCGGTAGTTGGTATTTGCAAATAACA
>Ga0181520_10010148_pt1 | contig 12720 bp, 8 predicted proteins | sample PEATcosm2014_Bin_29_FD_132451 | JGI IMG/M metagenome (GOLD analysis project Ga0181520, IMG submission 132451) | Peatland microbial communities from MTU Mesocosm Facility, Houghton, MI, USA - PEATcosm2014_Bin02_30_metaG | ecosystem: Environmental > Terrestrial > Soil > Wetlands > Peat | place...
AGGGCCTGGTCGATGAGCTGAAAGAGGCGGCCGCGGTCGACGACTTCAACGAAGGGCGGGGCGTGGGCGGCGTTGGTAACGATCCAGATGGTGGGAGTGTGCTCGACACCGACGCGCTGGCCGAGGTCCCGGTCGTCTTTGACTTGCTGCGAGAGGCGTCCCATGGGATCGATGGCGAAGGGCAGTGCGACGCCGTGGGAGGAGGCGAAGCGCTGCGTGAATTGCTGAAGCTCGTCGAGGGTCTCGATGGAGACCTGGTTGGCGAAAACCGCATCGCGGTAGTCGTTGCCGAGGGTCTTGCTTTTGGTGTCGAAGAAGCGGGCGTTGACGGCGGCCTGGAAGCTCCAGTTGTGCTGGGGGAGCGGGAAGTCGTGGCGGACCCAGGGGATGTTGTATTTGGCGGCGGCTTCTTTGAGGAGGGGGTTGGCGTTGGCGCAGTCGGGGCACTCGAGGTCTTCAAACTCGATGATGGCGACGCGAGCGCCGGGCGGCGGCTTGAGGGCGGAGGCGTCGTGGACCTGGGTAGTGGGTGGCGCGCCGAATTGGGCGTGGGCTGGGACGGCGAGCGAGGCGGCGGCGACCAAGGCAAGGGTGGCAACCAGGGCAAGAGTCGAGACCGGGCCGGGGAAATCCCGGCGCGCTGAAAGGCTGAGGCTGAGGAAACGAAGCATAGCGTTTGGACGGCTCCCTAAAGCCATTGTAACGGGAGGGATGGGGAGGGCGGGGTGGGCCAGCGGGGTTAGCGGAGTTAGGGAAGGCGGCGAACGGGCGGGGGCGAGGGAACAGGGAACAGGGGTAAAGATCGTGGGATCATTGGCCGCGGTCGCGCCGGTTGCGGGCGAGCCATTGACGCCATTTGTAGTCAGCAAAGAACGAGGCGGCAACGATGAGGATCGCGGCGATGATGAGAACGATCTTCATTAAAGCAGTTCACAGTTCGTAGTTCATTGTTCACAGAAATCAGTGCCCGGCAGATGGAAGCGCACGGGGCGGCGAACTGAGGGCCGGAATCAGCGGCCGACGACGATGACGGTGAAAGAGCCGGGGATGACGGGCGGCCGCGGGCGCGGATTCGCGGGAGTGGGATCGGGGCGCGGGCCGAGGTCGGCGGTGATGAGGTAGACGCGGTCAGTGGAGGGGTCGTAGGTCATGGTGCGCGCGCCGGCCTGGGTGGTGAGGCTCTCGATGGTGGGATAGCCGGGGGCGGCGGCGTCAATGACGGAGAGAATGCCGTCGCGGCTGGGGATGAAGACGAGCGAGTGGGCATCGCTGAAGCCGGCGGCATCAGGGCCATCGCCGATAGCGGGGTTGGCGAGGAGCTTGCCAGTGGTGGAGTCGATGACGGACGCCTGTTTGCCGTCGCAGGCGGGGAAGAGGTGATGGCGGGCGACGTCGATGGCGAGGCCGGAGGGTGAGTCGCAGCCGGAGGGCCAGGTGGCGGTGATGGTTTTGGAGTGAGCGTCGATGCGGACGATTTCGCTTTTGTCTTCGATGTTGTCGAAGACAGTTCCCTGGCCGTCGGTGACGGGAAACTCGGGCTTGCCGGGAAGAGTGATGGTGGCGATCACGGTGTTTGAGGCGGGAGAGATGACGGAGACGTCGTGGGAGCGGCCGTTGAATGCCCAGACGGTTTGCGTAACCGGCTCAAAGAGGATGTCGTCAGGGCCGGTTCCGGCGGGGATGGTTGCGGTGACGGCGAGGGCGGAACGGTCGAAGGCGACGACTGCGTTGGCTCCGCCGTCGGTGATGTAGCCGAATTTGCCGGCGGTGTCGAGAGCGATGGAGTGGACGCCGTGTAGGTTGGGGATCGTGCCGATGGATTTGCCGGTGTTTGTGTCGACGACATCGACCTCAGTGCCGTGGGCGATGTAGAGGCGATGTGCGCCGGGATCGGAGACCGGGTAGTCCCAGCCGCCATCGCCGCCGATTTTCCAGTGGTCGATGACATGGTAGGGCTGCTGCGGCGTCGGGGATGAAGACGCAGCGACGGGAGCGGTTGGCTGTTGCGCGGCGAGGGTTGGCGGGACCGCGAAGGCGAAGAGGGCGGCGGCTGCGGCGACCAGGGATGCGATGAGGGGAAGTTGCGTACGGGACATGAGTGGCTCCGGGCGGAATTCTGACGGGGCAAGGATAGCACGCAGGGGTTGAAGGCACGATCAAAGGGCGATGAACCGGGGAGAGGCTGATGAACGAATCGGTGGCGATGACCACGAGCGCAAGTGCTATCTTGGACAGAACCAGGGTGAAGCGATGAGGCGAGAGATAAGCAAACAGACGTTGGTGAGGGGCGGTATTTTGGCGGCGGTGTGGATCGCCGCGGCGACTGGAGTGTTCGCACAGGGGCCGGCGGAGAACCCTGCGGAGGCGTGCGCGTTCAAGAATCAGACGGACGTGGCGACGGTTGGGCAGTACCAATTTGCCGCGCATAAGAGCAGCGACGGCGCGTGCCTGCAGGTGACGAGCGGAGGCAAAGTTGTTTACAGCCAAAGCGTGGACAGCTTTGAAACCTACACGCTGGGGCAGCCGGACGATGCGCAGGACAACATTGCGGCGATCGCAAACGGGACTGATGTTACGGGGCGCGGGCAGCCGGACATGATCGTTTCCCTTTTTACCGGCGGGGCGCATTGCTGCTCGATTCATTTTGTCTTTGAGCTGCAACCGACATTCAAGCTGCTGGCTACGCTGAACGATTCCAACGATGACATGGCGCATTTTGAGCGTCTCGCGGACGGGCACTACTACTACGCGACGGCGGACTGGACCTTTGGCTATTGGCCGACGTGCTTTGCATGCTCGCCTTCAGCTTTAGTAACGCTGCAGTGGACGGACGATGCGAAGGGCGGGGGATTTCATTTGGCGATGAACCAGATGCAGACGCCGGCGCCGACGACCGCGGAGTGGAACAGTGATATAAGCGCAGCGCAGAAGGTGGTGACGGCAGGCGATGCCGATTCCATCGGAACGACGATGTGGCAGACGGTTTTGAATTTGATTTATGGCGGGCAATCGGATCTGGCGTGGAAGTTTGTGGATGCGCTGGGGCCCAAAGCGCAACAGAGCCCGCTGCCGTCGCTCGGGGATTTCTGTTCGTTGCTGAAGACGAGTCCGTATTGGCCGGATCTGCAGCCAACGTTGAAGGACACTCCGGCGACGTGCGCGAATCCGGTGGTAAAGCCCACGAGCTAGCATTCAAGCCCGATCGCGCCCTGTTTCCTTGAGAACGCCGAACCTTTCCAAGCAACTCCGGGCCACCCTGAACAGCCACTCAATTGTGTCTCCGATGCATTAGTCTCAAAGTTGCAAACCATCACGCGTTGGGGAGCCCGGGATTGCGCATCGTTCTGTCGAACATTGGGACGTTTGGGGACATCAATCCACTGATTGCGATTGCACTGGAGCTGAAGCGGCGCGGACACGTGCCGGTGATGGCGCTGCCCAACGTTTACCGACCAAAGATTCAGCCGCTGGGCCTGGAGTTTCACGCGCTGCGGCCGGACATCGACCCTACAAACACGCTGCTCGTGGAGATGATCTACGACGTAAAGAAGGGCACGGAGACGGGGCTGCGGGAGTTTCTGTATCCGGTGCTGCGGCAGACGTATGACGATCTGCTGGATGCGGCGACCAAGCCGGCGCGCGCGGACCTGATGCTGCTGGGCGAGCTGAACTACGCGGGGCCGATTGTGGCGGAGGTGACGGGGATCCCATGGGCGAGCTACGTGCTTGCGCCGTTCTCGTTTTTCTCGGCGTTCGATCCGCCGGTGCTGCCGCCGTTTCCCAGGCTGGCTCGAGCAGACAAGATCAAGGGGATGGGCCGCGCGATGCGGCGGCTGGCGCGGTTTGTGACGCGCAAATGGCCGGAGCCTGTTTACGAATTGCGTCGGGAACTGGGGCTGCCCAAGGGCAAGAACCCGATCTTCGACGCGAAACATTCACCGTACATGGTGCTGGCGCTGTTTTCGCGCGTGCTGGGCGTGGAGCAAAGGGATTGGCCGGAGCACACGTTGATCACGGGATTTTGTTTTTACGATGCGGACGCGGGGAATGCGGCGCTGCCGGAGCAGCTTGAGAAGTTTCTGGCTGCGGGCGAGGCGCCGGTTGTGTTCACGCTGGGATCGGCGGCGGTGCTTGCGGCGGGAGACTTTTATGAGCAGTCGGCGCGGGCTGCGAAGAAACTGGGCGTGCGCGCGGTGCTGCTGATCGGGGCTGATGCGAGGAACCGGCCTAAAGAGGAGCTGCCGGATTCGATTTGCGTGGCGGAGTACGCGCCGTACTCGAAGCTGTTTGGGCGCGTGTCGCTGGCGGTGCACCAGGGCGGCGTGGGGACGACAGCACAGTGCCTGCGCGCAGGGCGGCCGATGCTGATCATGCCCTACTCGCACGACCAGCCGGACAATGCTCGGCGCATGCGGAGGATTGGCGTTGCGCGGGTGATTCAACGGTCGAGTTACAAACCGTGGCGCGTGGCGCGGAGGGTGCGGGCGATGCTGGCAGAGCCGGAGTTTGAAGCGCGGGCGCGGGCTGCGGCTGAGGAAGTGGCACGGGAGGATGGCGTGAAGACGGCGTGCGATGCGCTGGAGGAGTTGGAAAGACAGGGAGTGGGGAGTAAAGAGTAGTTGGGAAGCTCTCTGTCGGATGTTTTTAGCGGTCGATGCGGCGTTCACGCGATCAGAAAGACAACCGCAGGTCTTTCGACTTCGCGGGTCGCGCGCAGCGCGACGCGCTGCGCTGAGCATGACAAACCGACAATTTGATGGTGCAATTCTGCGTTGGGCACGGTTCCGTTTTGCATAAGAGCCGGCGATCCGCTCGGCGGTCGTCTACTGCGGGGCGGGAAGGTTGTTGGAGATTTCGGACGGGGGAACGGCGGCAAGGGCCTCGGTTTCCGAGGGCAGCGGCGTGGGGAGCGGACGCTCGAGAGCGATCGCGAGGACTTCATCCATATTGTCGACGAATCGGAGCTTCATCGCGTTCTTGATGTTGTCGGGCAGCTCTGAGAGATCCTTCTCGTTGGCGCGTGGCAGAATGGTCTCGAAGATTCCGGCGCGGAGAGCGGCGAGGAGTTTTTCCTTGAGGCCGCCGATGGCTAGCACCTTTCCGCGGAGCGTGATTTCGCCGGTCATAGCGATGTCGCGGCGCACGGGAATTTTGGCGAGCGCGCTGGCGAGGGCGGTGGCCATGGTGATGCCGGCTGAAGGGCCGTCCTTCGGAATTGCGCCTTCAGGGACGTGCAGGTGGATGTCGATGTTGCGGTAGAACTCACGCGAGAGGCCGAGAGCATGCGCCTTGCTGCGGATGTAGGCGAGCGCGGCCTGCGCCGACTCCTGCATGACGTCGCCGAGCTGGCCAGTGATCGTGAGCTTGCCCTTGCCGTCGAGGACCTGCACTTCAGTGGTGAGGATGCTGCCGCCGACTTCAGTCCACGCGAGACCCGTGACGAGGCCGACTTCACTTTTTTCGTGGACCTCGGAGTCGCGGAACCTGGCCACGCCGAGGAAATCCGCGATATTCGCGGCGGTGATTTCCTCTTTGTGTTTGGTGTCGGCCTTGACCACCTTGCGGGCGACCTTGCGGCAGACATTGCCGAGCTCGCGCTCGAGGTTACGGACGCCGGCTTCGCGCGTGTAGTAACGGATGATTTCGAGGATGGCGTCGTCGCTGAACACGATGTTTTTCTCGCTCAGGCCGGTCTGCTCGCGCTGCTTTTTGACCAGGTACTGGCGCGCGATTTCAAGCTTTTCCTGCTCTGTGTAGCCCTGCAGGCGGAGAACCTCCATGCGGTCCTGCAACGCGGCCGGAATGGTGTGCAGCACGTTGGCGGTGGCCACAAAGAGAACCTGCGAGAGGTCGTAGTCGACGTCAAGGTAGTGGTCCTGGAAGGTGACATTCTGCTCGGGGTCGAGAACTTCAAGCAGCGCGGAGGCCGGATCACCGCGGAAATCGGATGAGATCTTGTCGACTTCGTCGAGGAGGAAGACGGGATTCTTGGTGCCGGCGCGCTTCATGTGCTGGATGATTTGGCCGGGCATGGCGCCGATGTAGGTGCGGCGATGGCCGCGAATTTCGGCTTCGTCGCGGACGCCGCCAAGCGAGAGGCGGACAAATTTGCGGCCGGTGGCCTTGGCGATGGACATGCCGAGCGAGGTTTTACCGACGCCGGGAGGGCCGACGAAGCACAGGATTGAGCCTTTGGGATTCTTGACCAACTGGCGGACGGCGAGGAACTCGAGGATGCGATCCTTGATTTTTTCGAGGCCGTAGTGGTCGGTGTTGAGAACTTTTTCGGCGAAGTCGATGGAGCGGGTTTCCTTGGAGCGCTTTTTCCAAGGCACGGCGAGGAGCCAGTCGATGTAATTGCGGCTGACGGTCGACTCAGCCGACATGGGCGGCATGGCTTCAAGCTTCTTGAGCTCCTGCACGCACTTCTCGAGGACGTCCTTGGGCATGCCGGCGGATTCGATCTTCTTGCGCAATTCGTCGAATTCGCTTTTTTCGCCGCGGCCCAGTTCCTTTTGGATGGCTTTGATTTTCTCGTTGAGGTAGTACTCTTTTTGCGCGCGCTCCATCTGGCGCTTAACGCGGGACTGGATGTTGCGGTCGAGGTCGAGCTTTTCGATTTCGACGTCGAGGACGTCGGCGATGCGAGCGAGGCGCGCTGCCGGATCGAAGATGGCAAGCAGCTCCTGCTTTTCCTCGATGCCGACCTGGAGGTTGGCGGCGATAGTGTCAGAGAGCTTGGCGGGCTCGTCCATGCGCACGCTGGCAATGATGGTCTCGTAATTGAGCGACTGCTGGAGCTTGACGTAATTCTCGAAGAGGCTGGTGACGCGCTGCATGAGCTGCTCGGCGGCAGGTGTCATTTCGAAGTCGTGTCTGCCGGTGCGTACGGTGGCGACGAAGAAGCCGTCGCGGTCAGTGACGTCGATGGACTTGGCGCGCTCGACACCCTCGACGAGGACCTTGATGTTGCCATCCGGCATTTTGACGCTCTGCACGATGTTGCAGATGGAGCCGACCTGGTAGATGTCCTTGGCCTTGGGCTCGTCGATGGAGGCGTCGTGCTGGGTGGCGAGAAAGATCTTTCGATCGCCGCTGAGTGCCTCTTCGAGCGCACGCACACTGGACTCGCGGCCCACCACGAAGGGCGTCATCATATAGGGGAAGATGACCATATCGCGGATGGGCATCATGGGCAGCTTGCGCGGCTCGTTTTTTTCGCGGGTCACGGTCATCAGCACACCTGGTTAGTTTTGGCTCTCGCGGTCGGCTCGAATTGCGGGGCGGGCCGCAGAGACCTGTACGGATTGTACAGCCAAAGAGGCTAAGGGCGAAGTTCCCCGGAGAGTGCAGAAGGAGTGCCAAAGGTAACGATGAGATTTCAGGCATTTCATCCCGGTTAAGGGCTACCACAATGACAGCTCGACGCAGGCTGAGCGATAAGCCGGGCGACTCAATAAATAAGCTTAAGCGAGAACTGAATCTGGCGGGAGTTGCCGGCGGTTCTGCTGATTTCGCCGAAGCCGGCGCCGGAAATGATGTTTGCCGGTAGTCCCATGTCGACAATGTTGAAGATATTGAAGAACTCCGCACGGAACTGGAGATCAACCAGTTCTGCCCCGTTTTTTCGCGAGCCAAACGGCGTGTCCTTGATCGCCGCCAGATCGAGGTCGTAGAACGCCGGCCCGCGGAAGGTGTTGCGGCCGAGCGTCCCGAATCGCCCTTGATTCGGCCCCGTGCCTCCGCTGACGTGGATGGGAATGGAGAAGAAATCGGCGGCATTGTTCACACCCTCGCCGAAATAGTCCTCGCGGACCTTGCGTGCGGTAGAGAAATGCGGAGTGGCGATTTGATCGGGCCGGTCGACGCCATTGGAACCCGCGCCGGTTTGCTGGATCCCGGAGTAAACAGTGAAGGGCGAGCCCGACGAGACGGAAGCGATGCTCAAAAGTTCCCAGCCGGATGTAATTTCGCTGCCGGCAAAACGAAGCAGGGCCACTCGATCGAGATGAAGGTTCTGCGCTGCACTGAGACCGAAGGAGGTGGTCGCGTCGAAGGTCGACGGGCCTTTTTCGGGGTGATAGTCAAAGGGATTCTGGGGCGTTGAGCCACCCGCGATAACGCCGCTGCTATCGTCGATCGATTTGCCCCACGTAAAGCCGGCCTGAACGCCCGGTCCGACCTTTGCGATCGTCCCCGAGAGCGAAACCTGAAGAGCGTGATAAGTGGAGTGCGCCGTTGCCACGATGACGTTTTCCGTTCCGAAGCCGCCGGTGACATTGCCGGCGGCGTCAAACGTTGTATAGCGGGCGAAGGCGGGGCTGGCGCCGGAATAGGCGTTGGGAAAACTGATGGCAGGGAGCTTTTCGCTGGCCGTGCCCACATAGGTTGCATCGGCAGTGAGGCCGCCCATTTTGCGCTCTACGCCGGCCGTCCAGGTGTAGAGCGTGGCGTTTCCAAATGGGGGGTCGATGCCGCTGAGGGACAAATCGCTTACCGGACCACCGGGCGTGATTGCGGCGAGTTCCTGTTCATAGCGGTTGACATCCATCACCGTGTTGGGAGCGACCAGTTTGGAACTGTCGGCAGGAAAGATGTTTGCGCTGGAGGTCGAGTAGACGGGGGGAACTTCAGTGGGAGTAATCTGAAACCCATAATGAATGGGCGCGGCGGGAGCAGAGAGCAAGCGCGGATAGACGGCAAAGGGCGTGGAGCCGGTAAGGAAGTTGTCCTGCCAGATGTTGGGCGGGATGGTCATGATGCTCGCGCCGGCGCGCGCCAGCAGCCTCGGTGTGGCTTGCCAGGAGATTTGCAGGCGCGGCTGCCACGCGTGCCAGGAGGTTTTGTAGCCGGGCTGCGGGTTGATGACATACTGTTGCGCCCCGTTGGCGGTGATGACCGTGGATGTGCGACGCGCGCGCTCGCTGATGGGCGTGTAGAGATCCCAGCGAATGCCGTAATCGATGGTCAGGCGGCTGGTGACCTTGAAAGCATCCTGCACGAAGGAGCTGACGTTGTTGCGATTGATGGCTGCAGGACCGATGTGCGCGCCGTTGGAGAAATACGGAGGGGCGATGCCCACGGTATAGCTGAATGGGCTGCCGGAGAGAAAGCTTGAGAGCGTATCCGGCAATAGATCCCCGGGATGAATGTCGTGCGTGCCGCTCTGCGAGGGGATGAATTCGATGGCATATGCTGCCCCGCCGCCAAAGTCGTATTCGCCGTTCGGGCTGATGCCGAAGTAGGTCGTGTCTCGATTGAGCCGTGCCTCGACTCCGGCCTTGAACGAGTGGCGGCCCCGCGAGAAAATGACGAGCTGGCGGCCCTGAAAGAGGTTTCCATAGGCCTGCATCACCGAGCCGGCGGCGGCGTCGAACGGCTCGAAGAGGCCATCGACGAACTTGATCGCTGGATCGGTGCGATTGGTTGTGGGAAATCCGGGTGTGGAGCGGGTAATGCTGAGAGAAGACATGAGAATGAGGCGGGACGAGACGTTGCGCGTCCAGGTGCCGATGACATTGCGCTGCCGGTCGATGTACGTGGTGCCAAAGGACGGATCAATGGCCGTCTGGTCTGGATTCGTGGTGGGGCCGGTCAGGTTGTCGATGTTGAAGCGTGCGAGGAACTGGTCTTTAGCGCTCAAGGTGTTGTCGAGACGGAGGGAAAACTGATTGGCGTTGGTGATGACGCTGGAGGGGGTTGCGTAAGTGTTCGCGCCAAAGGAGCCCGCCGGGTAGTTGGGCAAAGGGTAGCGCCGGAGGACAGCGGCAATACCGGGATCGATGGGAACCTTAAGCGTGTCGCCAGGAAACGCGGTGGTGTCGAGCCCGGCGCGTTCGCCGGCGGTGGGCACAGACATGACCTGCGTGGTGCCGAGGATCTGGCGGAAGCCCTGGTATTGCGTGAAGTAGAAGGTGCGCTTACGGCCGTCGTAGAGATGAGGGAGGAACACGGCGCCGCCGTTGGTAAATCCGAATTCGTTGCGGCGGAACGGCGGGATGCGGCCGGGATAGACGGGAGTGGCGTGGTCAAAGTAATTGCGCGCGTCGAAGGCGGAATTACGCACGAACTCGAAGAACGACCCGTGAAAACCGGCAGAGCCGGAGCGGGTGACGATGTTGGTGAAACCGGAGGCGCCACGCCCGATCTCGGCGGGCATCCAGCCCGAGCTGGATTGAATCTCTTCGACGGCATCGACGTTGAAGTTCGAGAAGGTGGATCCGCCCATTTCGGGGTCGCTGATGTCGGCTCCGTCCATGGCGAAGGTCGCTTCGACGCCGCGCTGGCCGTTGATGGCGAACTGCTGCGTGAAGTTTGTAGCGCCGTTGGCGTCCGTCATGGTGCCGGCCGCGAGGAGAAGCAACTGGCTGAAATCTCGCTTGTTCAGCGGGAGTTCGCTGACGGCGGCGCTGGAGAGCTGCTCGCCGCCGGTGGCGTTGGTCTGTTGCGAAGCAGAGACCGAGAGCTGGCCACTGCCTGAGAGGGTAAGCACAGCAAGCGGAGCGACCGGCATGATCTCGATCGATGAGGGATATTCAACCTTGCGGCCGCGAGCTTCAACGGTGAGTTTGTATTGCCCCGGCCGCAGCGTTGCAAACCGGAAACTGCCATCTGCGCCGGTTAATGCATCGGCGGAGGTTCCGTTACCCTTCAGCCGGATGATGGCTTGCGCGATCGGCGAACCCGCGGCATCGCTGAGGGAGCCCTGCCAGGCGACCGGAGCCGCTGCCGGCTGAGCTTGCGATGAGATGGAGAAGACGAGAAATGCTGTGAATGCAAATCGCCTCAGGCAACAAGACCTACCGGGGAGGTGCACGGCGGTCTTATCGCGGAGCTTTACAATGCCCGATCTGAGAGATTCAGGCACACAGGCGCGAGCCATGCTCAGGCCCTTCCCGCCAGTTTCGGGGTTCATGATGCCATGGTAGCCGATCATGATCGGTGAGTGATCCGACTTTGGGATGGCTAATAGCGATCGATGAGCAGTCGGCATTGACATAGTTTGACAAGTGTATATACCGGATGCATAATTTGTATATATAGAGGAGCGGATATGGCTGTGACTTTGACCTCAATTCGGCTGGACACCAAGCTGGCGGATGAAGCGAAGCGAGCCTTGGGCGTGAAGACGCGCACGGAGGCGGTGCATCGGGCGCTCGAAGAAATCGTGAAGCTGAAGGTATTCAAGAAGACAATGGAGCGGTACGGCGGTAAGGGTTCTTTCGCCGGCAGCGATGAATGAGATCGTCCTCTTCGACAGCTCAGTGCTGATCGACCAGATTCGCACGAACCGGCATCTGGACCGAATACGGCAGGTGGACGGCCTGATCCGCGTTTCATCGGTGGTCCTTGCCGAACTATGGCGCGGCGCATCGTCCCGGGTGGACCGCAAAGCCATTGAAATGCTCGAGGCAAACCGCCCCGTTCTGACGCCCACGACGAATAACTGGCTTGAGTCCGGACAGATTTTGGCAAAGATCAGGGACGATCGAGGGTTCGCAGCGGAAAAGCTCCGCGATCTACATTTCGATGTGCTGATTGCGCTGACGGCGCGGTCGCATGGCGCGCGGCTGATCACGTCAAACCGCGCGGACTTTGAGTTGATTCGGGAGCATCGGGATTTCAAGCTGGAAGTGTGGTGAGTAGCCGACTCACTTGCTACGCTCAGCCTCATGCTAGATTTTAGAAACACGAAGGCCGTCCGCAAGCGCGGACGGCCTTCGTGTTGAGAGAACCAAGGTGCCAGTGAACTCAGCCCGGACGGCCAACTCTCAGTCGCCGGAGACGAGCTCGCCCTCTTGCCGTCTCTCGCCCTCGCGATGCCTGTTGATGGGTGAGGTGGCATTGTTTGAGGCAGGCTTGATGTCACCGAGCGAGACCAGGCCGCCCGCAGGAGGCTTTTCACCGAGGACGTGCTCGCGGTAGAGTTTGGCCATCTTGGCGTTCTCGGCTTCCTGCTTCATCTTGTCCTCGTTCGTCTTGGCGCGCGCGCGGATTTTTTCTTCGCGTGCGTTCTTGGCGATGCCGAGGTTGTCGAGAGTGTGGTTGGCTTCAGCGTTCACGTGCTCCATGTTGACATTGAGGTCGTGGCCAACGTGGTTCATGCCCACTTTTTTGCCGCCGGCGAAGATCTCGTGGCGGCCGTGCTCCTCATACCACTTGGTGAGGGTGGCCGTCATGTGCATCTTCTCGATGATGTTGCGCCATCCCACGCCGGTGTTGTAAGCGCAGAAGCTGATCTCGCCTTCCTGCGTGGCGTAGGGGATGATGCACTGCTCGGTGCGGCGGAAATCATAGTTGAACAAATCCTGGAACCACATTCCGGCGATGAAGAGGAAGTTCCAGCGATCCTGACGGCGAACCTTGATGTCATCGATGGTGCGGTCGCCCTTGACGCTGCCGTAGTTCTTGCCGGTGGCGTTGAAGGTCTTGTCCATCTTCTTCATCATGTCGGTGATCTTGAAGTGGGTGGGCGCCTGGAAGGGATCGTAGTTGCGCAGGAGCGAGATGCCGAGGCCCAGGACGGAGAGGAACTTTCCGCGGGCGGCATCGTTGACCTTGGCCAGATCCTTGGCCACCTGGCCCATGTCGAGGAAGGCAGTGACGGGAGCGGACTCCTTGGTTTCCTTATCGATCATTACGGCCATGCCGATGCCGCAGTTGGGATGGCATCCGCAGGAGAGCTGGCCCCACTCGGCGGTTGGCCCGTGCACGAGATCG
>Ga0181520_10010150_pt1 | contig 12717 bp, 9 predicted proteins | sample PEATcosm2014_Bin_29_FD_132451 | JGI IMG/M metagenome (GOLD analysis project Ga0181520, IMG submission 132451) | Peatland microbial communities from MTU Mesocosm Facility, Houghton, MI, USA - PEATcosm2014_Bin02_30_metaG | ecosystem: Environmental > Terrestrial > Soil > Wetlands > Peat | place...
ATGGCGATCGTGTCGCTGACCTGCCCGAACGTCTATTGGGGCGACGAGGCGGTCAGTTGCGAGGCCGCGCGCGACTCCAACGACAGCATGGCGGCGGCGCAGAAGCGCTGGCCCGACCGGATCCGCTGGTTCACCTCGCTGCCCTGGGAATATCCGCGGCGCGCGGTGGAGGAACTGGAGCGCAGTTGCGACGCCGGCGCGGTCGGCGTGATGGTGCTTGCCAACATCGGCGGTCGCAGCCTGACCGCGCCGCTGTTCGCCCCGGTGTGGGAGGCGATCGACCGCCGCGCCTTGCCGGTGCTGGTGCACCCCACCGACCTGCCCGGCATCGAGCAGATGGACATGAAGAAATACGATCTGAGCTGGTCCGTCGGCTTCATCGCGGACACGACGCTGGCCTTCACGCGCATCATCTTCGACGGGTTCCTCGACCTCTATCCGAACCTGAAGCTGATCGCCTCGCACGGCGGCGGCGCCTTGCCCTATCTGGTCGGGCGCTTCGACAAGGGTGACGAGGTGGAGATCCCGTCGCGCCGGAAAATCAAGGCGCGGCCTTCGGAGTATCTCAAGCGGATCTGGTACGACTGCATCACCTACCATCCGGCGGCGCTGCGGTTCCTGATCGAGATCGTCGGCGCCGACCGGGTGCTGTTCGGCACCGACTATCCGCACCAGGTGCACGACATGAAAGGCTCGATGGCCAACACGGCCGCATTGCCGGGGGATGTGTGCCAGGCCATCCGGGAGGGCAACGCGCGCGCGGTCTTCCGGCTGTGACCAGCGGCGGCGGGACGGCCGCCGGCGTCCCGAAGGGCAATTACGGTGTTTTCCGGCACTATTATCTCGTGGTTGCAGTGAACGCGGGAAAGGCGGACGCACGATGAGTACCAACCACGAGCGTAATCTGAAGAAGGTGCTGTCGCTCACCGACACGGTGGGAATCGCCTTCGGCCAGATCATCGGTTCCGGCATTCTTATTCTGACCGGCCTCGCGATCGGTTTTACCGGAAAAGGCGCGATATTGGCATTTCTTATTGCCGGTTGTCTTACTCTGCTGGCCAATCTGCCATTGGCACAACTGTCTTCGGCGATACCCACGACCGGGGCGAGCTACCGGTACTCCAGTCGCCTGCTGGGTCCGAAATTTGGCATGCTATGGTTGATCGGATTGGTCATTTCGAAAGTAACCATCGCATTGTTTGCACTTTCTTTTGCCCAGTACCTGCAGGGGTTGTTCCCGTCAGTACCGGTACAAACCGGGGCATTGGGAATGCTGACAGTATTCTATGTCATAAACCTGGTTGGCGTGAAAATTGCGGCTGTGGCCGAGAAATGGTTGGTCGCCATCAAGATTATCGCCATAGCGACGTTGGCCATATGGGGACTTCCTCGCGTTGATTTTTCTTCGTATCTTTCGGTTAACGCCCTGTTGCCCAATGGTATCGGAGGCATGGCGCAGGCGCTCGGAATCCTCGCCTATGCCGCCGCCGGTGCGATATGCGTCGCCGAGCTGGGTGGCGAAATGAAAAATCCGGGACGGGATATCCCGCTGACAATCGTGCTGTCGACTATCGGCTCGACAGTCTTTTATGTTTTGGTTGCGATTGTGGCGGCAGGAGTGTTGCCGGTCGCCGACGTGGCCGGCAAGCCCCTGACACTGGTAGCCCGGGCCATCCTGCCCTCGCCGGTGTTCTACTTCTTTATCGTCGGCGGAGCCTTGTTCGGGCTCGCCACCACGTTGAATGCCGTATTCGCGTGGATAACCAAGGGATTGATCATCGGCTGTCAGGATGGATGGCTGCCCAACTCCTGGGGCGCGGTAAACAAGAGGTTCGGGACCCCTCACTACCTGCTGACGTTTTTCTATTGCCTTGGCGTTGCGACGATATTGAGTGGAATTTCATTGGCGGAGATTGCCCGGATCGGATTTAGCCTTTTGCTTATGATCAACCTTCTGCCGGTCTTCGCCTGTGCGTTGCTGCCGCGAAAATTTCCCGAACAATACGCAGCGGCACCTTTCAGGATGAAGCCGTCCGTATTGTACACGGTTGTCTGCTCATCGCTCATAGTCATGACCGGGCAGATCTATTACCTGCTGGCGGGACTACCCAATACGCTGCTCGCGGCTGTGTTTGGCGTGGTGGTCGCCGCTGTCGCATACGTGAATATAATGGGTGGCCGCGAAAATCTTAAGACCGTGGACGATGTTTCTTTCCAACTTGGCGGAAGCACCAAATAGCCACTGGTCGAACCCACCGCTGCGGAAATCCGACATCATATCGGACCATCAGGGAAGCCCCCCGTACGTTGCAACGGCGGAAAGCGTAGTGCATTCCGTCGTTGCAACGCCGAGTTTTGCTTGCGTCACCGTGCCGGGTCAGCGCTTCGCGGCGTTATTTCGTCTCCGCGTGCTGCTCCCCGCGTGCCGGAGCCGCGTGCGCGGCGGCCGGACGTGGGGCCGGGGCTGCGTGCGCGGCGGCCGGACGCGGGGCCGGGGCTGCGTGCGCGGCGGCCGGACGTGGGGCCGGGGCTGCGTGCGCGGCGGCCGGACGCGGGGCCGCCGCCTGATGCGGGACCGCCGCACGCTGGGCCGCGGGCGCCGTGGCCGGACGGGCTACCGTGTGCTGGACCGCAGGCGCCGTGGCCGGACGGGCTACCGTGTGTTGAACCGCAGGCGCCGTGGCCGGACGGGCCACCGCGTGTTGAACCGCAGGCGCCGTGGCCGGACGGGCCACCGCGTGTTGAACAGCAGGTGCGCCGGCGACCGGCCTGGCGGCGGCTTCTCCCGGACGCGCAGCGCCGGCAGGGCTCGCCGCCCGTGCCGCGGCGGCGGGCTCGGCATGGGTAGCGCCCGCCCCCTCGAACGCGGCCGGCCGCGAGGTGGCGGCGACCGCCGGATGCCCGTTGTTGTGGCTGGCCGAGAAAGCCGGATTGGCGGCGGCGGCGGTGACGTGCCTGGACTGCTCCGCGGTCACCGGCGTGTGCCTCTCGGTCTCGGCCGAGCGCTCGGCGGCGGTCGGCTCAGCCTTGGTCCCGCCGGCACCGCCCGCGTAACTGACATTCGTGCGATTGCCGCCGCTCACATTCTGTTGGTACGAATGCTGGACCTGGACCGACCCGAAATTGTTGACGGACTGGTTATAGGAGAAGTTCCCGCCGGACCACCGTCCGCCGTCGTAGCCGCTGCCGCCATAGCCATAGCCGTAATTGACGCCGCCGTAGAAGCCGACGTGCGGCCCCCAGTAACCGTCATGGAACAGGTAGGCGCCGCCGACCCAGCCCCACCAGGGCGGGGTCCACAGCACGTCCACCTCCGGCGGCTGCACCCAGGTGCCCGGCACCCAGTAGTAATCGGCGTTGGCATAGGCCCAGTAGCCCGGGGTCCAGATATACCCGACCTCGGGCATCGGCGGCTGCACATAGACCGGCAGCAGAGGCGGCGCGACCTGGACCGAGATCCCGATCGCGATTTGCGCGCGCGCCGGGGCCGGCGCCATCAGCGCCAGCGGGCTCGCCATAATGGTGGCGGCGAGGAGCAGGCGCCTGAAAGTCACGTATTTCGAAATGGCCATCATACCCTCACTGGTACGGGAAAGATTTCAGATCCCCCGGCCCGCCGGCTCACCGGTTCGGGCACGGGAATCATCGGGACCTCCCGCCGGAAAGTGCTGGTTTCGGCTGGCTGAAGGGCGACCGCCTGATCAAGGTCCGGTCGACTACACACATGGGCATGGGCCCACCGCGCCAGCAGCCCCGGAAAGTACTCATGCCGTGTCTCGCTGATCGCGACCCAGGTTATGATTCTTGGTTTCGCGCGCGACCGCCCACCAGCCCCGCGCGCATACCAGGGGACTGATCGCGGAAGAGTCGCGATCAGCCCCCTGGTATCGGACCCGCTGGTGGGTGGGGGCGGTCCCCGCCTAGTACTTCAACCGCACCCCCGCCAGGAAACTCGGCCCCGGCGTCTGGTAGCCGCTGGCCGGCTCGTACCGCGAATTTCCGATATTGCGGGCATCGGCGAACATCGTCACGTGCGGCATCACCTCATAGGTGACCGTGAGGTTGAAAATCAGCCCCGACTTGGTCATCCCGACACCGGCCGGAAATCCGTTGTCGTCCACCAGATAATCCTCCGCCCCCGACGCATAGATCAGCTCCGGCGCGATGCTCAGCCCCGGCAGCGGGGTCAGGCGCAGGTTGGCGCTGGCCTGGTTGTGCGGCCGGCGCAGCAGCGGCGCGCCGGTGTTGTCGACCGCGTGCGTGTGGGTCCAGCTCAGCACCGCCTCGGCCCAGTCCACCGGCCGCAGGGTGAGGCTGCTCTCCACCCCGTAGGTGTGCGCCGAGGTGACGTTTTCCGGCGTCGAGGAGGTGTAGTCCGGCGAATAGACGACCTGGATCAGGTTGTGAATCTGGTTGGAGAAATAGGTGACGTCGATGGTCGCGGCGTCGCGCCGGCCCAGCAGCGGAACATCGACCGCCCAGCCGGCCTCCCAGCCCCGGCTGCGCTCCGGGCGGAGATTGGGATTGCCGACGTAGCCGTCGCTGTCGACGCCGAACAGGTCGTACAGCGATGGCGCGAGAAACGCGGTGCCGTACGACAGCTTCAGCCGCGACCACGCCTCGGGCACCGCCAGCACGCCGCCCGTGCGCCAGGTGAAGGCGTCCCCGCCATAGGTCGCGCCCTCCTCGCGCACCCCGCCGGTCAGCGTCAGCCGCCCGAACAGCGTGCTCTGCAGCCCGGCGTTGCCGGCGTTGTAGCGGTCGGTGGCGTTGATGTTGGACAGATACGGATAGCCGCCGTAGTTCCCGTCCAGATACGAGTTGGACGTGTCCTCCCGGTGCAGCGCGCCGAAGGTCAGCGCGGTGGCGCGGGTCGGGCCCCAGTCGGGGATGTGCACCGTGTTGGTCCAGTCGATCTCGGTGCGGCGGCCGTTGTAGCGGGAATAGCTCGACGTCTGGTTCGGGTCGGCCGCCTCCAGCGGCTCGGAATAGCGGCGCAGCGTGTCGAGATGGGACACCGAGATCCCGGTCTCCCACACCCCGTCGAACAGTTTCGACGTGACCCCGATGGTGCCCACGATGCTGCGGTCCCGCCCCGTGTAGTCGCTGGTGTCGTAGGCGGGGTCGCCGAGTTCATTCAGGCCGAACACCGACGTCCGGAAGCGCAGATCGGTGTAGAACCGCGTGCCGGCGATCGGCGTCACCCCGAGGTTGACGGTAACGGTCTGCGTGCGGTCGCCCTTGGGCTTGTCGGTGTAGACGCTCGTGCGCCGCGGCATGGGGTCCCAGCCGTCGGTGCTCTGGCTCTCGGCGCCCAGGTTGTAGTCGAACATCCCTTCGGACCCGTACACCGTGGCGCCGAACTGGCCGGTCAGCGGTACGCCGCCCGCCGCTTCCGCCGTCACGTGCGGCCCGCCGCTGCCCTGGCGCGTGATCAGGTTGATCACCCCGCCGATCGCGCCCGATCCCCACATGCTGGACATCGGTCCGCGTATCACCTCGATGCGGTCGACGTCGGCCAGCGAATCGACGCCGAAATTAAAGGCGCCGTCGGGGTCGGACGGGTCGTTCACTGGCACGCCGTCGCGCAGCACCAGCACGTGGTTGGAGTCGGTGCCGCGGATGAACACGCTGGCGTTGCCGCCGGGTCCGCCGGACTGCACGATATGCAGCCCCGGCACCGTTTCCAGCGCGTCGGCCAGGGTGGTGTAGCCGCGGGTCTCGATGGTCTGGCGGTCGATGACGGTAACCCCGGCGGGGATCTGCTCGGCCAGGGTGGGCACGCGGGTGGCGGTCACCACGCGCTCGGGCAGGGCGATGTCGGGGGACGCGGCGTCCTGGGCCCGCGCGGCGATCGCCGGCAGGGTGAAAACGAAACAAAGCAGCATGCGGCGCATGCGCGACTCCATCGGGGCAGGGAGCCTGTGAGGCTCCGGTCTCAAGGACGATTGCCGCCTACGGGTCTCGCTCCCGCTGCGCCGGTCGTTCCCGCCCGTCGCGCGCGCGCAGTCTCGGTGCCGGCCGGTCTCCTGGCTCGCGGCGTCCGGCCCCGCCTTCTCGCCCCGACTCGGGGCAATGGCCGTGGGAACCGGCAGCGAACGCTTGCGCGTTGCATCGCCGCCTACAGTTGCGGGGGCAGCCGCGGCCTGACCCCTGCCGGGGCCCTTCGCGCGTTCCCGTTTCAGCCCTTGCGGGCCACCGTCACCTGCCGCGGAGCATAGCCGGACCCGCAACGGAAAACCAGGGGTTGCCGCTCACACTGGAAACAACGGCGGCGGGCAGGCCGCCACCAGGGCCGGCGGCACGCCGCGCAACCCGACCGCGAGCGTTGCCAGAACGCCGGCCCGCTGCGCCGCCAGTCCGGCCTGCCAGGTGCCCGCCAGCACCGGCCGCACCGGCGCGTCCGCCATCGGTCCGGCCTCCCGCCAGGCCAGGTAATCGGTCCATTGCTCGCGGCGGAACCCGCGCCCGCGCGGCGCGCTGGCGGTGCGTTCCAGGCGCAGCCGCCTGCCGTCCGGCACCACCGAGAGGCGCGTGTAGAGCAGCGATCCATCCGCGCCGCGCCAGCTCAGCACCTCCAGCGCCACCACCCGCCCGGCGGCGGCCACCGCGAGCAGGTCGCGCGTGCCCTCTGGCAGATCGGCGGCGAAGGCCAGCGCCACCGCCGGCGCCCCGCCCAGCGGAAATGCCGCCAGCACCCGCGCGCGGGCGGCCGGCACGCCGATGCCGCCGAGCGTGGCGCTCTCCTCGGCCCCCCCGTCGGCCGCGCGCGCCGGGGCGCGCGGCCAGGCCAGGACCGACAGGAACATCAGCAAGCCGCGGCGGAACATGGCGCCAGCCTGCGGCACCGCGGTTAACGCCGCCTTTCCCGCGCGTCGGGCCTGTCAATCGGCGCGGGCTCTGCTACATGCCGCGCATGAGCGATCCGAAAACCGCGTCCCGTGCGTGGCTGCGCGAGCAGTCAAGGTCGGGTCGGCGCGGCGCCCTGCCGGTGATGGCGTTCGGCCTGGCCAGTTGCGCGCTGGCGATCGGCCAGGCCTGGTGCGCCGGCTTTGCCCTTGAGGCCGCGCTGCGGCCCGGCCCCGGCGCCCTTCCGCTGGAACTGCTCGCCGGTTTCGCGGGGCTGGCCGTGCTGCGCGCGGGGCTCGCCATCCTGTCCGAGCGCGCCGCCTTCGAGGCCGGCGCCGCCGCCCGCCGCCGCCTGCGCACCGACGCCCTGACCCGCCTGCTCGCCGCCGGCCCCGCGCTGCTGCGCGGCCGCCACTCGGCGGAGCTGACCAGCGTGGTGGTCGATCGCATCGAGGCGGTGGACGGGCTGTTCGCCCGCTGGCTGCCCGCCGCCACGCTCGCCATCGTCGCCCCGCTGCTGGTACTCGGCGCGACGGCCGCCGCCGACCCCCTCGCCGCCCTCGTGCTCGGCGGCTGCGGCCTGCTGGTACCGGTCGCGATGGCGCTGTCCGGCATCGGCGCCGCCCGCGCCTCCCGCCGCCAGTTCGCCGCCCTCTCCCGCTTGCAGGCCCGCTTCCTCGACCGCGTGCGCGGCATCGCCACCATCGTCATGCACGGCCGCGCCGGCGAGGAGGCGGCCACCCTGGCCCGCGCCGCCGACGAGTTGCGCCGGCGCACCATGCGGGTGCTGCGGGTCGCCTTCCTGTCCTCGGTGGCACTCGATCTGGCGATGGCGCTGGCGATGATCGTCATCGCGCTGCGCTACGGCGCGCAGGCGCTGTCCGGCGGCCTGGCCAGCCCGGGCGGCGCGCTGTTCGTGCTGCTGCTGGTGGCGGAGTTCTTCGCCCCGCTGCGCACCTTCGCCGCCGCCTACCAGGAACGCTTCCACGCCGCCGCCGCCGCCACCGCGCTCACCGCGCTGCCCCCCTTGCCGCCGCCGGCGCCCGAGCTGCTGGTGCGCACCGTGGCGGCGCGCGGCGTCAGCGTCGCCTTCGACAACGTGAGCCTCACCTGGGACCCGGCGCGCGGCCCGGCGCTGGACCGGCTCAGCTTCCGCGTGCCCGCCGGCGAGACGCTAATTCTCGTCGGTCCCTCGGGGGCCGGCAAATCGACGGTGATGGAGATCCTCCTCGGCTTCGTGCGCCCCGACTCCGGCCGCGTCACCTTCAACGGCGCCGACATCGCCACCCTGGTGCCGCAGGCCCTGTCGCGCCTGACCGCCTGGATCGGCCAGCAACCCACCCTGTTCGCCGGCAGCATCCGCGACAACATCCGCTTCGCCCGCCCCGAGGCCACCGACGACGAGGTGGCGGAAGCCGCCCAACTCGCCCGCGTCGAGAGCTTCGCCGCCACCCTGCCGCAGGGGCTGGACACCCAGGTCGGCGAGGGCGGCTACGGCCTGTCCGGCGGGCAGGCCCAGCGCATCGCCATCGCCCGCGCCTTCCTCAGGAACGCGCCGCTGCTGTTGCTCGACGAACCCACCCTGCACCTCGACCCGGCCACCGAGGCCGAGGTGCTGGACAGCCTGAGGCGCCTGACCATCGGGCGCACCGTCATCCTGGCCAGCCACTCCTCGGCGGCGCACGGGTTCGGCGGGCGGCGGCTGGACATGCGGGCCGGGCGTGTCGCGCTGCCCGTTCGCTAGTCACGATCAAGAGACCACCACGGAGCGGGTGGTTACGGGCGGTTGATGTCATCGAACTGTCGTCGTTCTGTCGCACCGGCATCATTGGCGGCCGATTAAGTCGCCCCACTGCTTCCACCGTCGGGTCGCCGGGCCAAAATTGGATCAGCCAACACTGTATCAGACGGGCTCCATGCCCGCTCTGGCGGGTGTCGTGGTGCCCGCCCGGCACCTCGGCCGCCATGCGCGCCCGGCAGAGCTTTCGGCGTTGCTGCTGCTCGCACCGTCGCTGGTGTTCCTGCTCGCCTTCACCTACTGGCCGGTCCTGACCACGGCGCTGCGCGCCTTCACCGAGCAGCGCTTCGGCCAGACCGCGCAGTGGGGCAGCAACAATTTCTTCCGCCTGTTCGCCGATCCGCATTTTGCCAACGCCGCCCGCAACACCGCCGTCTATGCCGCCGGCACCATCCTGCCCAGCCTGGCGCTGGCGCTCGGCTTCGCGGTCGCGCTCAGCGACAGCACCCGGCTGAACACCCTGCTGCGCAGCGTCATCGTGCTGCCGCTGCTGATTCCGCTGGTCGCGGCGGCGTCGCTGTTCATCTTCATCTTCCTGCCCGGCGGCGGCTTGCTGGACTGGCACCTCGCCAGGCTTGGCGTGTCCGCCATTAACTGGCTCGGCAATCCCGACCTCGCGCTGGGCTCGATCATCGCCATCACGGTGTGGAAGAACACCGGCTACTACATGCTGTTCTTTCTCGCCGGCCTCGCCGGCATCCCGGCGGAATACCACGAGGCCGCGATGCTGGACGGGGCCGGCGCCTTCACCCGCTTCTACCGCATCACCCTGCCGCTGCTGGGGCCGACGCTCGCCTTCGTCAGCGTCATCGCCTTGATGAACGCGCTCACCCAGATCGACCACGTGGTGGTGATGACGCAGGGCGGGCCGTCGGATTCCACCAACATGCTGCTGTATTACATCTACCAGCAGGCCGAGCAGAACTATGACACCGGGCTGGCCTCGGCGGCGACCCTGGTCAGCGTTGCCGTGCTGCTGGCGCTGTCGGTGCTGGCGTTGCGCGCTCTCGAACGCGGGATTCATTACGAATCATGAGATTCAAGACCGGAATCCTGCTGGCCGGTGCCGCGGCGGTGCTGTGGGTGATCCCCTTCGCCTGGATGGCGGTAGCCTCGCTGCGCCCACAGGTCGCCGGCGCGCAGGATGTGGCCTCGCTGTGGCCGGGCGGGCCGTTCAGCCTCGACAACTACCGCGAGGCCTGGAGCTCGGGGCATTTTCCGCTGTGGTACCTGAACACCATCCTGGTCTGTGGCGGCATCCTGGCGGTGCAATGCGTCACCGTCAGTCTGGCGGGATATGCCTTCGCGCGGCTGCGCTTTCGCTTGCGCGGCGCGATCTTCACCGCCTTCCTGCTGCAACTGCTGTTGCCGCCGGTGGTGCTGGTGGTGCCGAACCTGCTGATGATCACCCAACTCGGCCTCCAGGATCATCTCACCGGCATCATGGCGCCGTATTTCGCCTCGGCGTTCGGGGTGTTCCTGATGCGGCAGAATTTCCGCGCCATTCCCCGCGATTTCGAGGATGCGGCGGCGGTGGACGGCGCCACCACCCTGCAGGTGATCTGGCACGTGCTGCTGCCGCTGACCCGGCCGGGTCTGGCCGCTTTCGCGGTGGTTTCGGTCACCACCCACTGGAACGAGTTCCTGTGGCCGCTGATGGCGGTTTCCTCGCCGGACCGACAGGTGCTGACGGTGGGGCTGGCCAGCTTCACCTCCGGCGCCGAGAGCGGCAGCGAATGGGGCGTGATTGCCGCCGGCACCGCCCTGGTCGCGGCCCCGCTGCTGGCGGGCTTCCTGATGTTTCAGAGACGTTTCGTCTCCAGCCTCGTCTTCACCGGCTTGAAATAAGGAGAATTTCCCATGCGGCTCCTGACCGCGGCGGCGTTCGTGCTGTCGCTGGCAAGCGGTGCGGCCCACGCCGCCACCGATATCGACTTCTTCTTCCCAGTGCCCGTGCAGGGCAAGCTCGCCGTCGAGATGCAGCGCATCGTCGGCGTGTTCAACGCCCAGAATCCCGACGTGCACGTGACCGCTGTCTATACCGGCAGCTACGACGACACCAACCTGAAGACGCGTGCCGCCATCAAGGCCGGCCACCCGCCGGCAGCGGTGATCATGAGCGCCAATTTCATCCGCGAATACGTCATCAACGATGAGGTCGAATCGCTCAACGACGTCATCCGCCAGGGCGGCCAGACACCGGATGCCTTCATGGCGGAATTCTGGCCGGTCCTGCGCATCAACGCCACCGAAAACGGCCACGTCTTCGGCGTGCCGTTTCAGAACTCCACGTCGCTGCTCTACTACAGTGTGGCGGCGTTCGAGGAAGCCGGCCTCGACCCGAACCATCCGCCGGCGACCTGGGACGAGTGGGTGGCCGACCTGAAAAAGCTGGTCAAGCGTGATGGCAACCAGGTCACGCGCTGGGGCGTGATGATACCGGGCACCTACGACTATCTCGGCTGGATCGCCAGCGGCCTGACCATGTCCAACGGTGGCGAGTATTACAATCACAGTTGGGGCGGCGAGGTGTATTACAATCAGCCCAGTACCATCGGCGCGGTCCAGCTGCTCGACGATTTCGTGCACAAATACAAGGTGATGCCCGAGGGAATCACCGACACGAACGCGATGACCACCGCGTTCTTTGCCGGCAAGACAGCGATGATGGTGCTGTCCACCGGCTCGCTGTCCTTCGTCCGCGAGAATATGAAGCTGCCCTACCGCACCGCCTTCATGCCGGCGCAGTTGCGCCACGCAACGCCGATCGGCGGCGGCAGCCTGATCATCCCCAAGGGCAATTCGCCGGAGCGACGGGCAGCGGCCTGGAAGTTGATCACTTACCTGACCAGCCCCGCGGTGGCCGGCGACTGGAGCCGCTTCACCGGCTATTTCGCCCCCCGTATCGCCGCCTACGACCTGCCTGAGATGAAGGAGTACCTGGCCGCGCATCCGGACGCGAAAGTGGCGGTGGACCAGTTGCAATACGCCGAGCCCTGGTTCGCCACCTTCAACACGGTCGGCGTGCGCAAGGCGATGGAAGATCAGTTGCAGGCCGTCCTGTCCGGCAAGATCGCCCCGCGCGCGGCGATGGAGGCGGCCCAGAAGGAAGCCGACGGGTTGCTGCGCCCCTACGTGGACCAGACCGCGCTGAAGCTGCCGGAATAACGGTGCTGCGACCGGCGGGGTCCGGACGGCCCCGCCGGCGCCATCCTGGGGAACCCCTGATGATCCTGATCCAGTTGACCGACCTGCACTGCACGGGTCATGGCAGGCCGGCGATGCGCCGGTGCGAAACCAACATGCTGGCCGAGCGCGCGCTGCGGGCGGTGCATGCGTTCCGCCCCAGGGCGGACGCCATCGCCGTCACCGGCGATCTCACCGACAGCGGCATCGCCGCGCAGTACCAGGAGTTGGCGGCGATCCTGCGCCGCAGCACCGATCTGCCGGTCTACGTCATTCCCGGCAACCACGACCGGCGCGAGGTCGCCCGCGCCGAGTTGTCGCATCTGCCGGGCGTGACCGATGACCCGGAGTTCATCCAGTATACGGTCGAGGACCTCGCGGTGCGGCTGGTGATGCTGGACACGGTGGTGCCGGGCGCCGCGTATGGGGAGCTCTGCGTGCGACGTCTGGCCTGGCTGGACGCCGCCCTCGCGGCGGTGCCGGACAAGCCGACACTGATCGGCATGCACCACCCTCCCTTCCTGTGCGGCATCGGCCACATGGACAAGATCGCCCTGCGCAACATCCCCGACTTCACCGCGGTGATCGCCAGGCACAGGCAGGTGCAGCGCATCATCTGCGGCCACCACCACCGGCCCATCACCGTGCCGGTCGCCCAGGCCCTCGCCTCGACCGCCCCGGGCACCGCGCACCAAGTTGAACTGGACCTGTTGAGCGACAAGCCCGGCCTGTGGAACCTGGAGCCGGCCTCCTTCCAGGTGCATCTGTGGATGGACCAGGGCACCGGCGGCGGTGCGATCGTGTCGCACACCGGCTATGTGGAGAATTTCCCCGGCCCGTATCCGTTCCTCATCGACGACAGCTATCCCGGCAAGCCGCACTGA
>Ga0181520_10010152_pt1 | contig 12714 bp, 11 predicted proteins | sample PEATcosm2014_Bin_29_FD_132451 | JGI IMG/M metagenome (GOLD analysis project Ga0181520, IMG submission 132451) | Peatland microbial communities from MTU Mesocosm Facility, Houghton, MI, USA - PEATcosm2014_Bin02_30_metaG | ecosystem: Environmental > Terrestrial > Soil > Wetlands > Peat | place...
CCGACCTCGTCCTAACCGTCACGCAGGCGCTTCGCAAGCTCGGCGTCGTGGGTAAATTCGTTGAGTTCTACGGTCCTGGAATTTCGGAACTGCCGCTCGCCGATCGCGCCACGATCGGCAACATGGCACCCGAGTACGGCGCCACCTGCGGCATCTTCCCCGTCGACAAGGAAACGCTGCGCTACCTGCGCCTCACCGGCCGCAGCGAGGAACAAATCAACCTGGTCGAGGCCTATTACAAGGAACAGGGTCTCTTCCACTCCGCCGGAGCGCCCGAAGCCGAATACACGCAGACGCTTGAGCTTGATCTCGCCACTGTCGAGCCCAGCGTTGCCGGTCCGAAGCGCCCGCAAGATCGCGTGCTGCTGAAGGACGCGGCGGCCAGCTTTGCCGAGCAATTGCCCAACCTGCTGGCACCCACCGCCAAGCCGCTCGGCTCGCGCTCCGCAGTTGCGTGGGAGCGCACGACGGTGACCGATGCCGCGGTCGCGGTCGAAGATTTCGAAGGCCCGACAGCGTCTGCGTCTGCCTCCGCCCAATCCGTTCCGCTTCAAGTGACCACTGCCGTTGCTGCCAACTCAGTCAAAGCCCGGTTCAATGTCGATCCCGATCGTTATCTCGATCACGGCTCGGTCGTCATCGCCGCCATCACGAGCTCCACAAACACGTCGAATCCTTCGGTCATGATCGCCGCAGGACTTCTGGCGAAAAAAGCTGTCGTAAAAGGCCTCACCGTTCCGTCGTGGGTGAAGACGTCGCTCGCGCCCGGATCCCGCGTGGTGACTGACTACTACGAGAAGGCTGGCCTGCTCTCCTATCTTGAGAAGCTGCGCTTCAACGTTGTTGGTTACGGCTGCACGACCTGCATCGGCAACTCCGGCCCGCTGCCCTCCGACGTGTCAGACAGCATTGCCGAGCACGGCCTTGTCGCCGTCAGCGTGCTCAGCGGCAACCGCAACTTCGAGGGACGCGTGAACGTTGACGTGCGCGCCAATTACCTGATGTCACCGCCGCTCGTCGTCGCTTACGCGCTCGCCGGCAAAATCGGGCACAATTTCGATACCGATCCGCTCGGCAAAGACCAGGGCGGGCACCCTGTCTACCTCAAAGACATCTGGCCGACGCAGCAAGAAGTCGCCGACGCCATCAAACTCGGCGTCAACACCGAGGGATTCCGCAAGGAGTACGCTTCGGTCTCGAAGGGCGACACAAGCTGGCAGGGACTGAGTTTCCCCACTGGCGATGTCTACCAATGGGAACCGGACTCAACCTACATTCGCAAGGCACCCTACTTCGACGGCATGAGCGCGACGCCTGCGCCCGTCGACAATATTACAGGCGCGCGTGTGCTCGCGGTACTGGGCGATTCCGTCACCACCGACCACATCTCGCCTGCCGGCTCGATCAAAGCCAACGGTCCCGCCGGAAAATATCTTGCCGATCACGGCGTCAAACCGGCCGACTTCAATTCCTACGGCTCGCGCCGCGGCAATCACGAAGTGATGGTGCGCGGAACCTTCGCCAACGTGCGGCTGCGCAACAAGCTAGCACCAGGAACAGAAGGCGGCGTTACGCGCCTGTTACCCGAGGGCGAGCAAATGTCCATATTCGATGCCAGCGTCGAGTATGCCGGCCGCGGCATTCCACTCATCATCCTGGCCGGAAAGGAATACGGCTCCGGCTCCTCCCGCGACTGGGCGGCCAAGGGCCCAAAATTGCTGGGCGTGCGCGCCGCCATCGCGGAAAGCTACGAGCGCATTCACCGCTCGAATCTCGTGGGCATGGGCATTCTGCCCTTGCAATTTGAAGAGGGCCAGAACGCGGAATTGCTGGGCCTCACCGGCGAGGAGGTCTATGACTTCCCAGGGCTAACGGCGCTCCTCAAAGACGGACTGGCCAAGAGCCGCACGCTGCGCGTGAAAGCCACCGCGGGCGACGGCAAGGTGAAGGAATTTAATGCCAAGGTGCGCATCGACACGCCGCAGGAAATCGAATACTACAAGCACGGTGGCATCCTGCAGTACGTCTTGCGGCAGCTGGCCGCAAAATAATACAGACTGGCAAATCGGATTCCCTACCCTCGCGGTTCCGTCACTGACGGCGCGAAGGGAGGGAGCTCGGGAATGCAAATCCTTCGATTCCCCTCTGCCCGATGAGCTCGACGGAATCGAAGGGTTGCGCAACATTTCACTAATAGCAATATTCGTTGGTGCCCCAGAGTCCGAAAGCCAGACTCTGGAATTTTCCAGAATCTACTTTACGTTGCCGTTCAATCCGGCGGGAAAGAATCCGCCTTTGCCTGAGCCTCCGGCATAGACAATCGCCAGAACCTCGGTCGCAGACCTGGCTGAGACCATCGAACCGGCGGTCCCGGTTGAGCCCGCTGCGTTGATCGAACCTGTTGTGGTTGCGTTGACCAACGTTGAGGCAATTGCACCGGAAACGCCATTCATCTCGACTGTCTGGGTGCCCAAGCCGATATCGTCTCCCTGCATTCGCGACGACGAAATGCTGTTTGAGCCATCAACCGTGGCCCGGAGTTTGGAGATGGCAGTCGCGACCGCTCTTGCAGTGCCAGCCGCGCCCAGGGTCGTTGCCGACTGGTCGAGCCCGTAAATGACGGTCCGGACCAGGCCGGCGTGATACGCTTCGACGGCTTGAATGCCGGCCGCCGCGTCAAGGTTAGCGGCTGACGTGAGCAGCGGAGCGGCTCCCGTGTATGCGGTGACTCCGACATCCTCGAAGATATATGAACCGAGCAGAAAGTTGATGTCGCTGGCAAAGGGATCGAATGAGGTGAGGCCAAGTCCCAGCAAGGTTGCCAGTCCATTGAAGCTGTTCACCAGATCGATCGCCGGCTGTGCGACAGCCGACGAGCCTAAAGCGCCGCGCAGAAAACTGACGTGATTTCGTTCTTCCTTCGCGATCTCAGTTGCGTAGCTTTGGACGAGGGTATTTGTGAAGGGCACCTTGCAGGCCGAGGGCCCCCCGCTCTTAACCGTGACTGTGCCTTGCGTGCCCGTTCCGGTTAAGCCAATTCCCATCTGATCGATGGTGACTCCGGCAGCAGCCAGAGTGTAAAAGTTTGCCTCGAGATACTCGAGATTGAGAGCAAAGTTGAGGTAGTCGGCGTCGGCAAGCGTTGCGCTTTGCGCCTCTGCGAGGGAAGAAAGGGCTAATCCTGCGAGAGCCGCACCGCCGATCGTCAACATGCGCCTGCGACTGCTCGCGATCACTTCATCGAGTTGCTGTGTCTCCAAAGTTGGCATAGTGTCTCCGCTTAGGTTGTGGTAACGCTGATGTTGCCATTCATTCCTGAAGGAAAGAACGTTCCGCCTTTGACGCCGGCTCCGTTGCCTGTGCCGTAGACGATATGCAGCACCTCGTCCGTTGTGCGCTCGAAGGCAATGGAGTTTGTGGTGTCTGCCGCGACGATACCGGTGGCGCTAAGGGTGGTTTCGTTTCCGCCGCCGAGCGTTGACCTCACCGTCTCAACCGCGTTCGCCGTGGCGATTAAAGTCGTTCCCGCCGCTACGATTTGTGATCGGATTGAAGCGGCGTGATAAGCTTCAACGGCCAGAATCTCGGCTGCTGCGGTCAGGTTGGTTTTGCTGATAAGAAGTTTGGCCGCGCCATGGTAGGCAGTGACGCCAACATCTTCAAAAATGAAGGCGCCGATCAGAAAGTTTGAAAAGTTGGCGAATGGGTTGAAGGTGCTGCCCAAACCGGCAGCCGATGCAAGGGCATTGAAGCTATTCGTGAGGTCGATTGCCGGAGCCGCAACAGCAGAGGTCACGAGGGCATTTCGCAGGAAGCGAACGTGGTCCAGTTCGTTCTGGGCGATCTCGTAAACATATTCCGACTGCACCATGGTCAGTCCCGGCACTTGGGTCCCGCCCGTGGTCTTGCTCGTCGAATTTCCGCTGTCCGCCGATCCGAGACCATTCCCCGTTGCGGCCCGCAGATAGAATTCAGCTTCCAAATATTCCAGATTGAGCGCGAAGTTCAGGTAATCACCGTCGGTGAGTGATGGGTTAGAGGGAGTGGTTGACATGGACGAACCGTTGCCGCCACATCCTGCGATCGCGGTGCCCGCAGCGACGGCGCCTGCGCCGGCAAGGAATATTCGGCGGGAAATCGCGCCGTCGATCGCACGTATAAGTTTTCGCTTCACTCTACACCTCATGAAGAAGAATTCGAGTTCACCTTCAGAGGGGGTACGCGGAGAGATCTGGTTTTGGATTGGTCTTTTTTTCGAATCGCATTAGGGAGGATGCGTGAAATATCATGCGAATGAAATTTTACAGATCGAACAACCCGCGATCAGGAATTCGCATCGCGAGAGCCGAGCCTTGACTGATTGCTCAGTTGCTCGTTTGAATAGCGGCCTCGGATCAGTGATCCCCAGGCAGTCCCTGGGTGTGCTCATCGCTGCCTCGCCGTTCCGACGCACGCTCGTCTTCAAGCACTTCATCGAGCATCATGCGCAGGCTGGCGGCGCGCGCATGCCCCAGGCGAGGATCGGCCGTTCCCGCTTGCGCCAGCTCATCGGCTAGGTTCAACGCGGCGAGCACGGCAACACGTAACGAGTCCGCCGTCTTTCCTTGCGAGGCCACGGCGCGCAGCTTGGAGTCAACGCAAGCGGCCAGCTCGCGAATATGCGCTGGATCCTGGCCCGCCAGATGGTAGACCTGGTCGTAGATTTCTACGGTTACGTATTCGGTTGGATTGCCACGCGGGTTCTCAGACATGGTTGCCTCACAGTTCGAGTGCGTCCAACTGCGCCAGCAGTCGCTCAACGCGCTGCCGCACCTGATCGCGTTCGGCACGCAACGCAGTCAGCTCACTTTGCATTTGCTCTACCCTCGGCAACTGATCGTGCAGTTGTGATTCGGCATTGGCGGCGCGCGCTTCAGCATCTGCGGCGCGAGCGTCAGATTGCGCGGCACGTGTCTCGAATTGTGCGGCGCGTTCCTCGGCCGCTGCCTGTGCGTGGCGAACACTCTTCACCAAATCGACAGCGCGCCGGATGCGATCTTCGAGCGCCGAAAAATCGTCGATGCTCATTGTAAGTGCGCCCGCCTCTTCCGGCGCCCCAAGCTGATCATTTCCGTTCCGCGTTTCCACGGCAACCTCCGTCTCCCAAAGAGACTTAATCATCAATTCACCTTTCGAATTGGTCCTTTTCCGTTCGAGTATATCGCCTCGCGGACATGGAACCTGTGATTAACTCTTCCGTTTTGCTCAGGTGCGCAAACGTGCTCCTGCTTTTGCGACCGCCTCAACCACCTTCGCCTGGAAGCTCTGCAGCTCCTCCTCGCGCAACGTGCGATCCGGCGCCTGAAAGGTCGCGCCTAGCAGCAATGCATACTCGCCCGCCGGCAGCCGCGCATCGCGAAACACTTCCCTCACCTTCCACCCCACCAGCTCTGGAATGCGAAGATCGGCCAACGCACGATCAATCGTCTCCCACTGGGTGCTGTCGTTCACGATGAGTGAAAAGTCGCGCCGCACCGGTTGATAGCGCGAAATCTCTCGGGCTACGGCTTTGCGGAGCGGCAGCTTATAGAACCGGTCGAGATACAGTTCGCCCACGAGAACTTCTTCCTTCAGCTTGCGCGCCTCGGCCTCGCGCGGATGCAGTTGGCCAAACCAACCCACAGTAATCCCGTCGGCCGCTAGGCGTGCCGAGCGGTACGGATGCAGCCAAAGCGGAGTGAGTCCAGCCTCAGCCGGAAAGCGGTCGAAATACGCATCGCGCATCTCGAAGCTCGACAGGACCTGTTCCACCACGCCCTTCACGTCATGAAAGTCGATTGCGCGTCGCGCATGGAGGGCGCTCTCGTCGGGGAGCGCACCGACAGCTCCGAAGGCCAGCGCAGGCCGCTCATCGACCTTTTCGGTCGTCCCGCTGAAAACGGTGCCGACCTCGAACAGGCGCACGTCATTCACGTCGCGGTTCAGGTTGCCCGCGATCATTTGGAGCATGCCTGGCACAAGCGACGGCCGCAGCACGCCGGCCTCGTCGCTGAGCGGATTACCGAGCGGGATGACTTGCGACGGTTGTGGGCCAGTGAGCGCACCTTCGGCCGCGGAGCAGAACGTGCCAGCGATCGCCTCATGAAATCCTGCCGCGAGGAGCGTACCGCGCACGGCAGCTTCCTTCTCAGCCCATGGCAGAGCACGCACACCTTCCCCGAACGATGGCAACGTGTTGGCGAAGCGATTGTATCCGTAGACGCGAGCGACCTCCTCGATGAGATCGATCTCGCGCTCGAGGTCAAGCCGCCAGCTAGGAAGTGTGACCTGCCATGCTGCGCTTGCCCGCGCATGTGTCGCGAGCCCGCAACCCAACGCCGTCAAAACACCTTCGACGGTCGCAGCGGTGATTCCCTCTTCGTCCACTGTCGCGCCCAGAATCCGATGGATCTCGCTGAGTTCGAGAGTCACGGGCCGGCGCCGCGCGGTGCGCTCCTCGGCAGCCTCGACACGCTCATCCACGAGCTCGCCCTCGATGAAACCGCCGCTGGCCAGTAGAATCTCGCTCACCATTGCCGATGCGACCGGTGGCGCATTGAAGTCTGCTCCGCGCTCAAAGCGGTGACTCGCGTCGGTGTGCAGGCCGTGCCGCCGCGCGGTTTGCCGCACCGCAACAGGATCGAACCACGCCGCTTCGACGAGCACGTTCTTCGTATCCGGCGTAATCATCGTGTCCCAGCCGCCCATCACGCCGGCCAATCCAAGCGCCTTCTTGTGGTCGGCAACCACCAGGTCTTCGGAGTCGAGGGTGCGATCGATACCGTCGAGGGTCTTGAGCTTTTCGCCTTTGCGCGCGCGCCGCACAACAATGCCGCCTTCAAGCTTGTCGAGGTCGAATGCGTGAGTCGGCTGGCCCATCGCCAGCCACGCAAAGTTAGTGGCATCCACGGCGTTCGAAATCATTTTCTGCTCGAGCAGGCGGAAGTATGTCGCCACCTCCGCGCCGGCAAACCAATCGCGCGATTCGCCGATGGAGACATTGCGGAGTACGCGCGCTGTGAAGCGGCCGCAGGCGTGTTTGTCCTCGATCCTGACTGAGAAGGGGTGCTGGCCGCCCGGGCTGGGCTTTGGAAGTGAGAATGACAACTCCGGAAGTGTAAGCCCATAGATGGCCGCTGCCTCGCGCGAGACTCCGTAGTGGTTCATCGCGTCCACTCGGTTGGTGGTAATGTCCATCTCGTAGAGCGAGCCATTGCATTCGCCGAGCGAGTAAATGCCTTCGACGGCAATGCCGCGCAGAGTGAGATCTTCGGCAAGTTGCGCATCGTTGACGGGCAGGGCAGGCAGATATTCGCGAAGCCACTTCGTGAGTATTTTCATGCGAACTGCCCCAGGAAACGCATGTCACCGGCGTAGAATTGCCCGATCTCGCTGATACCGTACTTCATCATGGCGATGCGCTCAACGCCCATGCCGAAGGCGAAACCGGAGATTTTCTTTGAGTCGTAGGCGGGCTGTTTCTCCGCGGCGAAGGCGAAGACCGACGGATCGACCATGCCGCAACCGAGCAACTCAATCCAACCAGACTGCTTGCACTTGCGGCAACCTTTGCCGCCGCAAAAGATGCAGCTGATCTGCACGTCGGCGCTCGGCTCAGTGAACGGAAAGAACGATGGGAAGAAGCGCGTCTTGACAGCCGAGCCGAACAGGGCCTTCATAGCGTGGTCCAGCGTTCCCTTCAAATCGCTGAACGTAATATTGGTGTCTACGCAGAGGCCCTCGACCTGATGAAATATCGGCGAGTGCGTCGCGTCGGCCGCATCGTTGCGGTGCACCTTGCCTGGAATCACAATGCGTACTGGCGGCGGCTCAAGCTCCATCGTCCGCATCTGCACGGGCGAGGTATGCGTGCGCAGCAGCAAACGATCGCGCAGCGGTCTGCGCTCCTGTGATTCGACCACGAGAGTGTCCTGCGTATCGCGCGCGGGATGGCCGGGCGGAAAGTTCATGCTCTCGAAGTTGTAGTAGTCGGTTTCAACTTCGGGCCCGACTCCTACCGAGTAGCCCAACGCGGCAAAGACCGCGACAATCTCGTCGAGTGTGCGGGTAATTGGATGCACTGCACCGGTAAGCCGACGCGTTCCGGGAAGTGTGACGTCGATGGCCTCTGCCTTGAGCGCGGCGTCGGTCGGATCGGCGCCGGAGGAATCCTTCTCGAATTGCTCCACCAATTCCTTGAGAATCTTGAAACGCTGGCCAACCGCCTTCTTTGCTTGAGCAGGCGCGGCTTTCAGCCAGCGATCGGAAACTTCGTTGAGCAGGCCCTGTTTGCGGCCCAGCCACTTGAGTCGAAACGCTTCGCCATCAAGTTGGGCCGCGTCTTTACGCGCCTGGCGTTCAATCACGGCAAACGCCTGGTCCAGCGCGGCCTCGTCAAATGCCGTCAGATTAGGTATGGGATCGTTCGTCATGCGTAATGTTCAGAATAAAGCATTGGCATTGCATGCAGCAGCCGCGGCCGCTGCGGCGACCGCCTGAATGCGTTTTTATTACTGAACTGGTTAAGAGGCTGAGGTCCTGTCGTAGCATGAGGCCATGAGAACATCCATTGCCGCTGCAATCCTTGTCTTTTCCGTTTCGGTGCCAGTTCAGGCTCAAGCTTCGTCGGCCCAGCCAGCCGCGACCGTTTTCACCGAACAGTCGGGTTATATCGACGCAAACGGAGTGCTCATCTACTACGTTGAATTTGGCAAAGGCACGCCACTCGTTGTGCTGCACGGCGGTCCCGGAGCAGACCACACCTACTTCCTTCCGTGGTTGCTGCCTTTGGCCCGAACGCACAGACTCATCTTTATTGACGAGCGCGGCTCGGGCAAGTCAGAGCGTTTGCAGGACGTGAGCAAATACACGATCGAGAACATGGCCGACGATGTGGAGGCCGTCAGAGTCGCGCTCGGCCTGGGAAAGATCGATCTGCTCGGACACAGCTGCGGCGGCGTGCTGGCTGAGGCTTACGCTCTCAAATACCAGGAGCATTTGAATCACCTGATCCTGAACAGCACATTTGCCTCAACGCGCGAGATGAACGGAGTGCTGGCGCGCGAAAAGGCGCAGATGGCGCCCGGCAAGCTGACGCGGCTTAACGAGTTGGAAAAGGCCGGACTCTACGGCAAAGGCGCGCCGTGGGAACATGGCCGTTACCCCGCCGAGTACGAAACTCTGGCCTGGGGCGACGGCTACTTTCCGTTTCTCTATGGCGCACGGCCCGATTCGACCTACGATCCTGCAACTGGCAACGCACCGACGAATTGGGAGCTCTACCGCGAGATGTGGGGTTCCGATGGCGAGTTCATTATCGACGGAAATTTGAAGTCGGTGGAGTGGGTGGACCGCCTGCACACGATCCACGTGCCGACGCTGGTGATGGCCGGCGACCACGACGAGTGCGACCCCAGCCTGAGCAAGGAGATGCACGAAAGAATTGCCGGGTCGAAGCTGGTGATTTTTCCGAATGCCGGCCACATGAACTTTATTGACCAGCCGGAGCTGTGGCAGAAAGCGGTGAATGGATTTCTGAGCGAAAGCAAGTAGCGCAAACGCACAACGGCCCGGAATCCTTAAGACTCCGGGCCGTTTTTTCCGCCAGTCGTGGTGCGAGTTGTTTGCGAGCTAGGCTGCCTTCGGTGTTTTGGCTGCCTTGGCTGCCTTTGCAGCCTTGGCTTGCTCAACAAGCTTGGTAAAGCCCTCCGGATCCTTGATGGCGATGTCGGAGAGAACCTTGCGGTCGAGCTCGATGCCGGCAATCTTGAGACCGTTGATGAATTGGGAGTAGCTGGTGCCGTTCAGCTTGCAAGCGGCGGTGATGCGCACGATCCAGAGCGAGCGGAACTGGCGCTTCTTGAGGCGGCGGCCGGTGTAGGCAAATTTCAGGCCGCGCTCGACGGCTTCCTGAGCTGCCTGGTAGAGCTTCGATTTGGTAAGGAAATAACCGCTGGCGCGATTGAGAATTTTCTTGCGCCGGTCATTCCTCTTTGTGCCACGTTTTACGCGGGGCATGGTGGGTTCTCCTTTTTGCGTTTCTGTTTACGCGGCTGGAGGCAGGAGGCCACATTCGGTGGCTGTCAACCTCTTCACTCGCTGTTTCAAGCCTGATCTCTCGCCGATCTCAATTTCATCGAAGCTCGGCGGGGAGTGCTGCGCACTGCAGCCCCTTGGACAAGTGTCGTCCTCAGGCGTAAGGAATCATGCGCGCTACCTTCGCGTAATCGCCGTCGGAAACCAGCAGGGTCTTTCCCAACTTCCGCTTGGTCTTCGGCGCCTTTGACGTAAGGATGTGCCGCGTCTTCGTCTGGCCCCGCTTGATCTTGCCGGTGCCAGTCTTACTGAAGCGCTTGGCCGCGCCCGAATGGGTCTTCAACTTAGGCATTTTCTTCTCGTTTGCTGTTTTTGACGAGCGGATCGCTCGCGTCAGGCCTGAAGGCAGACAAATCCCTGACCTTTAAGGCCTCAACAAGTATAACGTAAGGCCGCTTTTAACGCGAGCAGTGACTTTGCAGCGAGCAAAGGCCTAGAATCGCCGGTGCGCAAGGTGTTCGGGAGGCAGCGATGCGGAGAACCAGTCTGAAAGTTAGCATTTGGGTACTCGCGGGAGCAATCGTGACCGGCTTTTGGGTCCTGTTCGCAATGGTTGCAGGTCCGGGCCACTTTGATGGGCATTGGACTGTTGTTGCGATCACCGTTCCAGCTTCTCGGCTCTGGCAAACAAAACCGGTCACCTGGTATACCGTCATGTTCCTCAACGCCGCTATCTATGGTCTCCTCGGTCTTGCGATTGAACCGTTGCTTCGGTTCCGCCGCCAATTGCCGCTCGAACCGCGCCCCGCCAATTCGCGACTGTCCTCGTAGAGCGCCCTCACTCTGAAGGGTCGTCAGCCGTGAAGGGCGAACAGCATGGCTTCTCAGTGGCATGGAAGTTCATGACTTCGCTCCGGATCCCGTCCGGGTCGAAGAGATTCAGTTGATACTTGCCGTCCAAGCCAATCTTTGGGGCGGCGTTTGGTTGACCCGTTAGGCGGTTTGCCGCCGCGAGAACCTTGAATTCGTCAGGCACCGAGACGACTCCAATGGAAAAATGATCCATCACACCCAGTTCGCGCTGCGTCATGTCGGCAGGAATGCCTGAGCTTCCCCTGGTCATCATGTACTCGATCCAGTCGTGGCCGTCTGGGCACTGCTGGCTCACCCAGTTCACCTGGTCGTTGCGGCCGCCCCACCAGTACGGGCGAAAGCCGAGCAGGTCGCGATAGAACTTGTCCTCTGCCGCTCGATCGTGGACCATGTACCCGACGTGGATGATGTGATGCCCGATGGCTGTGGGAGCCGCGACTGGCGGGGGCGATTTAGGCGGCTGCACAAACTCCACCTTGTTGCCCTCGGGGTCGAGCACAGCAAACCATCGGCTGCCGTCGGAGCCTTTTTCTAAATGGGCCGGCGTCTTCCATCCCTTGGCGGCAAGATATTTGAGCAGGCCTTCGACATTTGCTGTGTTCCATGCGATGTGATCAAGCCGGTTGACACCCTGCCCGGCCGGCAATGGCAAGACCTCAATGAATTGGGTGGAGTTCAAAGCATAGCGCACGCCTTGCCGATTCTCCGGATCGGGCAACTTTACCGCCCCGATGATTGCGGTGTAGTAGTGCTCGGTGGCTGTGGGGTCCGAGGTGTAGACAGCGATATGCGAAATCCCGATGATCCCGGGCCGCGCGGGCGCGGATTGGGCCAATGCGGCCGCTACGGTAAAAGCGGCGAGAAGAAAAACGGCAGGCAGTCTCTTGAACATCCCGGTTTCCTCACGATCTTTGGAGCCAGATAACCATAAATCGATTTTGCGCAACACGCAATCGATATGGAGCTGGACCGGGCCTTGTGAGTGCCGCCTCCAACCGCCTGATGACGAAAACAGCCTTTCTTCCGAGACGGGAGCGCTCCGCACCCTTGGGCCGCTGACCGATCCCCTCGTGCTCTTCCTTTTTGGCAGTCTTCCTGGGGCGATTCAGACGGAATCTAACGAAAACCGGGATGCACCGATGTTTAATTGTTTGCGAGTGCTTCTGGCAACTTGAGTGCACTAAGGCTTAATGCAGGCTTTTGTATCAAAATTGGTTACAGCTCAAGATGCAATCGGTAATATCTTTTTCAAATGAATCTGAAAATAAGTCTTGACAGGTCTTTAGCGCGTTTGTAACGATGCTGCGCGTGACAATTGTGGTCTGACCACATCCTCTAATCAAAACGCATGTATACGAATCCAGTCTTTTCAGAACACGCCGACGGCGCAAGCAACGTCGGTGATCAACCCAAAAATTCAACAGGAGGCACCTATGCAGCAGATTCGGAGGAAAGCAGTGAAGCAAAGCATTGAATGTGCGTCGAGATGGCCCGTCCGCCTCGCCAGCATGCTCGTTCTAACAGTTCTCTTGCTTGCGACCGGCGTTACACGTGCGCAAATCGCAGGAACCGGAAACATCCAGGGCACAGTAACTGACTCAACCAGTGCGGTGGTGGCGGGCGCAAGTGTGGTGCTCACCGACGAATCGACACAAGTTAAGCGCAGCACTGTAAGCGACAGCAGTGGCGTCTATCTTTTTCCCGACGTCCCGATCAGCACCTATGACCTTAGAGTCACCGCGACGGGGTTCAAGACCTACGAACAAAAAGGCATCGTCCTTGAAGTCG
>Ga0181520_10010153_pt1 | contig 12713 bp, 8 predicted proteins | sample PEATcosm2014_Bin_29_FD_132451 | JGI IMG/M metagenome (GOLD analysis project Ga0181520, IMG submission 132451) | Peatland microbial communities from MTU Mesocosm Facility, Houghton, MI, USA - PEATcosm2014_Bin02_30_metaG | ecosystem: Environmental > Terrestrial > Soil > Wetlands > Peat | place...
CGAAAGCCGCCTTTAAATTGGTAAGCTATAGACAATAGTACACCTAGGATAAGGCTTACAATAATTCCGGTTCCAAAAAGCAACGAAATTAAATTTGCAGTCATTAAGAGGTAAGGAGCAGGAGAAACTAACACAAATACTATTATAGCAGAAATCAGACCGACTTTCTTCCCATACACTTGCGAAAGTTTATCTGGAATGGTAAAAAGAGAAGCAGTCCGGACTTTTTTAGCAAAAAACAGAGCAAATAAAAAAGCGAACAAATAATAAGGTACTCCCTGAGTGAACCAACTCATTAGACCGTACCTGTATGTGAACTCCCCTATTCCAAGAATACCCCCGTACCATGTAGAAACATTTGTTAAAATAAAAAGGAACAATCCGACTTTTCTGCCGGAAAGCAGATAATCATTAGGTTCGTTTATAGTCCGTTTTCCAAAATAAAAGCCAAAACCAAGCACTAAGGCAAAGAAAAGGAATACTATTGCATAATCTAAAAGACTAAATGATATCATTCTTTTTTATATTGTCAAAATCCCGAATAATAAAAATTTTTCCACCTGTAATAGTCAACTTTACTTTGTCCGTAACTGCTATATTGCTTGTACTTTCTCTAACCCCAAATGGCAGCGGGAAGCTTTTTAATGGGTATTTTAATCCTTCTGATTTAATTTTTGTTTTTTGATTAAACCCATAAAGTGAAATTATTTCCTGAGGGAATGTTTTTAATTCGATATTACCTGTACAAGCGGAAAGATATGATGTCCCTGCTATAAGGCTTAATTTGATCTTATTAAAGAATTTCAACATAATTCCCAGGTTGCAGAATGTATGATCCAGCCTGTCGCCGGTAACTCCAATTAATATTGCTTCAGATATTTTTTTGCTTATGGCAAATTTCAGACATTTTTCCACATCCGTATCATTCTGCCTTCTTATTTTTTTAATAATTGATTTGCCCCTGAAATAATTTAAAGTCGATTCGTTAATTGAATCCAGATCACCAATGATAAAATCGGGGATAAGATTTAATTTCCTTGCAGAATTAGCGCCTCCATCGGCGCAAATTAAGGTGTTAAAATGCCTGTCCGTCAGAAATTTTATTACGCTCTTCCGCGGCGGCTTGCCGTTTGCTAAAATGATACACTTTTTCACAATTTTACTTTTAATTATTTCAATGAAAATATGCAAGGCAATCAAGCTGATTGCCCAACAAAATATCATAAACCTATTTGAACACCAGCCATAATATTTCTATCCGCCATCGGAAAAAACTCGCCGCCGATAGCGCTTGCGGAATACAGTCTGTCAAAAATATTATTTATTTGTATAAATATCTTTGACGGCGTAAGAGCCGGAAATTCCTGGAACTGATATGATACATAAAAATCTGCCGCAAAGTAGCCATCGTTTTTATTATCAGGGTAGGAAACAAACCCGGGATATTCAATAAGATACTGATTTAGTTTATCGGCAAAATCATCGGAATAGAAATAACCGACATATTTGCCAAGAAACTGGACAAACAAATTCTTATTTGTGTAAGTTACTCCGAAGTTTGTTAAGAAATCCGGTGAGCCGGTAATATTATTTCCGTTGAGGCTGATAGAATTAGTTGAATCAATAAAATATAAACCTGATATTATCCTGTTTTTACTTAATGATGCATTTGCAGTTAAATCAAAACCATCCGGCAAATGAAATGCAGTTGATAGTTCGATGCCCCTGTGCTCAGTCTCATTCATATTACTTTCTAAAGGCTGTCCGTAAATATCAACTTTTCCATTTGCGACAATTTCATCATTAAAAAACATGTAAAAAAAGTTTAGATTGACCGAGATATTATTATTTACAAATGAATACCCCAGTTCAAAATCATTCATAGTCTCCGGTTTAACCAACGGATCGCTGTAATTATAGGTACCATTTAAGTTTTTTGCAAAATTTGGTTCATAGCCTCCGCTTGATTCATCGGCTTCGTAATAATCGGGGAATCTAGGTTCGTTTGAAACCCTCGCAAAAGAGAAAAATAAACTTTGCGAATGATCAATCTTAAAATTAGCTCCAAATTTCGGATTAATAAATAAATTACTTACGGAAAAATCATTATTCAGAAACTCTTCATTATAAAATCTATATTGATGATACGCCAGTTGAATTTCTGCCAAAAAGTTTATGTTATCCGATAAGTTAAAAGAATCATGTATGTACCCGTTGGCAACATCTTTAGCTCCGTTATAATAATAAAACCTGTAATTTGGGGATAATCCGTCGGGAAGGTCCTGCCCAAAAACAATGCTGCCCCAGTGTACTGAATGGTTAGTTCTAAAATCGCCGCCGATAATAAGCTCACCGTTTGGATGATTGATACTTAATCTTGGATCCCAGCCATATTGTGTATTGTCATCTTCGGCTTTGATTAATACATCATTCGGATTTTGCGTTGGGTATAATCCATATTGGGAACTTATTCTAAGATAAGCTGTATCTGCCCAGGAACCATCATAATCAAAGAAGCCTGATCCGAAAACAAGGAATAAGGCAGAGTTGAAAGTCACATCCGGGCTTATTCTATATTCATTCATTAATTCAAAATGGGGCTGTGAATAGTTTTCTATTTCCTCAGGCCTTCTAACGACCGTATAAGTATATTGACCGTTTTCCTCTCCCCAATCCGAGTAATTTGCAGTTCGTAAATTCCTATTGAATATAGCAAACTTTGGGAGACCTGTATATGCCAACCCATCGGCAATCGGACCGCCGTAGATATCTATTTGTGTAGTAAGATTTTCGTCATACCTTAGGGCAGAAAGATAATAGGCATTGTACTGTACCCAGGAATTATCCCTGTAACCGCCGCTTAAAATTTGAGAGAGGCTGGCATATATAGAATATTTTTCATCAAATAATCCGCTTGAAAAAGAAGCACTATATTTTTTGGTATCATAACTTCCTGCAGCGGCAGAGAAATTCACTTCAGAATGATTTGCAAAAGCCGATGTAATAATATTGATAGAACCGCCAATAGCAGGGTTACCCACAACTCCGGAACCAGCGCCTCTTTGAACCTGTATAACATCGGCTTTTGCTAATAAATCCGGGAAATCAATCCAGTACACATCATGATCCTCCGGATCATTCTGGGGTATACCGTTTATAGAAACCGAAATCCTGGTCTGGTCAAAACCTCTAATAGTAAGATGATTGTAACCAATGCCGTTTCCATTTTCCGAGTAGAAGTACGTTGAGGGTAATTGCGAAAGATATTGCGGTACATCCTGGACAATATAATTCTGTTGAATCTCACTTTGAGTAATTTTATTAAAAGCAACCGGTGTAATGCCTTCCTTATCAATACTACCTTCCACCAAAACCGTTTGAGCCGGTATTAATTTAGGTTGAAGTTTAATTAATACTTGCGAATTCAAATCTAATTTTAATAATGATACTCTTGCAGTAGAGTAACCGATAAAACTAACCGTTAAAACATCGCTTTTATTTATATCAATAAATAAAGTGAACTCACCGTTGGAATTTGTGGTACTTCCAATACTATTATTTTGAACAAATACATTTGCATTTGATAGAGGCTTTAAAGTTTCCGCATCAATAACCTTCCCCACAATAGCTGTTTGCTGGGCAAAGATAAAAGAATTAATAAATAAAAAAAGAATAACTAAGTATTTCATTTTTCTTCCTTTCAAAAAAAAAGCCGTTTATAGAAACGGCTAAAACTTAATTATTCTTCTAGCCCGTTTCCCTACGCTGGCATTATCCAGATCAGGTCCTAGGGTTTGCTCTCAGTCATACCCGAAAAAATCGGGTTCAACACCCCTAACGGCTCAATATTTATAATTATTTTTAATTAACGTCTAAATTTTCTCCGGTTTTATAATAAAAATATAAAGAAAATAAATTTATTCAACTCTCAATTTTTGTCCAACCTTAATTTCGTTGTCTGATAAATTGTTCATCTTTTTCAATTGATTTACAGAAATTTTAAGACCCTGAGCTATAGAAGAAAGAGATTCACCTTTAGCAACCCGATGAATTCTTGATTCGTCTTTTGAAGGTTTTTCTTTTAAAGTTTTTCCGCCGGTTTTTTCTTTTACTTCTTTAGCAGAAGCATCAGTTCCGGATTTAATTACAAGTTTGGACCCTGCCGAAATATCGTTATCATCAAGTTTATTCCACTTTCTAAGATCGGCGGCAGAAACATTATAACGATTTGCTATCCGGCTGATAGTATCACCGTGTTTAACTTTATAAACAGAGGATGAACCGGCATTAGCTGAGCTTTTATCCGTTATATCATTTACAGCTACATCGGAATAAATTTTTAATGTTTTTCCGGCTTCTATTTTATTACCCTTTAATCCATTCCATTTTTTGATGCTGGCAACCGGAATTTTGTATAATTCCGCGATCTGACCAATTGCATCGCCTTGTTTAACTTTATAATAATTTAGGTTAGCAGAGTATTTCGGGGAATTGTCGCCTAAAGAAGATTGATTATCGTTTTCAAATATTTTAAGAGTCTGACCTGCTTTAAGGTTATCGTCCTTTATTCCATTCCAGTGTTTCAAAGTAACAACCGGGACACCAAATTTAGAGGCAAGTTCAGTAATGGAATCACCTCGTTTAACTTTGTAGTTATAAACATTTGTTTTTGAATGCGCCGAACTACTTCCAACTGAAGCAATATATTTGTTCGAATTGTCCAAATAAACTTTTAATTTTTTGCCTGCGACAACTTTATTACCTGAAAGATGATTCCATTGCTTTAATGAATTAACATTAACTCCAAAGCGTAAGGCAATGTTCTTAAGGTTCTCGCCTTTTTTAACTTTATAAGTAATAAAATCATTTTTACTGCTTAAAACAGGCGCCTTAACGGAAGACTTTTCAATTGAGGTTTGATTATCTAGACTGGCATAGAAGTCTTTTTTATCTGCTGAAACATAAACAGTTAAATCCTGTCCGACAGTAATGCTTTTAGTATATGAGATATTATTCCAATTTCTGATATCAATTACTCTTGAATTAAAAAGATCGGCAATTCCCAAAAGGCTGTCTTTTTTCTTTACTTTGTAATGAACCGGAACCAATCCTTCGGGAACAATGGCGCTATCGGATACGGCAGAATTATCATCATCAGATTTGCCATTATCTTCTACAGAAGCTAATTCCTCGGGAACAGACTCTTTCTTAACACTATCCGAATTTACGTTTTTATTTAAGGTAACATACGGTGAGACATATTCTTCAGAATCCGTATTATCGACAACCTTATTTTCGACAACAGAGTTGCCGGCAACCGGGTTATTAGCAAGAGTCGTATCCTCGCCTGCAGTCTCTGTATTAGAATTATAAGCAACATTATCTTCGGAAATATTGGCAACCGGTATTCTTAACTTAATTCCGCTGTATAACCTTGAACGAACGGAAATATTATTAGCATCCGCAAGATCATATTTGGAAACGCCGTATTTGGCGGCTACTTTAGCAAGAGTCTCGCCTTTTTTAACAGTGTGAACAACATAATTCCTAATAGCGCTTTGAGGAATATTAGCAACATTTGCGGCAAAAGTCTGAAGAGAAGATTGCGGGATTTTAAGCGAGTAACCGTTAGGAAGACCAGCAGGCGTACTCATCTGAGTAAGTTCGGGGTTCAATTCCTGAATAGTCTCCAAGTCCACCCCGGCGCATTTAGCAAGATAATTCAAATCAATTGCGCCTTTAACAGAATATGTAGAATATTCAAGAGGTTTTTCAAAATTTATATTTTTGAATCCGTATTTTTCAGGATTCATTGCAATCAAACTTGCTGCAATGTATTGAGGAATATAGCTTCTTGTTTCCCGTGGAAGATATTCCTTAGCAGTCCAAAAATCATTAGAACCGGATCTATTAACTGCACGTGTAATTCTTCCTTCGCCGGCATTATAAGCAGCCAAAACAAGATACCAATCTCCCAAATCATTATAAAGGTCTTTCAAGTGAGTTGCAGCGGCTAAAGTTGATTTTTCAGGGTCTCTTCTTTCATCAAAATAAAAGTCCGAACGAAGACCGTACAACCTGCCTGTAGATTTAATAAACTGCCAAAGCCCAACAGCGCTTGCCCAGGATCTGGCAACCGGGTTTATACCGCTTTCAACCATGGTTATGTATATAAGCTGTTTAGGCAAATGCTGCTGTTCGAAGATTTTTGTCATCATAGGAAAGTACTTACCGGAACGTTCCAGCCAAAGCTGCATATGATTACGACCCCTTCCGGTAAAATAATCTATATATTGATCAACATACGAATTCTCAACCAAAGGAATTTCGGATGAAACCGTGACAGATTTAGATTCCTGCCTTTTTTCATCTGTTCCAATTTTAATCTCAGGAACCGATTTCCCCATCCATTCCTCCAAAGCCGCAAAGGAAACGTTTGACGGCAATTCGGGAAGGCTGTCTACATATTTTTTATAATCCTCGATTATTGATTTTTCTAATTCAATGTAGGCTTCGTTTTCTTCAATACCCGGGTAATAACTAAGATTATTTATAATTCGCAGAGCAGATTCGTAGTTATTTACCGCTTCTACAGTGCTATTTTGCTCCTGTTTTGCAAGCGCTACAATATAATATTGGCGTGCTTGCTCTAACATTTCTGAAACTATACTAATTTTTTGAACTTCTGTCTGTGTTTCTTTAGAATTTTCATTCTTTGCTATCTCTTTATTTGTTCCACAAGAGCTAAAAAGCAGAGCAAATAAAGAAATAGCAACAAACGGTAAAATTCGTTTTTGCATGTTTACTCCATTTATTTAAGATTTACGATTTTAATATAAGACCTATATTTTTCTTAATCAAGTAAAAAGTTAGCTAAAATGAGATAATCTATCAATATTCAATGAGTTACCAAAAAAAATATGTTATAGAGAGATATTTTTGTTAATTTTTCAGACATTTTTATCAATTTTCGTTTTCAAGAGCTAAAGTCAATAACTAATTTAATTTGATTTTAGTTTCAGGTAATAATATCTCATTGCCTAAAAGCTACTTAACGCAACCTAAATACGAATTTGCAATCTTTATAATACTCGAACAATTCTTTATTAAGTTCAGCTATCCTGACGGATTATTCTCATAACCGGACAATAATTTTTCAATTTTGATTTTTAAGGAATGGAAGGAATCAGATTGTATATTCAAATCATTGGTTCTAAGGATGTCTATCGTATCAGCAACTTTGCCGGGGCGCCTTGTCATAAGGAAGATTTTATCCGAAAGTAAAACAGCATCGCTGATATTCGTTAAAGCTATTATAATGGTGACACATATTTTTTTTGGGAGTTCGGTAATAAGATTGAAAATTTCTTTTTTTGTTTCACCATGTAAATTTTTTAAAGGTTCATCAAGCAAAATAATTTTTGGTCCGGCAGCAAGAGCGCGGGCCAAAGAAATCCTGAACCTGAAGCCGAGACTATTATTATCCGGGAAATGGGTTTCATAACCTTCGAGCCCTACAAGAGAAATAGTTTCATTGACATTATTAACAATACTTGTCGTTTTATATTCTTGCCTGCGGACAGCAAATTCCACATTTTGCCGAACATTTAACCAGGGGAATGAGGATGGGTTTTCCGGGATAAAGACGATATCTCCTGCCGGTTTATGATAATGTTTACCTGATAAATATACCTCACCATCGGAGGGTTTTTCCACCGCAGAAATAATTTTTAATAAGGATGTTAATTCAGAAGCTGAAGCGGCTACAAAAGAAATAATTTGTCCTAATGGTTCCGGTTTTTCTATATTGAAATTTACTTTATCAAGGATTCTCACCTTTGAGCCGGCTAGACCGTGCACCGTTTTGGAAATATTTTTTACTTCAAGAAGAATTTCCCGGTTCAATCAAGGCTCCAATGATAAAATTTATTCTTAAAATACTTAATTAATTGTGCGCTTAAATAAATTGAAATACCGACAATAATAGAGACAGTAAATAAGGCGGAAAGGTCGTTGTAGCTAAGAGCTAAGCGGTAAATTCTACCCAGCCCGTATCCACCTTTTATGAATTCAAATGCAATTAAAACGGACCAGATATTAAACTGAAGAACAATTAAATATTTAATAACAGAAGGCTGAATAAATTTCCATATTACCTTTTTTGCAATAACACTTTCGGCAACCCCGAGAGACTTTGCCGAGTTGATATATTCATTCTTAACTTTTGCCGCGTCTTCATTCACCTTAATTATAATGGAGAATAAGGCTATTAAAAAAGCGAACAAATATTCGATAAATGCAGAGCCGGGGAGCCAATAAATAAGAAATAACCCAAATACTATAGCAGGAATATAATTAGAGAACCAGTGCAGAGATAATAAAAACTCCGAGACAAAATGATTTTTTCTTACAATATACCCGCTCAATAATAAAATCAAGAAATATGCAAGCAATATTGAAAGATAAACTGCAGAAATAGTTACGGTAAAATTAAACAGCAGCCTGTAATAATTCCATAAAGCGCTGAATGACATAAGAACAACGGACGGCTTTGGTAAAATATTATTAGACGGTAATATGAATTCAAAAAGAAGAATCCATAAAATCAGATAAGAAATGATATATTTATAAAGATTTTTAGCCGGAGCTGTTTTTAATCTCACGCGATCTATTCCCGTAAAGTTAGAGATTGAAAATAGTTTCAAAAACGTGTTTTAATATATCTAAAGGAAAACTTTAAAACAAAGAAATTTATTCTATTTTTACTTTAAGACCAACCTTCAATTCTTGATTATCGCAAAGGGAATGAGCATGAACTCACACCCAGATCTGAACACGAACTCATCCCGTTAACGGGAAGGAACTCATATTGAGCTATTATATTATTTTAATTTAATTATCTTAATGCAAATTTCGGATCTCTAATTTTCGGTAAATCATACCACAAAGAATTTAGGAATTCCGTTTCATCAGCATCTAACCTGACTTCGACTGCTTTAAGACTATCATTTAGTTGATCCGGTTTACTAGCTCCTACAATTGCAGAAGTGACTACGGGGTTATTCAAAACCCAAGCTAAGGAAACGTGTGTTAATGATTTATTTTTCTTCTCAAAATATTCTTTCATTTTTTCGACGGCGTCAAAATGAGCTTCCTACCAATAACGGGCTTGATACAATTTGCCGGCATCGCCTAGTTTAAATCTCCCCATCTCCTCAGGTTCCCTATCGCGTTTATGTTTGCCCGTTAAAAATCCACCGGCTAAGGGATTATAAACTATTACACCAACGCCTTCTTCCCGGCACAAAGGGAATAATTCTTTTTCAAATTCCCTGAATAGTAAATTATAACGCGGTTGAATGCAGTTATACCTTTCTAATCCGAGGTTATCACTTTTCCATAAAGCTTTGGCAAGCTGATACGCCTGGTAATTACTACATCCGATATATAATGCCTTTCCGGCTCTGACAATGTCGTCCAAAGCTTTTAAAGTTTCATCAAGCGGCGTACTGGGGTCATAAAAATGAACCTGGTACAAATCAATAAAATCAGTTTGAAGACGCTTAAGGCTTGCGTCAATTGCATCCATAATATGGCGGCGTGAAAGTCCCTGGTCGTTAGGCGCATCGCTCATTTTGCCGTTACACTTAGAAGCGAGAATCGTTCCATGTCTTCTACCAGGATTCTCTTTAAACCAATTCCCAATTATTGTTTCAGTTGAACCGACGGTTCTAAAGTCAACCGGCAATGGATAAACGTCGGCAGTATCAATAAAATTAACACCCGCTTCCCAGGCTTTATTTAAAATTGCAAATGACGTGCTTTCATCGCATTGATAACCGAAGGTCATTGTACCAAGGCAAACTTCACTTACCTTTAATCCTGTACGACCTAAATTTTTAATTTTCATGACCTAATCCTTTCGAAGAATTAATTTTGCATGGATAGTTTTTGCACTCAGCGCAAAACTTGCCGGCTGAAACGCAGATATTTACAGTTCCGCCGGTAAGCAAAACTCTCATTCGGATTCTCCCATCTAATGACGAGCGGTGAGATTCCCTTTAGCCAGTTTATTATAAGTCAGGAATTTATAACTGCTTTTGATTCCATCTATGATATCGCCGGAATACCCGTCAAATTCAACAATCATCCATTTAATATTGCTGCCGCCGGCTTTTACGATTGAAGGAAAATCCATCACTCCCTGTCCTGCCGGCACCTGTTTATCTGTTTCCTCGCCCTTAATAGCGGGACCGTCTTTGATATGCAGGAATGGAGCTTTTTTCCCGAATATTTTAATAATCTTAGCGGGATCCTGCCCAGCAGTTTTAGCCCAGTAAGTATCAATCTCGAAAAACATTTCTTTATTCAGGTGTTCCAGCAAATAATAGAACGGGTAATATCCGTCAGTCAATTCAAATTCAGGACAATGGTTATGGAGACCGAACCTGATGCCTTTTGTTTTAAGGAATGATGCGATTTCGTTATAAATTTGCGTAGTACGTTTTATCGTATCCAGATTTTTATATTTATCACCTTGATTCTGCGAACCGGCATAAATTATATTATTACAACTATAAGCATCAGCCATTCTGAGTGCAGTGTCCCGATCGGAGTCTACTGGTAATGGAGAGTGCATAGCTATCACTTTAAGCCCTGCATCCTTAAAAACGCCGGCAGCTCTCTGAAGCGTAATACTCCCGGGGAGGGGAAAAGTCTCGACACCCAAATACCCGAGATCGGCAATTTTTTTCATAGTGCCTTCAAAATCTTTTTCGATAATATTCCGCACCGAATACAGCTGAATTCCGATATTAGGAACGTATGGCTTCACGGTTAAAAAATCAAAACCGGTTAATGATAACGCCGCCGCGCTCAGACCCGCTGTTTTAATAAACTGCCTGCGAGTATAATTTATTTTTTCCATTGTTCAACCTCTTCGCATTAAAGTTTTGAAATTTCTTATAATGTGCATAATATGAAATTAATCCAAAGGCAGGATCCGACTAAGCAAAGATAACTCCGCTGCATACAATTAGTAATGTCCAAACTTAGCCCGGCACATTATAAAATTATTTACATTTTAAAATTTAATAATTAAATCTAAAAAAATTTAATTTCAAATTCTTAAAAAAGAAATCCATTAAATAATATGCGATTGGTTTAAAAAAGTAAGGGGCTGTTTTATTTCCTATGAACTTGTTATTTTCAGTTTAAATTTAATAATTATTAATATTTTTACTCAAGCGGTTAACTTGAGACGCTAACTCATTTTTATATAACAATTATATACAGCCATGAAAAAGACAAAACTATTTCTTGTTTTATTAGCTGCCGTTATAGGTATTTCATTTACTTTCGCTCAACCTCAAAACAGGCAGACTGAAAACGTCATTATTATAACCCTAGATGGTTTCAGATGGCAGGAACTATACGGCGGTATTGATACAGATATCATTAATGATAAAACTTTTACAAAGAATGCCGGGGACATAAAAGACATGTTCGGCGCTTCTACACCTGAAGAAAGCCGGAAAAAATTACTGCCGTTTTTTTGGACTGTGATTGCATCAAAAGGACAGTTATACGGAAACCGGACAGCCGGAAACTTTGTTAATGTAGCAAACAGGTACCAGGTCTCATACCCCGGCTATAACGAAATGTTTACCGGTTACCCTGATACTAATATAAACAGTAACCGTAAAATTCCGAATCCAAACAAGAATGTTTTGGAATTCATAAATCAGCAGGAAGGATTTAAAGACCGGGTTGCCGTATTTACATCGTGGGATGTTTTTCCGGCAATTCTTAACAGGGAACGCTCGAAGCTAATAATTAACAGCGGAAGTGAACCGATAAATATACCGGGCAGACAATTGTCACCTGAAATGAAACTGCTTAATGAAATGCAATTTGGCGATCCGCATTTTCTCGGCGGCGATATACGTGAAGATTTATTAACTTATTATACCGGATTTGAATATATAAAAGAGTATCATCCAAAAGTTGTCTTTCTCGGATTTGACGGCACGGATGATTTAGCGCACCGGGGATTGTACGATTATTATTTGGAGCAGGCACATACTTCCGACCAATGTATTGGAGAACTCTGGCAGTATGTACAATCTGATACCCAGTACAAAGATAAAACCACATTAATTTTATTATGCGATCACGGAAGAGGCGACCATCCAAAAAGAAACTGGACGAGTCACGGAGCAAGCATACCCGAATCCGGTGAAACATGGCTTGCCGTTATTGGACCGGACACACCCCCGCTGGGTGAAGTGAAGACCAAAAGTCAGCTATACAACAAGCAGATTGCGCCGACAATAGCCGCGTTCCTTGGTTTGCAGTTTGTTCCTGAGCATGGAGATGCTGAGGTTATTTCAACGATGATTAGATAGGGTACTTAAGAAGAAGAAGGAGAAAACTTCCGCTCTAAAGCAGGGCACTGTATAATGACCATACATTTTTGTTCGTTTTGCGTTGTTTTTATATCAAAAACCTCAATTTTTCATCAAAAAACCCCCGATTTTTTACACAAATATTAGTATAACTACTTATTATATATAAAGTTAATATGCTACCCCCCCCCCCCCCAAATTTTGACTTACCCATACATTCCGGTAAGGCAAGGCAGGAAACCTTTTTTAGAAAAAAAAAAAAAGGAAAAATATCTAAAAAAAATAAAAAAAAAAACCGAAAAAATA
>Ga0181520_10010155_pt1 | contig 12712 bp, 7 predicted proteins | sample PEATcosm2014_Bin_29_FD_132451 | JGI IMG/M metagenome (GOLD analysis project Ga0181520, IMG submission 132451) | Peatland microbial communities from MTU Mesocosm Facility, Houghton, MI, USA - PEATcosm2014_Bin02_30_metaG | ecosystem: Environmental > Terrestrial > Soil > Wetlands > Peat | place...
AAAGCGATGGCAACACCAAATCCACAATTACCGGCCGACCCCATCACCCGAAAAACACCCGCCAAGGCTGATCTGCTTCACCAAAACGCCTTGAAATGACCGCCTGTGAGAAATGCAGGCTAGGCAGTTCGCACACGCTGACCCAGGCTTCGATCACCTTCTGCTCCTCGGCCCCGGATACCTGGAAGTTCCAGATCCAAGGCTCGACCGACGGTTCGACGTTCACGACACTCGTCGACGAATCGAGCAACACAACCCCAACCTCTAGTGGTACGTATGCGCTTTCTAATCCTATCGAACGCTCTATTCGGATCTACTTCACGTCGGGCACAAGTGGCCTCAACTGGGCTGGGCTTGAAGAAGCCACGGTAACCGGGTATTGAATAGCCCTTGTGCCTCGGTCACCAGAGGGCGTGCTGGAGATTTCCGGCACGCCCATGTTTTGAAAACGCGTTATGTTGATGTTCCCCAGGACAGGTGTGCAGGCCGGCCGGTTTCGCGGTTCTCTCCGCTCCTGCCAAGATGACCGCGGCTCTGAACTCGTTGCAGTGGAGCTGTGCAATGGATTGCGAAGACCCAAGCCAGGATTTTGTCTGTCCTACCCGGCACTCTGCGGGAGAGCTGCGGCTGAAGCGCTTCAACTCCAGATTGCGCGATGAATTCTGGAGCCAAGAGATCGTGCCGTGTCCGGTTCGCAACCGTTGTGGGCAGGTTATTAACAGGCGTTAGGTGGGTTGCGACGCTTCGCTTCGATGTGCTACCATCGCTCCTTAATCAAGCGAGAGTATGAAATGGCAGCAGAAGCATTTTCCACACCAATCGATGCGGCGGGGAAAGGGGCAATTCGAGATGAGTTGAGTCGCATTCTGGCAAGTCGAGAGTTCCGAGCGAGCCAACGTTGCTGTGGTTTCCTATCCTATGTCGTCGAGGCCGTGCTTGAGGGTCATGGCGACACCCTTAAGGAGCGAACGATTGGCGTAGAGGTGTTCGCGCGGACCACCGAATACGATCCCAGCGATGACGCAACTGTACGCGTAAAGGCTGGAGAAGTTCGCAAAAGACTCGCGCTGTACTATGCCGGCCCCCAAGGGGCGGATGATCAGATTGTCATAGAACTGCCTCTCGGAGCGTATATACCTTCGTTTCATCACCGGGAGGAGCGCAGTCCGGCCACGACTTTGCAGCCATCATCTGATGGGGACCATCTCGCCTCTATGCAGCAACCGGATGCTGGTAAAGTCGTCGCTGCGGAGGCATCTGCTACTTTACACTCTGAGCAATATTGGTGGCATCGCAACTGGAAGGCAGCGCTATCGCTGTTGACCGTATTGGTCTTCGGTGGCGGCGGCATCCTTGTGTATAGACACTACACAGCCCCAGAAGTTACTCCGATCTTTAACCAGTTCTGGGCGCCGGTTTTCCAGAGTGATGCATCCGCTTTGCTCTGTGTCACGCCTGTGCCTGTCTACGCCCTGCAGTACGATGCTACACCTAGAGTTGAACCGCGAGCACAGGATTTCGTTGTAGTTCGGGATCAATTCGTGGCCATCGGTGATCTCGACGCTGAATCCAGAATCGCGGCCGCGTTGGACCGTGCCAAGCGGCCTGTTCATATCCGCATCGGCAATACTCCCTTTGAAGAGCTGAGAAAGTCTCCTGCCATTTTGGTGGGTTACTCCTATAGTCGATGGAAGGAAATTAATATGGGGCTTCGATTCTCGATCGATTTGGATCGAAGGCCCTCCTACGCTGTGCTGGACAACGGTGTACCCACGGCATGGCATATCACCACATATCCCGACGATCCAAATCTTAAAGAAGATTATGGCATTATTACTCGCGTCTTTGACCCGGATACCGGGCAAATGCTCGTTGAAATAGCAGGGATTTCACACTATGGCACTGAAGGCGCCGCCGATGTGCTCACAAATCCAGCCCTGCTTGCGCAAGCCCTGCATAATGCTCCCGCGAACTGGCAAAAGAAAAATATCCAAATTGTCCTTCACGTGCGGGTTATCTCGGGCACGCCGACTGCGCCCAACGTTATAGCCACCTATTTTTGGTAGTGCAACCTGCACGGTCAAGCACTTGAAGCCCGCGGAGTACCGCTGGTGACGCAGCGGTGCAAGACGGAGTCACGGTTGCGGAAGTGTGTCTCGCCCCGGCTGCGCGCACATCGTGGGCATCGCTCAAGACAATCTTGCTCGCTTCCGCTCTCCCCGCTCCGGATCGGGCGAAGTGCCAGGAATCGTGCCCATCCTTCGGCTCTTTCCGGCGTCTTCAAAAGAGCGAACTCTCCCCGACGAGACACGGTTTGCGAACAGAATCGATGTTGTTAACCACCAACAACAGTTTGAAACTAGACAAACCGGTCTGCGAGAAGAAAACTATCCTCATCTGTCCAATGGCAGCGTGACTCATGTGTACCTGCAACTAGAGGCGCGGTTTTCGCTTGGGCCAATCGCACTGGCCTTTCCTGAGACCATTCGGGAGACAACGAGTTTCGTTGTCTCCTATTTTTTAGGTTGCGCTCGCCGAATCATCTCAACAACATGCACAAGTCGAGGAATCAATGCATTCACAACTGGCAAAACTGAAGATCGCAAAGGGTCCGCTCGCCCTGTTTATCCTTGTGGTTTATGGCCTCCTCCCGGCAGCCGCTCGAAATCAGGCCGGCCAGGTCTGGAGCGTCGCTTCATCCACAAAGATCGATGACCGTATCACACAGCAGCTTGAGCAGCTTGCCCTAGATCAACATGCGCGGGTTCAATTTCTGCGCAAGGTTCCGAGCAGGCGAGCGGACTCACCCAATCTCGTCTTTGTCCTTGATGCGCCACTCGGGAGCCAGGCCTTTGCGGAGGAATTAGGCAAAGAAGCCAGTTCATCGCAGATCAAAGTTGCTACAAACCTCGCGGAGGAAGGGTACATTCTGCACATCGACTACTCTGCCGCCTCCACGCCTTCTCGCATCCACATAGAAACAACATCGGCTAAGGGCTTGCACCTCGCCATTCTTCGCGTTTCCGATCTCTTGTCTACCCCAGCCTCGAAACTGGCAACAGAGTTGATCCCCAAGCCCCAAACTCTGCGCCTCGCGGCAAATGGTTCGGAAGTTGTGATTACGGATTATCCTGCCTTTCCGATGCGCGGCATTGTTGAGGGGTTCTACGGGAAGCCATGGAGTCATTCTGACCGCCTTGACGTGTTGCGTTTTGAGGGGCAACACAAGATGAACCTTTACATCTACGGACCCAAGGACGATCCGTACCATCGCAAGCTGTGGCGTGAGCCGTACCCGCCGGAGCAGTTGAAGCACATCGGCGAATTGGCGCAGGTCGCACGCCAGAACTTTGTTGATTTCAGCTTTGCCATAAGCCCCGGTCTCTCCATGACCTATTCCAGCGATACGGATTTCCAGGCTCTCACTCAGAAACTGGATGCCGTAAGCAAGCTCGGGATCACGAATTTCGCTCTATTTCTCGATGACGTTCCGCAAGATCTGGCTCATGCCGAAGACAAAGCTCGCTTTCATTCGCTCGCGGAAGCACATATTCAGCTGATCAATCGTTTGTATACCTATCTGAAGAGACTTTCTCCGGACTACAAGCTGACGGTTTGCCCTACTACATACACAAATGAGTGGGGTAGTCGAGACTACATCCGGGAATTAGGCGCGGGGGTCCGCAGCGAGATCCCCATCGACTGGACGGGAACGGAAGTCATTCCGCCGAGTATCACGGTTAAGCAAGCTGAGCATTGGGGCATCAACCTGCACCGTAAGCCTCTTGTGTGGGACAACTATCCAACCGATGACGGCAACAATGCGCTCTTGAACCTTGATCCGCTGCGCGGCCGTGAACCACTGCTCTTCACCGCAATCAGCGGTCTGTTTTCCAATCCAATGAACCAGGCGCATGCCTCGTTCATTCCGCTGCAAACGCAATCGGACTACCTGTGGAACCCTTTGGAATATGATCCGCAGGCATCACAGCGGCATGCGATCGTCAGCCAGTATGGTCCCGATGGACCCGCATTGCTTGATCCCATTCTTGATGCCTTCGCCGAGAAAGGGAGCGATCGTCCGTTGTTCGGTTCTCTCTTTCATGAGACCTGGTCGCCCATTGATGTGCCCAGGGTCGAGGCGCGTATCACGAACCTGCGCACTCTTATTGCCGCACTGGATGGCCATCCTCGCTTTGAAAATCTGTCAGCCGATCTCAAGCCGATTCCAGACACGCTTACTGCGCAGTTGAATCTCCTCAGGAGAAGCGATGCTTTCGAAAACTCGCCGGAAGGGAAGATCCAATGGAACCGTAAGCGTGATCAGATTGACGTTGCCAAAATTGCCACTCCGCCCCCCTTCGACGGTATCTTCTCTAAATGGGAGTCAAGCCACGCGTACGTATTCAACTCCGAATCCCAAGTTGCAGACGGAAAGGAACTTTGGAAAGGGCCCTCTCAGTTTTCGGCTCGGATATCAACTGCCTGGGATGAGAAGAATCTGTATTTCGGCATCGATATCACGGATCCTGATCTCAACCAACAATCACCTGCGCGCGGTGCGGAAGTCGGAACCGTCCGGCTCGTTCTCGATACGACGCCGCCGACGGCTGATCAATTTGGCAGACTGCCGACTGTTTTCGACCTCTATGTGAGCCCGGGAAATTTTTCCGACCTGGAACCGAAGGTTTATTGCGAGGAAGACCTCTTTCCAGTGCGTGTGCAAAAACACGACTACAACCGGGAAATTCGTGCAGTCTGGAAGAAAACTGCAACCGGATATTCGGGAGATGTCGTCGTTCCGATAGCCTTCTTCGCACTGCAGAACTTTGTTGAGGGCCAGCAGTTTGGCTTATCATTTGAGGTACACAAAATTCTGCCTGCCAAAGGTCCCACTGAAAGACCGGGCCGCATTGTCTTTTCATCGAAAGGCGATGGCCCGTTTGAGATTGATCCGGAGAGCCCCACAACTTTGCAGCAAATCAAGCTGCTCGGTCCGCTGCAAGGTCCAGAGTCTGCTCGCTGAACCACTGCTGTCGTGCGCGAATGGACGATGAGAAATCGTCGTCCATTTGTTCATGTGTGCCGAGTGGCAGAGCTTCAGCCTACAGTGATTCCGAGCATAGATCGCCCTCCGATGCGAAATATATTGTGGGGCCGGCAAGTGAAGGATTGCCGCTGCGGGGTCCACAAGCCGCGGGCACTTCCAGCGCGAGGGGCAGGACCGGTCACCAGTCCAGCACTCACCACGCCTAAGTAGCTGACACCATGGGTTGCGACGGGAAATTCCATATTAATCAAACGCGATGCCATGTTCGCAACATGTGCGTAACCGGCATTTGCCTCCGTGCACTGCCGCAGAAGAACAGTTCTGAACTGGACAGGTGCAACTCACGCGGCGAATAAAGGAAGGGTCCGCACTGATGCCTTTCGGCTGGAGCATCTTTCCCGCCGCGACGTCCGGATCTGGAACTATTCAGGAGGAAATCGGTGATCCGGCGTTTCTTTTCGAGGCTGCGGTCAGTGCTTGTTCCTGCCCTGGTGGAGGGCGAGGAAAACGCGTTGCGTGGAAAACGCCACGCCGCATCCGCCTGCAGGACCGGCAGCAGGCCCTCACGACATGCTCGATCGGGGCTGGAGCACGCCTTTGTTTATCACGGCGCTGCTTCGAACTGGGAAGCAAGGCTTCAATCGGCTTCCACTGCATTCCGTCGAGAGCTTTCGCGGTTTCTGCATTGCAGAAGCTCAACGGTTTACCCGCCTCACGCGGAAACACCTGATTTGAGGCCGAACTTTTTGCAGCACGCTCAACAGTGACAACCAATTTTGGAGGCAATTCATGAGATTTCCGAAATATGTGATGCGATGGATTCTGCCCGCGCTTCTGATTTGTGGAAGTGGGCTAGGCTTTGCACAAGGAACGAATTCCGGGGACATCCGTGGTAGCGTAACGGACGCGACAGGAGCGCTGATTCCCAAAGTGAAGGTAACCGTGCTCAATGTCGAGACCGGCGTATCGAAGGAATTGGTCACCAACCAGGATGGCCTGTACGACACCTCCTCCATCGTGGCGGGAAGCTACGAGGTGACCTTCACCAAACAAGGCTTCGGAACACTGGCGCGAGGCCCCATCACGCTTCAGGTCGGAATCACGACGGTCAACGCTGTGATGAAGGTCGGCTCGGCCAGCGAGCAGGTGACGGTAACCACCGATGTGCCGCTTCTGCAAACCGAGTCTTCCGAGCAAACAACCACATGGGACGCAAAAACTATCGACGAGATGCCACAGGTTGCGGGCGGAAATGGTCAGGACTGGGAAAACCTCATGATCATGCTGCCCGGCATGGCAGGTACCTCATCCGTTAGCACGGCGAACGGCATACAGCAGTGGGGAGCATCGAACGGCAATTTGCCCTATAGCAATATTTTGGAAGATGGCGCCTCCACATCGCTGGGCGGGAGCATGATTGGAAGTCCCGCCGTACTTGAAACCGTGGGCGAGCTTCAGATTTCCTTGTCCAATTTTTCGGCGCTGTATGGTACTGGCGGCATGATCGTCAACCAAATCACCAAGGGCGGCACCAGCAAGTTTCACGGATCTGCCTACGATTACATGCAGAACGACGCACTGAATGCGACCCAGTATGGGTTTGCATCCAAACCGACAGTTCCTTTCGAGCGCTATCATAACTTCGGCGGATCCGTAGGCGGTCCCATCCTGAAGAAGAAAATGTTTTTCTTCTTCGACTATGACCAGATTCTCAATCACGGATCGGCAAGCAACGGAACTTATACCGTTCCGACCCCTGATATCATGGCCGGCAATTTCGACACCGCCGGGATTACGGCGCTGATCTACGATCCGACCACCCAGGTAATTGCCACAGATTCGCAGGGCAATCTGTATCCGCAAAGGAAGTCATTCCTTGAAGAATACGGAAGGAATGCAATCCCCTCGAATATGTTTGACTCGGTTGCCAATAAAGTGCAGCAATATTTCCCCACGCCTACAAACCACTTTTCTGGCTCAAAGTTCGTTACTCCAGGTGAAGGTGCATACGGTGTGCCAATCAACAATTTCTACTCCACCCTCCCGCAATCGACACCTTACAGAAAGTATTTCGGACGATTGGATTACGACATCTTTTCCAACAACCGGCTGTCCATGTCCGACACGCAGAATGATACGCCGGTGATTTATCCGAGTTCATTAACCGATTGCCCGCTGAGTTGCGAGGCTGGCGACGTGGACAACAACAATGCGCAAATCACCGATGTATGGACCATCACACCTCATCTGATCAACGAGGCCCGGATGGGCTACACCTGGCAGGGTAACTTTTTCGACGATTTGTCGCTGAACCAGGGATATGCCGCAAAGACAGGTTGGCAGTTTGGCAAGACGGATGATTTTCCGCAGATCAATACAAACAATTGGAGTCTGCCCGGACCCACCACGAATGCCACGGAGAGCGAGCACGTCTTCGACCCCTCCGACGTCTTAACCTTAATCAGCGGCAAACACATCCTTCACTTCGGCGGAGAGCTCCTGATGTACCGGGAAGACTCCACTCAATGGGGAAACGAAGTAGCCGGTTCAATGGGCTTTGGAGGTGCGTACACAACACATTGGTCGTTAGACAGCAATGGGGTAGCTCAGCCCGATAGCGGAACCGGTTTTGACTATGCAGACTTCCTGCTCGGCACGGCGGCGAACTGGTGGGCAGAGGTTCAGCCGGAGTATGGAGGACGGCTGAAGTCTCCGCAGGTCTTCGTTCAGGACGATTACAAGCTTCGCCCGAATTTGACCGTCAACCTCGGTCTGCGCTACCAGATCACTCATGGATGGAATGAAGTACACGGTAATGAGGATAGCTTCGATGCGACCGTGATGAATCCGGCAACGAATACACTGGGCGCCATGTGGTACGGAAGCACTCATGCCAACGGCCGCACATCGCTTCTTGCAAATACCTTCGACACCTTCCTGCCGCGCGTAGGCTTTTCATGGTTGCCGGAACCAAATACCACCGTACGTGGCGGATTCGGCGTCTACTCGTATAACTGGACCCTGGATACTTACGGCACCATGGAACCTGGCGGCATAGGTGGGCCATTTGGTTCCTTAGGCAGTCTCCGAGACCCCTCCAACGGCATTGTTCCGCTTACCCAACTCGATGGCAACGGCACGATGTATGCCAAACCAGCGGTTGGACAGCAGGGGTTTGTTTCCACAGCCACTCCCCTGCCGTACACTGCGTTTGCTACGACTCCCGACGCGTATAACGGCCAGGGGGTTGGCTTTTACCAGTATCACGCGCCGGTCCCGAAAATCTATCAGTGGAACCTGGCCACTCAGCGGATGCTTAGCCAGAACCTGATGGCAGAGGTCGCCTATGTAGGCAGCCACGGCTTCAACCTTAGCTACGGAACCGACCTGAACCAGGTGCCGGCGGGTCATTTGAGTCCCAGCGATTCGCAATACCTGCCCTACCCCAATTATCAGAATGTTTCCGGGAGCACCAACAACGGCTGGTCGAACTACAACTCCCTGCAGGCCTCGATTACCAAGCGCATGAACAATGGGTTGAGCTTCAGCGCCAACTACGTCTGGTCGCACTTCCTGGATACCCAGGATTCCGGAGGCATCCCTCGCAAGACCGGTGCGCGAACGTTTCAAATTGCCAACGACCCGGCCGCGGACTACAGCAACTCCAACTTCGACGTACGCAATGCGGTGAAGGGCTATGCGTTGTATCAACTGCCCTTCGGCAAAGACAAAATGTTCCTGAACAAGAACACGGTGCTGGACGAAGTGATCGGTGGATGGCAGATCACCGGTACGGTTGTTCTCTCGTCTGGAAATCCGTTCAGCGTGTACGGGGACCAAAACACCTACGCTCAAGCTGGAACGTCCTATCCGAATTGGAGCGGAACCAGTTGGAAAGTGCACAACCCGGGCATCCACCAATGGTTCAACCCCCAGGCATTCACGAAACCGGCAAACGGCACCTTCGGCAATGTAAGAAGGAACAGCCTGTATGGACCGGGATTCAGCCAGGTCAACCTCTCCGGCGGCAAAACCTTCTCGTTGCCATGGGAAGGGATCAAGCTCCAGTTCCGCTGCGATGCAACCAATGCGCTTAATCATCCCAGCTGGGGAGTCCCGGCTCAGTGGTTGAGCTTTACTCCCGGCTCTGCTAACCAAAGCGCAGGCGATCCCTATACCTACGTTCCCAGTCCCTACCAAATCACTTGGGCCACGATTAGCGGTCGCTACCTGCAGCTAGGGGCGCATTTAACCTTCTAACCTATTAGTCTCAATGTACTTCCTTGAAGCGACGGCGATTTCTACCGTCTCTTCCTCTTCCTTTTCATCCACTTCGACAGAATGTGTGGGCGGCTCCAGAACCGGACTCCGCCCCACATACTGGCGAAGAAACTCAAGGACGACTGACACATGAGTCACATGATTAGAAGGCAAATGGCACGAAAGAGTCTTATGAGTTTTGCCGGGTGTGTGCTTCTCCTGATGTTGGGCTGCGGAGGAGGAGGAGGAGGAACCGTGAGCACCCCGAGCCCCAATGCAAGCTGTGCAACGGATTCGAGCGCTCCGACAGGTTTCGCCGCCACGGCTACAACCAGCACCGGAACGAAGCTGATCTGGGCGGCGCCCACCCCTCCGTCCAAATGCTCCATCAGTAGTTACACCGTGTATGAGAATGGAGCTACGATTGGAACCGCCACTACAACCGGTTATACCGTGACAGACCTGACGCCTGCCACCACCTATAGCTTTGCAGTGGCCGCCACCGACGCATATGGTACCTCGTCACAAGGCCCGGCTTTAAGCGTTACCACGTACCCGAGCACGGCGGGGACGCCTTACAACGGCGTTACGCTGACCGGGCAGTTGATCTGGCACTCGTATACAACCTACGGCTTCTCCGGAGTCCAGTCGTGGATGGCCAACTTTAATACCGGTGGCGTATATGAAATTACCCCGTCCCGGGTGGCTGGGGCCATGAACTATAGCTTCAACCAGGATGGCACAGAAGTGGTCTTCATGGGGGACGACGCCAATATCACTAACTCCAATGGAACCACGGAATGGGATATCTGGGTCGCCACGGTCACCTCCACCGGGCTGACGAACGTCACCAAGATTACTCCCACGGATAATAACCGAAACGAAGATCCAAAGTTCAGCTCCGATGGGACCAAAATCATCTTTAAGAGAGACCTCGATAACATCGTTACCATCAATCGATCGGACTTCGTCGTGGGTGGCCCCGACCAGACACCACCCCAGGCCGTGATGCTGGCCAATTCGTACGAGTCGAGCATGCCCTATTACCTCAACGGCTCTAATACGAACTTTGTATTCACCGATAACGCCAGCGAAAATTCCACCATCCAGTACGACAATCAGGGAATCGTCACGACGCTCTATGCGCCCGCTGGGCTTCACGCGTACTACCCGATCGCTCTCAACAGTACGCAGTTCTATTATGCGCAGAGTGATTCGGCTGCTCACGATCAGGTTTATCTGGGCGACATCTCAGGAGATACAGCCGTGAGCGCGGCCTTCAACTTGTTTTCCTATGAGTTTGCAGATCCCGCTCCCATCAATGCGAACTGGCTTGCCTATACTTCGACGCAACCCGGAAGTGTGGGAGTCTATAACATCTGGCTCGGCGAGTTCGGCACGGGCCAAACCTACGACCTGGATAAGTGGATTCCAGGAGCCAATCAAACCAACAGCAATCTCGGACCCGTCTTCCATGGAACGATTACGACGAATTAAACTCCGAAAGATGCGTAGCGCTCAAGGTTGCGGTGCAACAAAAGTCAAGGGCGAATCCATGAGGGCTAGCAATTAGCCGCAGTATCAGTTGGCGCAGTGGAGAAGGTTGGAAGCAATCGGTGCAACCGCCTTTTCCACGCGCGATGAGAGACCGTAGATCAGGACAAGTTCGTTCCTTTGTGGTGATACGCCAGGAATATGGATCTCCGAAGTTGGTGTCCAGCTGCACATGGTTCAGTTAGCGGGTTACCGTCCTTGGAAGCGCCAGGGAATAAGAACGCCGCGGGATCGATTGCCCCAGTCAACTCTGCGCCACAGCGATGGTTTTGTACCTCTCTTTCGGTCATCATTCCTTCCATGAGTGACAACTTGACGATGTAAGTGCTTCGGAAAGAGGGTCAAGGACGTCGCGCGCAATTTGGAAGAGAGAGCATGTAGTGCCGCAGACGTTCCCGCGATTCTGTGAACGCCATGATGTCAGTTCCAATCCTATTCGTCTGCCTGAATCTCTGCCGGCTGGATCTGCAACTCTTTATACATGGCTCGCAGCTTTTCCTTCATCGCCTTGTACTTCTTGTAGAGATCCACTTCGCGTTTGGCATCCTCCATGCGGCCGTTCTTGCGGTACAACGTAGCCAATCGATAGTGTGCGATTGCGTCGGTCGGTTCCAGTTGCACCATCTCTTTCAACAGCGTCAGTGCTTTGTCTTCCTGATTCATTTCGATCAGCGTCTTGGCTAAGTCCAGCTTTGCATCCGAATCGGCGTGCTGCAGTTGAACGGCTCTGGAGAACGCTTCGAAGGCCTGCTGGGTATTTCCCTTTCCCGCTTCGATCTCCCCTATCCTGCAAATCGTCCGCTCATCCACTGGATTCTCCGCAAGTGCGGCCCTGTATTGCTGCTCGGTTTCTCTCTTTATATTGACGTCCACTGAGGTACGTAACAGCTCGGCCAGTTCAAAATGGACACCCGGTAAATGGGGATTAAGCTCAATTGCTTTCCGGTAGTGCGCAATTGCGCCGTTGGTGTTTCCCTGCCTGGTTTCCTCGTGGGCAATCAATTGGTGCATCTGCGCGGAGTCCGGTGCGGTAATCGACAGTGCAAGCATCGACTCGCCGGAGAGATCGGAGTACGTGCGATAGGCGGCATACAGCACCTCCGGATTATCGGGATCTACTTTGCGTAGTTGCGCGATAATTCCTGCCGCTTCGTCCAGGCTTCCGCTTTGTGTATAGAGGCCGACGAGTTCCAGACCCACTTCGCTCTTGAACTTTCGATCGGGGATTTGCGGAAAGGAAGCTTCCAAATCCTTGCGGGCGCCGGCAAAGTCCTGTGTGCGCAGTTCTGCAATACCCAGCACACCTTGAAGCTTGATAAGGGAGGGTTGGCTTTCAATCGCTGCACGAAGGTGGGGAATCGCTTCCGCCGTCTTGCCCTGAAAGTACAAGAGCACGCCAAGATTTCCTTGGACTTCGACATTCTTCGGATCCATGGCCGCGACCGCCTGCAACTCCGGAATCGCCAGATCTGGCCGCTTCTCGCTGAGGTATTCCTGCGTCTTCTGGAGATGGGCCACGAGCTTCTTCTGCGCCTCTTCCCCGTTTTGCGAAATGCCTTGCGCTGACGTCGAGAGAAGGATCAGCCCCACGCAGATTCTCGTCAGAACTGCGTTCATATGCTTCGAATTATGGAAAAGTGAGAACAAGATTGGATTACATCGGCAAGAGTCGCGTTTCATTTTGATATTGCGAATTGTACAGTATCAGACGAAGATCCGATTCTATTCCTAGACCTAGTTTGGCTTTGTTGACATCCTCACTTTGAGAAAACAAAAAGCGGGCAGCGAGAGGCGGTATAGGTTGAAAGCCAAGCCGAGCAGGAGAGCTTGCCTGGACTGCGTGTACAG
>Ga0181520_10010156_pt1 | contig 12711 bp, 9 predicted proteins | sample PEATcosm2014_Bin_29_FD_132451 | JGI IMG/M metagenome (GOLD analysis project Ga0181520, IMG submission 132451) | Peatland microbial communities from MTU Mesocosm Facility, Houghton, MI, USA - PEATcosm2014_Bin02_30_metaG | ecosystem: Environmental > Terrestrial > Soil > Wetlands > Peat | place...
CGTTACAGGTATCGTTTAAACGATATTGTGTACAAGACCGTTTCAGTTTGTCAACCAGGATTTTGGCCGAGTCATCCAGACAGCCGAGAGCTGCCGGCCGCCCTCAACCCGAGCCGCGGCTTGCAGGCCGAAGAACCGCGTCGCGATCTATGGCTGACGCCGCGTCGACTCCCGTGCTACGAGCTTCGGCGGCAGCAGAATCGTCTTCGGACGGAGTCTCTCGCCCTTGGATTCCACCAGGCTCAGAGCAAGCGTGGCGGCCTGCCGCCCGATGCAGGCACTATCCTGATCCACACTGCTCAAAGGCACACGCAGCAGTTCCGCGTGGCGCACGTTACCGCAGCCGATCACGGCGATGTCGTGCGGCACGCGCAGGCCGCTATCCAGAATGGCCTTCAGGACCCCCATAGCCGTCGGATCGTTGTAGCAGAAGACTCCGTCGGGGCGCGGCTCCACAGACAACAGCCGCTGCATCGCCTGGTACCCGCTGGTGTCTCCGGCATCATCGCTGGTGCCCGCAGTCTGGATATAACCGGCGGGAACCTCGAGGCCGTTCCGGGCGAGCACTCGCCGGTAGCCCGCCAGGCGCCCCAATGCCGTGCTGATCTCCGACCCGCGGATGTGCGCGATACGGCGGCATCCCACCGAGATCAGATGCTCGGTCGCCAGACTGCCCACCTCTTCGTCGTCTACCCCGACGAAATTCGCCGGCAAGCCGGCAAAACACCGGTCAACGAGGACGTAGGGCCGCTTGCGTTCCTCGATGCGCCGGAACGATTCCACGGTCCATTGCGTGGAGGCGATGATCAGCGCGTCGACACGACGGGCAAGCAGGTGGTCAATCTCCTCCCGCTCGAGTTCCGGGTTCTCTTCGGAAGAGGAAATCAGCAGGCTGTAGCCCCTGGTGCGCAGCTCGCTCGAAAGGCCCTTGGCCACTTCAGAGAAGAAAGGATGCACCAGATCGGGAACCACCAGGCCGATGGTGAACGTGCGACCGGTAACCAGGGCGCGAGCCGCGAGGTTAGGCTGGTAGTCCAACTCCTTCATGCGCTTGAGCACACGCTGCCGGGTTTCCTCGCTGATGTCTTGGTGATTCCTAAGGACTTTCGAGACGGTCACGACGGAAACGCCGAGGTCCCGGGCGATGTCCTTCATTCGAACAGCCATGGCTTTATTATTACAGTAATCGAATTCTGCCCGCACCTCAAACGCACACGCCACCAAAGCGGGTGGCCACGGTCGCGTGCGGTCGTCGGTTCCGCCTGGTCCACACGGCAGACCAGCATCGTGCCCTTGGCATGAACCACGATCAGATGAGGACTCAATTACTTAGGCTAAGTCTGCCGGCTCAAGGGCCACAGCCGCAGGCCGGAACCGCCCGCCAGGATCCATGCGTGCCGCGTGTCTCGGTTGACTCCTCCAGCTCTCGGCGCGCCGTCGATGAAATGCCGCCTGATCGGTCAGCAGGGCGATCTCGGCGGCGCTGTAGCGGTCGGCCGAGCGGAAGGCGCGTAACTCCGCGACGCTGGCCGACTTCGGCGCGTACATCCACAGCCAGTACCGGAATCCCGAGACCTCGCGCACAGCTGGAAAGACGCGCGCATTCCAAAGGCTGCACTCCGCCGGGCGCTCCACGCCAGGCCAGACTTCATCCGGAGGAATGCCCGCCGCGGCCAGCCAGCTCAACAGCGGCCTTCCGCAGAATTGGCCGTCTTCGAGCAACGAGTGCTTGAAAGTGTCGCGCACGCCGTAGCACCGCACGAAACAAACGTCTTCTCCGCCGCGGCTGCGGCCAGGCAAGACCTCCAGGCACGCCTCCGGCGGCAGCGTCAGCGGCGATTCCACATCCACGCCGGTAATCACGTTCTGCCCGGATAGCTCCAGAAGCGACGTGACGTGGCATCCTTCCATCCACGAATGCGTGCCGGCGATCCGGCCCTGCCCGCCGACCGTACTGTTGACCATCAGCAGCGTCGAGGTTGGCGGCAGGCTTCGATCCTCAGCCGCCAGCGCCAGGCCGCTTTCGATCAATTGCCGCGTGGACCCGAAGTGCAGAAACCTGCATTCCGGGACAAGCTGGACATGAAACGGAATGGCGCGTAGAGCCGGAAGGAGTTGCGCCAGCAGCTCTGCGGGCCAGGTCGAACCGCTCGCGCGGGCGCTGGAGTTGTATTGTTCGAGCGTAGCGGCGCATCCCAAAGCGCAGCAGATCTCGCGATAGAGGTCAACGCCGTGTCCGAGTATCCGCCGGCGCGCTTGCGGCGCGAAGTCCAAGCCGCCCTCTCCGGCGGGTTCCAATCCGAAAGTGGACAACAGCGCCGCGGCCGCGGCCGCGTCCATCTGCATGACCCCTATGTCCAAAGGCGCGCGTCCGCACTCGTCCAGCGCCCCCGCGGCCCGCTGCGTCTCGATGGACGGTTTCTGCAGGTACAGCGACCCGGTTCCGTCCTCGCCGATGCAAAAGACGCCGTGCCGGCTGGCTTCCTCGGGGGTGGCATAGCAGCCCAGCGCGATGAGGCCCGGCTGAGTGAATTCCACGGTGCTTGCGTCGAAGCGGACGAGAGCGTCGCCAGACGCCACGACCACCTGCCCTCTGCCCGGGATGCCCTCGGGGAGCGCCAGGAAGGCCGGCACGAGCCGGTCGAACAGCGTCGGCGGCAGAGCGGACTCTGGTGCGCCCGGCAAGGGCACGAAGATCTTGCCGCACGGGCCGTATGCAGGCAAACGCCGCGAATCGCCGCCGGCATGCACAATGAGGATGCGCAGATGGCTCAGCGCTTGCTCGATCGCGCCGCGGCCACCGGTGAGGCCGATGCCACGCCGCGCCCGCTCCCTCTGCAGGATTTCGACCAGGCACCACAGAGTGCTGCCCCCGCTGCCGATGCGCTTGCCTTCGAGATCGGGCACCACGATCGACTCGCGGACCCGCGGCAGCAAGCCCAGTTCCCGGCGGGCCTGCAACTGGCTTTCATAGGCCTGCGCCTGCAGGGCGTTGGACGCGGTCACGATCAGATAATCCCAGGGGGATCTAGAGGCGCTCATCCCGGACTTTCGATCCTACGAACGCGAAATAGGCTATAAATACGTAACAGCACAGCGGCACCAGCATCGCGCGGGCCATGCTATGGATGGCAATCAGCCCCATAACCGGCGTGAAGACCGCGCCACCGACAATGCCCATCACGATCATTGAACCGCCGAGCTTAGTATTAGGCCCAAGTTCCTTCAGGCCCAGGGCGAAGATGGTTGGGAACATGAGAGACATGAAAAAACTAGTCAGGAAGATGGACCACAGGCCGATCCAGCCGGGGAAAGCCACACCGAGGCCTACCAGGAGCACGTTCGTCAAAGCGTAGGCCCCCATCAGCACGTTGGGTCGTACGAACCGCATCAAATAAGTTGCCGAGAATCGCCCTAGCCCAAAGGCTACCAATGTTCCGGACAGGAAGTATCCAGCCAGTTTCTCGGGCTGGTGGGTGTAGTCCTGAAGATACTGAATGAAATAGCTCCAGGTCCCCACTTGCGCTCCGACATAGAAGAACTGGGCGAGCACGGCGATAAGAAAGTGTCGGTGGCGCAGGAGTTCTTTGAGGCTCCCCTTCTCCCCGCCCGCGGATTCTTCCGCCCCCACAGCGGGGAACCTGGTCCGCGCGATCAGCAGCGCCCACGCCAGCGTAATGCAGCCCAGCACCAGGTAGGGCGTGATGACGCGCATGGTCTCGTGGTGAAGGTACGCTTCATATCGCCCGGCGATTTTGAGGGCCTGCGCCTGATAGGGCTTGAGTTCGACTCCGGAGAAGATGAAAACCGTTCCAATCAGCACGCCCGTGATGGCGCCCAGCGGATTAAACGCCTGAGATAAGTTCAAGCGGCGCTCGGAACTGGCGGGGTCGCCCAACTGCGCGATGAACGGGTTGGCGCCGGTTTCGAGGAAAGCCAGCCCGCTGGCGATGACGAACAGCGCGCAGAGGAAGAATACGAACTTCCCAACCACCGCCGCCGGCCAAAATAGCAGGGTGCCGGCGCTATACAGCAGGAGACCGGTCACCAGCCCGGCCTTATAGCTGAAGCGGCGCATCATCAGGGCGGCCGGCATGGATAGCAGGAAGTAGCCCATGTAAAACGCGGACTGCAGCAGCCCGGCCTTGAAACGGGTAAGCTCGAACGACTTCATGAACTGCCGGATGAGAACGTCGTTTAGGTTATTGGGTATGCCCCAGAGGAAGAACAGAGCCGTGACCAGCACAAAAGGCAGCAGGTTCTGCGCGGGCAGGAGCGGGTGCCGGGAGGCCCCTATGGGTTTGGGTGGGGTGCTGGATGAGCTCGTCATAGCCCCGTCATGGCCGCCTCACGCGGACTCCAGGATCATGTTAGCGTACTGAATCGTATCGCCGGTTCGGATCAGCCCGATGGCCCGCGGAACGCGCTTCTTCAGATCCACGTGAGGTTCGAAGACCAGCGTGATTCCACTCAGCGCATGTTCGAACTCAGCCCGTACGTCCGCCGTATTGACAGCGCGGAACTCCTCGGCCATAAAGACCCGGCCGATTCTGAAATCGGCGCGGATCGACCGCAGAACATCCAGCACCCGTGGAATGTCGTCTACCAACGAGATATCCACGGTTTCAATCTCGGGCCAAAACGGGAAGCCACGGTCGGCAATTGCCAGCATGTTGGTGTGGCGGACGCGGCTCAGCAGGGAGTTGATATTCGGATTCAGAATGCCGGCTTTGAGCATTTCGTCCTCGTCAGGAAGTCCGGACTTTCACGCGAAGAGACCCAGGCACATCCTCCTCGGAGGCTACGACCAGATAGCCACCACCACATCCCGAGTACATCGCTCCAGGATAGCGGGATTGGAAGTTCGCAAGGATGCTTTTCAGGTCTATGGGAATCGCGGGGTGCTGCACGGTATGGGGGAGGATGGTTTCCCAGCAACGCATGCACAGGTTCATCGACTCACCCAGTGCCCGCACGCTGCGCCTGAGAATGGCCTCAAAGCAACACCGGCCGGTCTGCCCCAACCGCCCGATCCACTCCGGATCGAGGTTCTTGACGCCCAGGGGATTGTAGCCCTCGGGCCGCTGGTTGATGGGCACCAGTTGCAGGACATGCTCCAGCCAGCGACCGATTTCGGGTTCGTAGTTCGACTCCACATGCACCGGGAAATACCCGCCCTCGTGCGCCGCGTCGTAGTCTAGCCGGCTCACACCAGGATAGATCAGGCCGATCATGTCCTGGGAACCGGAGGGCTCCGGACGGCCGTCGTTCTCTGCCTGGTAAAGCTCCCGGACCAGATACTCGCGCGGCTGGTCCGGCAGTACGCCGTTCCATATCCGCAAGGCCACTTTCCGGGTGCCGCTGGCCATCCCGGCGCGGTCCATGAACCAGCGGTCTGGTTCGAGACTGACCACTACCATGGACCCGGGCGGATCTGGGTTCCGCGCGGAGACGAAGGGCTGGTCGATCCAGCCGCCCGCAAGCGCCAATCGGTGTGGAATCCTGCCGATCAGTTTGCCGATATCGGCTGCCAGCGGCCCGGCCGAGGTTTCGAAAGCAGTGGAAGATGTCATTGCTAGGTGATTAATCCCTCACGACCCACTTGCCGGCCTTACGATCCGCGAACTGCTCGGCAATCCAGGCATAGGTCTTCTCCACGCCTGTGCGAAGAGTTGTCCGCGGCTCCCAGTCGAGAATCTGTCGGATGAAGGTGTTGTCGCTGTTCCGCCCGGCCACGCCCTTGGGCGCATTCAGGTCGTATGTGCGTGTCAGTTTGACACCGACGATGTCTTCGACCATGCCGACCAGTTCGCCTATGGAGATGATCTCGCTCGAACCAAGATTGATGGGGGTGGCGATGAGGTCCTTCGAGTGCATAATCTGGTCGATGCCGAGCACGCAATCGTCAATAAAACAGAAACTGCGCGTCTGCGTGCCATCGCCCCAGATCTCGATACAGTGCCTGCCGGAGTCGATAGCCTCGAGCATCTTGCGGCAAATGGCGGCGGGGGCCTTCTCGCGCCCGCCGAACCAGGTGCCGTGCGGGCCGTAAATGTTGTGGAACCGAGCGATGTGGGTCTCCAGGCCCCGCTCCGCCCAATACTCCTGGCAGAACATCTCCGAGATCAGCTTTTCCCAGCCGTACCCTCGCTCCGACATGGCCGGGTAGGCGTCCGATTCCCGCAGCGCCCGGACATTTGGATCTTTCTGCAAATCCGTGTTATAGGCGCACGCCGAGGAGGAAAAGAAATAGCGCTGTGCTCCGGCGCGCCAGGCGGCCTCGATCAGGTGTGTGTTTACCAGGATGCTGCGCAGGCACTCCACGCGGAAGCGCTCGATGAAACCCATGCCGCCCACGTCGGCCGCCAGATTATATACTTCTGCGGCTCCTTCCACCGCCTGGATGGCGTTGGCCTTCTCGCTCAGGTCCATGGAGAGGCACTCCACCCCCGGCACGCGCTGGTACCATTCCGGCAGCGGTTTGCGGTCTATGGCCCGGATGCGCGTGAATCCCAGGTCGTGAAAACAGCGGGCTAACGCCCCGGCGATGAACCCGCCGGCACCGGCGATAACAATGAGATCGTCGCGATCTAGCTGGCGATCGATTCGCACTTCAGAGTTGCTCTTCATAATGTAGAGTCGGTTGAAGTAAACGACATTCATCATACAGATGGCGACCAAAATTGTCCAGAACCCTAACCAAACTTGTGATGCTGTCAGTCAATAACCAACATAAAATCCATAGCTTATAGAAAATGCACGAATTGTCTTGGTGAGGTGTCTTGCCCTCGCAGATTCGCCCTGGTCGAGGTGGTTACCAGTTTTTCGTTGACTTTATCGATTGTCATTGATATGCTAGTCCTCGCAAATATTTAAAGGTTAGAATGGTGCGGTCCCTTCGACTCGTTCAACTGTTCCGAGCAGGCCTCTCAGCCCCACGTGCCCGCGCGATTCCATGCCCGCTAAGAGGCTTAGCATGTGCGGCGTTGCTGCTCGTGGCCTTCGTAATCATTTTGGCCATGCCACTCTTCGGCCAAACGGAAGCAACTTTATCCGGCGTTCTGGCTGACCCATCCGGAGCCGCTACGCCAGGCACCAGCCTGACCCTGACGAGCCAGGACACCACGGCGGCTATAGCAACGCTGAAGTCCGACGCCAGCGGGAACTTCTCGTTTCGGGCCGCCCCGGCGCCGGGCACCTACTCCGTTTCAGTTCAAGTCGGGCGTTACGCGCGGCTCGAACATAAGGACATTGTCGTCACGGCCAGTGAGAGAACGCCGCTCAGGACGGTCGCTCTCTCTGTTGGCACTGCCACCGAGTCGGTGACCGTAGAAACCGCGGTCACCCCCGCTCAGACCGAGGGCGCGGAACGTTCGGGATCCGTTGACACAAATGAAATCGGAGATCTCCTCGCTCGCGGATTAAACTTCAACGGGATTCCGAGGAGTCTTCCGGGAATTCCGAGAGCTACGGACCCGGACACGCCAAGCGAAGCATGTGCGCCCTCTGGAAGCATAAACGGAACGCTCGGGAGCGCCCCCATTCGAACCATGGATGGAGTTATGGCATCCGATCTATCCAGCCATGGTCAGCCGAAGCAACTTAAGCTGCGGATGCGTTATCCGAAGTCCACATTAACAGTTCAAACTACTAGGCCGAATATGGCCAAAGTGGCGAAACTATCGGGGTGACCAGTGCGGTCCAGAACCAGTCTAATCATCCGTGACTGCCGCTGGAAGCAAGTGGCTTGCTGGACGGACTCCTGCATTTTCAGGATGAGGTGTCCCTTTCAGGATAATCGTAGCGTGTCCAAGTCACATCAGAATCGGGGCAAGTTGCTCGGCGGCCGGCATTAGCGGGGGAGTTTCCATAGGATTGTGAAGCCACTGCTTCAGCGCGCGGTAGGTGAACAGGTTCAGCCGCAACAGGGAGGCCAGATTGGACAAGGACCAGTTGGCTTGGGACAGATGATGCAGCCATTTCAGCATGAACAACTTTATCAGGGCTGTCCAAATCCGGATGCGGAGCGTGTTCTCGCTGGTGCCCACGAAGGTCTTCACGATCAAGTTCTGCTTGAGAGCCTTGAAAAACAGTTCGATCTGCCAGCGCTCCGTGTAAATGGCGGCGATAGCGGTGAAGCCGAACTACAGCAGGAGCGGGCCAGGACACTCCACCTGCACCTTGGCGCCGGTGAGGTGGATGATGACGAGGTAGCGGAGGCGGTGAATGCAGCGAAATCAGGCGGCCAGGATGTAAGGGTCGGCAAGGTGTTTGTGGGAATGCGATGCGTTGGAGAGACAAGATTTCCCGATTTTGGATTTTTCCAGCAGGGCGACGTCTGCGCCTTGCGGGGAGGAGACGGCGCCCAGAGGGGAAAATGCAACTTGCAGGATCAAAGGACGGCGGCTGGTTGTATCCTGCCTGGCATCCGGAACCTAAAATGGAGATCCCGGATTAAGTGCACTTGCAACCAATGAGCTACCCGGACCCGAATCGCGCAAAATGGACGAGGCTTCCGATGCCGCAGTTGGGACCGCCACTCACCGCCAGGCGGGACGGCCAACGGCCGTGCCGGCGGCCCGCGAACGGTTCGCGAACCGTTACCTGTTCCAAGATACTTGCGTGGGTCGGCAGGTTGACGTACGTTTGTTAAATCTCGGGTACGAGCATCTCGCATAACCAGACGTTTAGGTAGTGGGGTCTTAGACTCCACTACCGACGTTTACGAGTAAGAAGGAGGAAGGGTAATGAGGTATTTTGTCTTCCGCGTTCGACTTCTTGCGCTGGCTGTCGTTTTCGCGATGAGCGCCTTCAGCCAGACCGCACAACTTACCGGCACGGTTACGGACTCAAGCGGTTCCGTAGTGCCCGCGGCCAAGGTGGTGGCCACAAATATCGAGACCGGCGTCGCCCGTGACTCGGTGGCCAACGAGGCCGGTAACTACCTGATCACGGCTTTACTTCCGGGCAGGTACCGGATAACCGCCGAGGCAAAAGGCTTCAAACAGACGCAGCGTGAACCGGTCATCCTGGCGGTCGATCAGATCGGAAAAATAGACTTCATGATGCAAGTTGGCGAGGCCAAAGAGACGGTTACAGTGGAGGCCTCCGCCGTCCTGCTGGATACGGCCACCAGCACCGTCGGCAATGTCGTTGAGAACCTTCAGGTTACCGAGACACCGCTGAATGGCCGCGACCCCATCGACATGGTGGGGTTGGCGACCGGCGTTCGCGTTCAGGGCGGTTTCGGGGGCAAGACCGGTTCTTGGGGGAACTTCTCCTCGAACGGCGGCTTGGCAAATGCCAATGCCGTGATGGTCGAAGGTCTGACGCTGGATATGGCCCAGATGAATTCGCCCGCGTTCGTGCCTCCTATCGACTCCACGCAGGAATTTCGCGTGCAGACCAACAACTTCTCCGCGGAATACGGCCGCACCGCTGGAGCCGTGGTCAATTTCAGCATCAAATCGGGCACCAACGATCTGCACGGCACGGTCTACGAATTCATGCGCAACAAAGTGCTGAATGCCAACAATTTCTTCCAAAATGAGGCCGGGGCGGCGAACCCGCCTTTCGTGCAGAATCAGTTTGGCGCTTCCATCGGCGGTCCAATCAAGAAAGATAAGACCTTCTTCTTTGCCAACTGGGAGGATTACCGCAACCGGCAAAGCTCTCCCAGCATCACCACTGTTCCCACGCCTCTGCAACGCACCGGGAACTTCTCGCAGACGTTCAACTCGGCCGGACAGATGATCGTGGTAGCCGATCCGCTGACATCGCAGCAACTGCCGGATGGCACGTGGGCGCGCACACCATTTCCCGGCAACATCATTCCCACCTCGCGTTTCAGCACCGTGGCCGCCAATGTCACCAAGGTCTACCCGCAGCCGGATGTAACGGGCAACCCCCTCACGAATATCAACAACTATGATACGGTCGGGGGCGGCGGCACCGACGAGCATCAGCTCGTAACCAAGCTCGACGAGAACTTCTCTTCTAAGTGGAAGCTGTTCGGCACGTACTCCACGATCTGGGGGACCAATACCAGCATCGATCCTCTTGGATATTCGATTCCCCTGACCGACCATTCCACCTACCACCGCACGCACGCCACCGTTTCCGCCACGGCGGTGTTCAGCCCCGGTCTGATCGGCGAGTTCCATAGCGGATTCGCGCGCTACGACAGCCCCAGCATTCCCTACGCCTTGGGGTACGACATAACGAAGCTGGGCTTCCCCTCCTCGCTTGCCAATGAGACGCAGATCCAATCCTTCCCTGGATTCTCGGTCCAGGGCTTGGTTGGTGTGGGGACCGGGGGTTCGGCGCAAGAGGTTTTTCTCGACATGAATAGCTGGGGCCAACGCGCGGCCATGACCTGGGTCAAGGGCTCTCACACCGTGAAATGGGGAGTCGATTATCGCGTGGAGCAGCTCAATCAATTCCAGCAGAACTCGCTCGAACCTTTGTTTCAATTCAACAACCAGTTCTCAGCGGTGAACCCCCTGAGTCTCAACACGAACAGCGGCGTTCCTTATGCCTCCTTCCTGCTGGGAGACGTGTCCAGCGCTTCGGTCGGCAACAGTCAGCGCCTGGCGAACGAACGCAAGTATCTCGACTTCTTCCTCCAGGACACCTGGAAGGCCACCAAGAAGTTGACGCTTAATCTCGGGATGGATTACAGCCTGGAGTTTCCGATTACCGAGCGCCACAACCGGAAAATGTGGTTCGATCCGACTGCTCAGATACCCGTGCAACTCGGCTTCCCGGTGACCGGCGGCTTTGAATTCGCCACGTCCAGCGAACGGTCGCCGTACGATCTGTACACGAAACAGTTCGGGCCCCGGGTGGGCGTGGCATATCAGGCGTTCCAGCACACCGTAGTTCGCAGCGGTTTTGGTATGTTCTGGATTCCCGCCGCCATCACTGAAGTCACCGGCGACGTCCGCGCGCCGGCGTGGGACGTCAGCACGCAAATGATCACTTCCTTGAACAACGGGATCACGCCCTACAATACGCTCGACAACCCGTTCCCTCAGGGGATCCAGACAGCTCCCGGCGGTTCGGCCGGCCTGCTTACCCTAATCGGCCAGAATGCCGCGGCTAATCAGCGCTATTTCCACACCGGTTACATGGGGCAATGGAATTTCGACATCCAGCAAGAACTGGGGAATGAAATGGTGCTCGAGGTTCTTTACGCCGGCAGCACTGGCGTAGGCCTTCCCGCGGAGTGGGCCAGCCAAATGAACCAACTTCCGGACTCGGACCTCAGCAAGGGTGCGGCGCTGCAACAAATGGTTGCTAATCCCTACGCGAGCGTAGTGACGAGCGGCCCGCTCTCACTTCCCACGATACAAGCCGGCCAATTATTGCGTCCCTATCCGCAGTTCCAGACCCTGTATGTGGAGGGCGACCCGCTGGGTCACTCCAGCTATCACTCGCTACAGGCACAGTTCAAGAAACGCTTCTCCGCCTCGGTTGTTGCCGTTGGCTACACAGCGGCCAAGTGCCTCGGCGACACGGAAAGCCGAACCGACTGGTTGGAAGGCGGATCCCAGGGCACTAGCATGGGCTTTACGGACGCGTACAACCGCCGTCTGGACCGCTCGCTTTGCGCGGAGGACGTTTCTCAGCGTATGACGGTCAACTACTCTCTCGACGTCCCATTCGGAAAGGGGCATCATCTGCTGAGTAATCTTGGACCCGCCAACAGGTTGGTGGATGGCTGGCAGGTTTCCGGGCTGTATACCGCGCAGAGCGGGACCCCGGTAGGAGTCGGCACACAGACAAACCTGACTGGAAACTACAACGCCGTGACCGACGTGTACGGTTCTTACGACGCCAATTCGCGTCCCAACGTGAGCGGGAATCCCGCCATCTCCGGTTCGGCGGAAAGCCGGCTCAACGAATATTTCAACACCTCCATGTTCAGCCAGCCGGCTCCTTATACTTACGGCACCGCGCCTCGGATGTTCCCGAACATCCGGTGGCCCGGCATGAACAACCTGGACCTCGGGGTTTTCAAGAACAACAAGTTCGGACACGACGATCGGTTCAATCTTCAGTTTCGGGCCGAGTTGTTCAACTCGATGAACCACGTCCAGTTCGGAGCTGCGGACATGTATATCGGCGATCCCACCTTTGGGGTTATCAGCAGTCAGAAGAACAACCCAAGGCAGATTCAGCTCGCGCTGAAGTTGATTTATTAGCGCGTAAGCGATGCGCGGCGGGGTCCTCCGGCCGCGCATCGCGATCTCCAGAGAGTGGCGTTCCGGCGCCTTCGGGCTGCGTCGCGTGCAGACTTGACTTCACTACGACTAATTCGGAGTTCTCACCTCGTTATGGCGCTTTTCATGGTATAAGTGACTTTCCACATAGCAGTTAGGACGTGTGGTTGGCTTACGAAGACTCGGGTCCGCGGGGCCCGCGTGAAGAAGGCTTCAGTCTAAAATAGGGATCGTCCGGGAAATCTGTGGGTAAGTTCGGGCTTTAGCGTGGGGGTTGAGTGAGGAATCGGTAGAATTTACGGCAGGTGGAATCGAAGGAGTGCTGCTCGTCTTCCCAGCCATTGTGAATGAGCGTACCGCCGTCCTAGGTCTTTGACCGCTTGAAGAATTGGTAAAGACCATTTTTATGTAGAATTGTTTTGGCGCATACTCGAAGGTATGGGTCGTCCACCTTTGAGCATCGACATCGCGCCGCAGGATCAAAAAG
>Ga0181520_10010157_pt1 | contig 12711 bp, 14 predicted proteins | sample PEATcosm2014_Bin_29_FD_132451 | JGI IMG/M metagenome (GOLD analysis project Ga0181520, IMG submission 132451) | Peatland microbial communities from MTU Mesocosm Facility, Houghton, MI, USA - PEATcosm2014_Bin02_30_metaG | ecosystem: Environmental > Terrestrial > Soil > Wetlands > Peat | place...
ATCCGCGCCGCGCCAGACAAGCGAAGCATCAAACTCAGGCGAAAAATCGCAGGATGGAGTTCCGATTACCTCGCCGACCGCCTCGGCGCCCTAACGCGTTAACCCGGATTCGGAGCCCTGCGGAGGGGAGGAAGACGCGCGGCGGGCGCCGCGGCGCAGGTCTTGCGGCCGGCGCCGACCAGGATGTTCAGCGTCTACGCCTGTCGCCCCGGATCGACCGCGTCGTCGCCCACCCACACGAATTCGAGATCGGGCTCGGCGAGGTAAGTCTGGATGACCTGGTCGAGCGCGCCCTTGATCCACGCCTTCAGCGGAACCAGCCCCTCCTGCGTCGCCTGCAGCCGCAAGATCTCGCTGGTGGTGCGGTTGACCTGGGAGACGAACGCCGAGGCGGGGACCGAGAAGGCGTAGCAGATCAGCCGCGCCAGCCATTCGTCGTACAGGTCTTTGAGCGGCGGCTGGCGCGCTTCGATGAGGCGGAAGTCGGCGGGCATGAACGTGAATTTCGGCTACGCGTCGGCGAGAGAAATCGTTCGCCGCCAGCGCGTCGAGATCGTCCGGGCGCTGCGACGCCGCCGATCGATCGAGCGATTGCGCCGCAATTGTCCGCATCCGCGCGTGAGCGGCGTTCGGCTATCGGACGCCGGAATCCTGGGCCGACAATTGACTGCCGTTGTAGTGTCGGCCGGAGTCGTACTCGAACGCGCCAAACCAAGCGATGACGATCGTCAGCCAAAGCGCAAATAAGCGCCAGTCCCGGTAGAGCAGCAATCGCGTAATCGCCGAGCGTGACACGATCAGGTTGATCAGCGTCCAGATCACCAAACATGGAAACGCGGCCAGTACCCAAATTACGATATCGCCGCCGGCCTCAAAACCGAAACCTTCTTGCCCAGGCGGCGCCCATGCCCACGACGCAAAATAGAGATACAGAGCGAGTCCCGCGACATTCATGGAGAACAGCAGCCACAGGGCGTAGGTTGGTGATTTGCGACGGCGATCCACGGACGGCCTCGAATTAATCGTGCGGCGCGCGTGAGCAAGGGCCAACGCCGTTTGTCGCATCGTTCCAGCCCTTTGTCCACCAAGTCGTCTGGCTTGCGGCTCCAGCGTTTGAAGAATGGCGGCTCGCGTATATGATGCCTATCTCCTTGGTTTGGTCATAAGTAAAACCCGCTCCTGCCATGTATACACCGACAGCATAGTTTGCAGCACTTATATACACTGAATAGAAAGTTCCGTTCCTCCTTTGAAAATCGTAAGTCCCGAATTGCCCGACCGCTGAACCAACGGCTATCAGGTTCAGCCAGTGTGCTTGTCCATCGGCGTACACCTTACAAAAATCCGCGTCTGGCGGCGCGTAGAAAGACGTTCCATCGCCCGCCGTCAGCGAGACTGCATCGTCCGGCACGTCGTGGACAATCTTCAGGCCGTTCGGCGGCGCCGGCTTGTCGGAGGCGGTCGGCGCTCGGTCAGCGGGGCTTTGGTTTGGAGTCGACAAGTGCGTCGCCGGAAGCGCGTCGTCGCTGTCAGCTCGCGTTGTAGTTGGGCTCGCGTCGCTGTTCGTCTTCGGGTTTTCGTTGGCCGCGACTTGCACGCCCTTCGGCTTCTCGTCGCGTCCTGCGCCCGGCTCGACCGCGCCGTCCGCCTTCGTAAAGCGCCCGCGCTCGTCGTGATAGGGGTTGAATTTGCCGAAGGCCGGCGCGGCCGTCGCCTCCGCCGCCAGCCCCAAATCCGCGCGCGCCTCGGCGATCGTCTTGATCCCGGCGCCGACCAGGATGTTCAGCGTTTGCGCCTGTTGCAGCGGGTCGACCGCGTCGTCGCCGACCCACACGAATTCGAGGTCGGGCTGGTTCAGGTAGGTCTGGATGACCTCGTCGAGCGCGCCCTTGATCCACGCCTTCAGCGGAACGAGGCCCTCCTGCGTCGCCTGCAGCCGCAGCGTCTCGCTGGTGGCGCGGTTGACCTGGCTGACGAAGGCCGAAGCCGGCACCGAGAACGCGTAGCAGATCAGCCGCGCCAGCCACTCGTCGTACTGGTCCTTCAGCGGCGGCTGGCGCGCTTCGATCAGACGGAAGTCGGCGGGCATGAACTTGGTCATGCGCCGGCGCGCTGAATTCCCGCTCATCAGCGCGTCGAAATAGTCCTGGAACTGGCGGATCTGGTCGACCGTCCATTCCTTCGGCAAGGTCGCGAAGGCGTCGGGGGTCGAGCCGGCGCGATAGTAGTCGAGCGTCGCCGCCTCGCGCCTCAGCGCGATGTTGACGGTGAGCGCGATCTGCTCGACGGGACTGAAGCCGTAGAGCTTGTGGGCGCGGAGGTTGCGCGGCAGGTAGAGCAGCTCGTCGGATGAGAAGTCGGCGGCGGGGACGCCGTGAAGGATCTGCTGATAGGCCGGGTCGGGCGGGTCGGGCGAGCGGCCGTCCTCGCCGATCAGCGGCGTGATCGTCGCGCCGTCGATCACGTCGAGGCTGTAGAGCGCGCCGTCGCGCGCAAAACGCGGATAGAGCGTCGCCGCGTCTATGACCAGCAGGTCCTCGAGCAACATGCGCAGCCAGGCCGAGAAGGCATGGCGCCGGTCGGGGCGGGCGAGGAAGGCGAGGGCGGCCTTGGCGCGCTCCGCGGCGTCGCCGGCGTTGGCGGGATCGCGCGCGCGCACCGAATAGCTCAGCGCCGCGACTTGGTCCTTGCGCGTCTCGATCACCGTCCGCAGCAGCGGCAGCGCGTCGGCGAGCGCGCGCAGCTCGGCGAAGGAAATGCCGCCTGTCGCGCGCGGGACATAGGAGAGGTTGACGCCGAACGGATAGTCGAACTGCCGCCCTTTGACGTCAGGCGGCGCCTGCGGGGCAAGCGGCTGCTGCGGCCCGAACCACGTGTCGGGCGAAACGCCGCTGATTGCATAGCGCGCCGCAACGGCGAGGCGCGCGATCAGGCTCTGCGGCAAAGGAGTCTCACGGCCTTCGTCGGGCATGGGCGGATGGTCCTTGGGATGGAGGACGCCGGCGCGCAGCGCGGAATCACGCACCGCGGCATATGTTTCGGCTCGCCGATACGGGCTTGTGATAGGCGACTCGGATGGTCGTCGCCGACGATCGGCTTCTTGGCGACTAAGGCGCCGCCGAGTGCATCGTTCAATTCGACGACGAGACGCGCCCGGACTCTCGTCGCGGCTCGCTCGCAGTGAGGCCGTCAATCAAATGTCCAGGCTCGGACGCTAGCACCGCGCATTCAATCTCGTCGATGTTGAAGACGATCGCGTACCCGCCGGCGGTCTGGGATGGAACGATGCGCTGCTGCGGCGCAAATTGCCGCGACGAAATTTCGGGATCACTCAGAGTCGAGTCGGGAAAGAGCAGCGAAATTCGACGCGGCGGACTCTGGACGGCGACTCCATCCACCGGTCGGTCGCCGTCAATCAAAGTTCCGCCTTCGATCGCCGATGCAGAACCGCTTCGGCCAACCGACCTGACGCCTTGGAAACGCACTCCAATAACCGGAGCGATCGAAGCCCAGTCCAGTGGGCTGGGGTTCTTGAGCGAAGCGACGATGGCTTTGAGGAGCGTCAGAACGTCTAACATTGTCGTCTCATCAATAGGGGAGAAGTGGCGAGAGCGGCAGACCCTTTGCGCATTCGTCCATTCGCTGCGGCATCCCCTTCATGCATTGTCCCTGAAAATAGGGGTCGCCGTCAAAAATGGCCGAACGGCAAATTGCCAAGTCAGACTCTGCAATCTCCTCGCACGAAACGTTCACGTGGTTGACGAAGTTGCTCGAGGGAGGAAGGAGGATCTGCGCGCGAGAGGGCGCACGGCCACCCGTCTCAGATCGACTGGAGCCGGCGCTCGGTTCTAGATATTGCGCCCAATTTGAGGAGGCATCTGCGATCTGGACGCCTCTTGTGCGCACTGGCGGTTGCGCCCCCGCGTCGCCAACCCAATCATTAGTCCATTGCCCGCCGTCCGGATTGCCCGCCGGCACGCGCGGCTGGTCAGGGCTGTATTTTGCCGCAGGCGAGCCGCCGCTCGTCGTCTCGCTCGTGAGCGCCGCGACGATGGCGCTAGGTGCGACGCCCGCGTCTATCAGCGCGTCGGCGAGAAACAGTCGCCGCGCCCCTTCCAGAGGATCGCCGAGCTTCGCAAGGCGGCTCAACGCGAGGTGGGTGAGCGCCACCACACGATCGCCGTCGCGCCAAGTCTCGACCGCGCGCCGAACATGCGTGAGGCGCGAAGCCTCGATCGGCCCGCCGTGCGCGCTGGTCAGCAAAGCGGCGAGACGCGGCTCGTCGAGCGGCGCGCCAATCTTCGCCAACCGCGTCCCGGCGCCGAGCGTCATATAGCCATTGACGAACGCCATCTCGGCGACGATCGGCTGCGCCGCCATGTACTCGTCGCAGCGCCGAACCAAGTCTTCGTTTCGCATCGTCGCTTTCTCGTTCACGGCAGCACGACCCTCACCGCGACCACGGCGATCGCGTCGCCGTCGAGGTCGCCGGGGTCGCGCACCGGGACGCCGCTGATCTTGCAATCGTGGACGGCGCCGCCGAGCGTCTGGCGGCCGAGCGCGAGATCGGCGCCGGACGGCGCCAGCGCGCTGTCCAGCGCGTCGAGCGCCGCGTTGATCGCGCTCGCGCCGGGAGCGGCCGGATCGCGCGCGTCGAAATAGAGGAAGAGCTTCGCCTCCAGCGTGCGCTTCGGCGCCGCGGGCGTCGGCCATTGATAGGTCTCGGGGCCGCTTTCGAGCTGGAACAGGGCGGGGCGCAGCGCCGCCGGGACCTCGCCCCACAGCCTCAGCCGCCGCGCGGCGAGACCCCACGGATAGGCGGCCGAGACGGCGGCGAACAAGGCGGAGAAGGCGGCTTCGCGGCTCATGTCTGGCCCCAGGTTTCTTCGGGCGTCGCGGCGAGGGCGGCGACGATCGCGTCGCTTTGCTCATCGAGCGTCGCGCGCAAATAGGAGCGCTCCGGGATCAGCGAGCCGGGGTGCTCGACGCGGCGCGCAAAATGCGTCGCGCCGCCGTCGACGAAGGCGAGCGCGCGCGCCTTCACCGGCAGAATCTCGTGCGCCGCGGTCTTGCCGCCGTATTCCTGGATCGCCGCATATTTCAGCTCGCCCATCGAGCCGACGGTGGCGACGATCGTCCCGCCCTCCGCCGCGACCTCGGCGGCGATCGAGTCGCGCAGCGCGCCGGAGCGCGCGGCGAGGACCTGGCCGGAGAGCTTGTCGAGCCGGATCGTGTCGGCGAGCGCCAGCGCCAGCGTCGCCGCCTTGGCGGAGAGCGCGGTTTGAAGCGCGTCGGGAAAGGCGTCGAGGCGCGTGAGAAGCGCGTCGTCGCCGGAGAGGGCGAAGGAGAACATCGAAACACGCTCGCGAGTTCATGGCGCGCAGGCGGTCGAGGGAGGCGAAAGCGCGCGCCTCTCGCCGTCATCGCGAGCGAAGCGACGCGATCCGACGCTGGCGCGCGCGGCGCCGGCTCATCAATCGCGTCGTCGCTGGCGCTTCTCGCGATGACGGGTTGTCGGCTCGGGTTGGATGAGCGTGGAAGGCCGCCGTCGCCGATCGTCGCCGCGAGCGCCGCGGTCCAGTCCAGTCGGGCGGCGGCGCGGTTGAGACGCCTGAAGGTTTTCGGCTATCGGCGCGGCCGTCGTTCGCATCACGGCCGACAGCGCGATTGCGCTTCTGACTCCTGGCCGACCTCCGCCGCGGTGTTTCAGTCCTGGTAGAGCAGCAGTTTCACGATGCTGCAGCTCTTCTTGTCGACGACGAGGATCGGGAAGCTTCCTTCCCTCGCGTGCTTGTCTTCATCGAAGGCTTCAATCGGCGTGACGTATGTGATCGTCCACACATCGCCCCTGTCGACGACGTCGATGTGTTTGTCGCTTAAGTCGAAGCTCGGAAAACGCTCGTCGTGGAATCGCTCGAGAACAGCGATTGGATTGCAGGTCGTCGCGTCTGACATACGCGTTTCCCCATTTGCGGCGCAACAAACCCAGGCTGAGGCGCCTCCAGCCAAGAAGCACAAAATGGGAAGCGAAGGTCGCCGGCGGGCGGCCGGCTGCCGCATGCTAGTGCCTTCGGCGGAGCAACGGACCATAGAAATAGAGGCCCCGATCGGATTCGACGATACCGGCGAGACCGGCCTTGTATGCGGAAGACATATCGGCTGCGCTCGGACCAGGCAAGTACACCACCGGCTCGCCCTGCTCGAAGACCTGCTGTCCATTGATGATCACAGGAGTCCCCGTTGGATTCGGATGGGTGTGAAACGTCGCGATCGTCGTCGACGGCGCTCCGGCCATCCTTATCGCGCCGGCGAAACCTGGCGCGACCCATTGCACCGAGATGGCGCCTGTTTCCGGGTTCTCCACGACGAAGAAGCCGGTCTCATGAACATGCTGGGGATCGGCCGTCGAATCTCTCCAGGCCGTCTCGATTGCCGCCTTCACGGTCGGGTCGTTGATTAGGCCCAAGAACTCTTGAATGTCGGCTCGGTTCCACTGGCCCGGTCCGAGGACGAGTTGGCCGGTCGCAGTCTCGGCTTGGGCAGCGGTCAAGTCAGGAGGAATGTCCGTTTTAGGACCTCGGGCGCTCAGGGGAGGCGCGCCGGTTTGCGAGGCGCTTTCCGCTTGCGCTGCGGCACCATCTACCGCTTCGGCCGTCCAATCCCCACTCGTCCACCGGCCGCTCGCGCGGCCGGCGCCTGCCGGCACGCGTGGCTGATCGGGGCTGTACTTGTCCAGCACCGGACCGTTCTCGGCGGAATCGACGCCGAACCCTTTGAGGATCGCATTCGGTTCGACGCCGTCATCGATGAGCGCTTCGATGACGAACATCCGCCGTGCGTCCTCTCGCGGGCGAGCGAGCGTTCCCAGCCGGCTCAAGGCGATGTGCATGTGCGCGAGAGCGATGTCGCCGTCGCGTTTCGCCTTCAGCGCACGCTCAAGGTATCGCAGCCCGGAGGCTGCGATCGGCCGCCGGTGCGCCGCCGTAAGCAATGCGATGAGCCGCGCGCGCTCGCGCGGCGACATGTCCGCGTCGATCTTGGCCAGGCGCGTTCCGGCGCCGAAGACGAGCCAACCCTTGGCGAAATCCATCGCGACGCCGATGGAGTGTTTCGCACCGTCTTCGTTCCATCGTCGGCGCGCTCGGTCGATCGTCATCGCCGATAGTCTCCGTCGCTTCGAAAGGAGAGATTGGTTGCGGCGTCACCCCGCCACCCGCCGATACGGCTGGATCAGCGCCAGCACCGGCGCCGAGATGGCGGAGGCGTCGAAGGCGATCGTCTCTTGGCCGCCGAGCGACTTCGAGCGCACGCCGATATGCTCGGCGGCGCGGAAGCGCTCGGCGGCGAGCTCGAGCGCCGCCTGCGCCAGGTCCTGCGGGACGTAGCCGTAGCTCAGCGAAACCGCCGCGCCCGCGTCGGCGGCGGCGAACGCGTAGACGCCGCCGCTGACCGCGTACTGACCCGCCGCTGGCGCGTTTGCGACTGCGGTCAGGGCTGCGCCGCTCGCCGCGTCGACGACGCCGAGGTCGCTCGCCCACGGGCCGTAAGGCGCGAGCGCCGCGAGCTCGATCGGCGCGGCGAGGGGAACCGCCTGCGTCTCGCCGAGCACGGCGTAGCCGGCCTGGTAGTCGATGACGACGTTGTCGCGCCGATGCGACGGCCAGACGCCGAACAGGTCGAGCGCCTGCGGCGCGCCGGGCGGCGCGAGGTCGCCGGGCCTCAGCGTCCAGCCGAAGGCGGCGGCGAGGCTGGCGGCGTCGATCTCGGGCACGGTCAGCCCGTTCCAGGTCACGGAATTGACGCGTAGCGCCGGCCAGTGGCGCAGGTAGAGCGTGCGACGCTCGCCGTCGCGCAGCTCGACATAGTTCTGCGGCAGCAGGCCGGGGCGCGACAGCGCGGCGAGGATGGCGCGGCTCGCCGCCGTGACGAGGGCGGCGAGCGTCGCGTCGTTCGCGGAAGGCGCGGCGGGCAGGCCGAGCCACGCTTTCAGCGCGGCGAGATTGGTGAGATCGTAAGGGCTCATGGGCGGGGCCGAGGGTCGGAGGACGGGGCGGGCGAGCGCGGGGGAGCAAGAAGGCGAGGGGGGCCGCTTCGCGGCGCCCCGCCCTCCGGTCTCGGTCAGCCGTTGCCGATGTTGGTGAGGACGCCGACGCCGAACGGCGCGTAGACCGCCAGCGTCTCTTCGGCGTAGACGCCGAACTCGCGCCGCCGGGTGCGCAGCGGCCAGTCGACGCGGTAGTAGTCGCGCCGCGTCAGCACTTCGGCGACATTGGGCGTCTGGTTCGACTGGTACCAGACCGGCAGCCGCTCGCACAGCGCCAGAAGGGTGCCCGGCGGCAGGTCGGGGTGGACTTTCACGGGAATGTCGAAGCCGCCGTCGACGCTGAACGGGTTGTAGTACCAGCGCACCACGCCGGAGGCGGAGACGCCGTAAGGGCCGCCGTTGTCGCTGTCGGCGGCGACGTTGTAGCGGATCAGCGGCCCCGAGGCGTTGGTCAGGCACTTGTTCGTGATGTTCTTCTGCTCCTGCGCGTTGACGTAGAGCACGGTGGGCGACAGCCGGTAGGCGTTCCACATCTCGACCAGCATGTTGTCGATCTCGACCACCGAGCCGCGCCCCGAAGCGGTGAGGAACGAACCCGTCCCCGCCGCGCCCGAGGCGAGCGCCTGCACGTAGGACGAATTGGCGGGATTGAAGCCGACGGTCAGCAGGCCGTCGAAGGCGAGCGTCGGGTTGCGCGAGTTGTCGCCCGTGATCGCGCTCGCCGCCTGCTGGCCGGAGACGAGCGGCGCGGAGAAGGTCGCGCTGTTGATGGAGGTGATCGCCTGCAACGTCTCCGCGCCGGCGGCGCCGACGTACCAGGCGTAGGCGACCGCGCCGTTGACGATCGGGACAACGGCGGAGAGCGTCTCGCCGAGCGTCACCGCCTGCGTCGCGTTGGCGCTCTTGTTCGACGAGCCGCCGGCGAGCGTGTAGCTGTTGCCGTCGTTGCCGGCGATGGTCTTGGTGGTGGCGACGCCGCCGGCGAGACTCGAATTGGCGAAGCCTTCGAAGGTCAGGGCGACGACGATCACGGAATACGTGGCGGCGGGCAGCGTGGCGCCCGTCCCCGAGGCCACAAGCGTTGGCTGCGCCGGCGTTCCGAGCGCGAGCGAGGCGTTGCCGCCGAGCAGCGCCGTCTCTTCCTTGCGCATGGTCTTTTGCAGCAGGCGCAACGTGGCGGTCGAGTCGATGTCCTCGAAGCCTTGCGCCGCCGCTTCGGCTTCGAAGGTCACCGAGTCCTCTTCGCCGAGCGTCAGGTAGGGGGCGACCCGCAGGGCCGCCGCGTACGACATGCTGGCGGTGCGCTGGCCTTCCGGCACCCAGCCCATCGCGTCGTAGCCGGAGCCGGCGATCGCGCTGATGGCGCGCCAGCGCGCCGCGTCGCCGGGATTGAGCCGGCCGACGCGCGGCAGCGCGTTGCGCAGCGGCGTGATGACCGGATAGAGGTTCTTGGCCGGCGCCTGCAAGTCGTAGGCGGTGAGGCCGGTGGCGAGGGTGACGGCCTTGGTCAGCGATTCCTTGACCAGGCCGAGCGTCTCTTGCGTGGCTTGTGCGATGTCCATGGGGCTTTCCTGCTGGGGTTGGAGGGGAGGAGGGGGAAAGATGCGGCGCACGCCAAGCGGCCGCGGGGAGGAACGGCGGATCGGCGAAAGCGGCGATCGAGCGCGACGCGGATCGGCGCACGGTCGGCTCGCGCTTCGCGCTCCCTCTCCCGCTTGCGGGAGAGGGTTGGGGTGAGGGCAGGTTTTCACGCGTACGCCGCGCGCTCCTGGTCGCGATCGCAGCGAAACGCAAGCGAGGAACGTTAACGGCGACGTTCTTTTTCGGGCGTCTTGCCGGTTTGAAAGGCGACCGCGTAAAGTGCGGCAAATCCGAGGGCGAGATTCGGGACTAGCGTGGATGGTGAAGAACTGGGGCGCTCTATGGGCGGCCGCCGTTCTCGTCTTGATGGCCTGCGCCGGGACGTGGGTTGAGTATGCCGCGCACTCCCACTGCGATAAGAGCGGTGCCCCCTGTCAGTATGAGGCAAATCAGAAGAACGAACGCCTCATCGGAGATGTCGCTGGTGCCACGACGAGCATGGTTGCCGCCTTGAAGAGCAACGAAGCCGTTATCACTCTCGTCGCTACCGCCTTCAGCGCGCTCTCTGCCGTTGCAGTTGCCATTTTCACGTACGTCCTCGCTCGCAAAACGGCCTCTCTCTATGAGGCGACTGCCGGGTTGGAAACCGCTGCACGTCAGCAAGTCCAAGACACTAAAGCGCTCCTGTTGGCCACTCAAAAAAGTGCCGATGCCGCTAGTAAATCCGCCAATGCGGCTGAGTATGCCATCAAGGATAAAGACGTCCCCGCTCTTGCCGTCGAAATTGATCCTCATGGCCTCGTGGCCACTCATGTCTCGGGGCGCCGTGTTTGGGCAAATCAAAGCGCCAAGATATGGGCCGATTGCAAAATCAAGAACATTAGCGGATTCCCGGCAGTAGTTATGGAAGTGTCCACGTCGGCGGAAATGCGCGCTGACCGGCGTGCGCTCTCCCGTTCCCCCCTCCAAGGCGAAATCCATTGGTCACTTTCGCTCTTGCGCCAGGAGGTCCGCCGAAAACCCTGGAAATTGGTTACCCACGCGGCCTCAAGCCGCCTTCCGAAGAGCGTGCCGCCGAACAAGCATGGGTGTCGGTACAAGTGCGGTATCGCGACATATTCTTCGCACAATACCTGTCGAATTTCTGCTTCGTATTCGATGCGGAGCGAGTTGAATTCGTTGCAAAGAGTCAGCGGCGAGAAATCGCGCACCGGAGGCTCTTGGACCGCGAATTCGAAATTGCTGAACAGCGAGATAGTTAGCGCGCCAAGCGCCGTCGCGAACACTTATGCCGTCTCCTGTCGGGAGATCGCGACGCCGGCTTCAAACTGTTCGCGGCGTCTGCGCCATAATTCCGGACTTGTTTAGGTTTGGCGGATTGAGTGCCGTCGGAGCTTGAGGGGCGTTCCAACTCAGGCACCTGTCGCCTGTCGCCCGCCTCGTTCGTCCAATCTCCGTTTGTCCACCGCCCGCTCGGCCGCCCGTTCCCCGCCGGCACGCGCGGCTGGTCGGGGTTTGTAGACGCGATCAAGGGCGTCGGGCGGCGGCCCGTCGCTGAGCGCGGCGAGGATGGTCGCCGGCGGGACACCGGCCTTCATCAACCTGTCGGCGATAAACAGCCGCCGCGCGTCCTCGCGCGGGCCGTCGAGGCGGCCGACGCCGGCGAGCGCGAAGTGGGTTAGCGCCAGCGCGCGATCGCCGTCGCGCGCCGTGGCGAGCGCGCGGCGCGCGTGGGCGCGCTGCAATTCGTCGAGCGGCCGCCGGACGACCAGGGAGAGGAGCGCGACGGAGCGGTCCGCTTCGGCTTCACGATCGGGCGCCGAAGCGTCGGCGAGCTTGGTTTCCGCGCCAAACGTCTGCGCGCCGCTCGCGAACTCCGGCAGCGTTGAGGCGCTCGCATCCGTCGCACGCGGCGCTCACGCCGCCGCGGCGGCTAAATCTAGTCAAAGGATGCGAACTTCACCCACGCGGCTTAGTCGCATCCTTGTTTGCGGCGGCGTTCGCCTTGGCCTCCATTCGATTGACTTCCGCCAAGGGCGGCAATCCGATGAACTTCAGGATGGCTTCAATACGTTCAATTCGCCGCTCCGGCGCGAGAGGACCCTCGACACGCGAAACGAACACATCCGAGCTCACGATGCGCTGGACTTCTTGCCCGACCACGGATGCCGATTTGGCGTCCGTCGTCGGCGCCGGGCGACTATTCTTGGCGTCAGGCGGATTCATCCGATCGTTCTGCGACTTCAACGCCGCTTAGCGCCGCATCGGCCTCCGCAAGCGTGCGATCGACGAACTCTTCCGCCGATGGCGCCGAGGTGTTCGGCGGCGACTTGAATTTTCCGACGTGGGGAACAAGCGCAGATTTCAGCGAAGCCGAATCGTGTCCGAGTTTGCGGCCGAGATAGGCGGCCATCGCGACGCGGCGGCTGTGACCCCAAGAGAACCAGGGAAACGGCGCGTTGTCGCTGATCGCCAATTCGAATAAGGCTGCGAAGTCGCGGACGCTTTGAAATTTGGCGACGACGCAATTGCGGACCGCCGTGTCGACGGTCTGCGTGAAGTCGCTCGGCGTAATCGTGGCGCTGTCGAGACGCGACCTCGGCCAACTGGCGGGAGCGCCGAGATCGAAGTGAAGCGCGCACTCCCAGGCTGGCTGGCGAGCGTAGATCTCCCGGTAGCCGTCGGGGAGATAGCGCAGCATCGTTTCGTGGGCGAACGCCTCCGCCGGCGGATGCCGGAGGCTGACGTCGGCGTCGATGAATTGATTGGGGCGGCTCTGGGAACGAAAAGCGAGGAAATGCTCGACCTCCGAAGAACTCCAGTCGGCTCGAAATCCGTAGACGTTCAAATCCTCGACTGCCTGCCGGCCGGCCGGCGCGTAGCCGGCGCGCTGGAGCGTTTCGTTCAGCAGCGCGACGAAGTCGACGGGCTTCGCGTCGCCGGCGAACCACATCGGGATGCTCATGCGAATCTTGGGCGGCTTTTCTTTCGGCAGCGATTGGCGAAAGCGCTCGAAATCGCCGAATTCGCGCTCCAGTATCGCTTTGGCCTCCGCCCGCTGGGCTTCTGAAACGCGGCCTCCGAAC
>Ga0181520_10010158_pt1 | contig 12711 bp, 11 predicted proteins | sample PEATcosm2014_Bin_29_FD_132451 | JGI IMG/M metagenome (GOLD analysis project Ga0181520, IMG submission 132451) | Peatland microbial communities from MTU Mesocosm Facility, Houghton, MI, USA - PEATcosm2014_Bin02_30_metaG | ecosystem: Environmental > Terrestrial > Soil > Wetlands > Peat | place...
AGTGAAACAGAGCAGGAAAACCACCAGCGCCACCACGGCCAGCTTGCGCCGTCCGCGATCCAGCTCGCCGCTGTCGTACAACATGGGATGGCGCCGTCCCCAGATCAGCAGCATCAGGCCCCAGAGCAGCCAGCCGGACCAGAACATACGCTGGTCGATGAAAGAGGCCGCGCCCAGCGGCAGCAGGAGCAGGCTGAGAACCAATGAGATCGCAGCGTGGCGCCGCGGAAAACACGCGTACACGATGTGGCCGCCATCCAGTTGCCCGATGGGGAGCAGGTTCAAAGCCGTGGCGAGCATCCCCACCCAGGCTGCCCGCGCCGCCGGATGCAAATAAATGTCGCTCGCCGCGACGCCCGGAAAAATGAGTTTGCCGAGCAGCCACTCCAGGCCCGGCACGCCGAACTGCAGGCTGCCCTGATGGGCGATGCCCGGAATCACCTTCGAAAACGCGAGGCCGACGGAAAGCGCCGGCAGCAGGAAGACGAAGCCGGCCAGCGGCCCCGCGATGCCGATATCGAACAGCGCCCGCTTCGAGCAGATGGGCGATCGCAGGCGGATGAAGGCGCCGAACGTCCCCAGCCCCGGCGACGGCATGAAGTAAGGCAGGCTGGCATTCACCCCGTACCGCAACGCGGCCAGGTAATGGCCCAGCTCATGCGCCATCAGGATAGCGAGCAAGGTGAGCGAAAATGGCAGCCCCGCCAGCAACTCCGCGGGGTGACGCCACAACTCCCCGTACATAGAAAAACTCTGGTACAGGTCGAAGGGCTGGTTGCGGTCGAAAAACATTTGCATCGAGGCTCCGACCGTGGTGGTCGAAGCCAGCGTGGCCAGGAACAGCAGAGCGTTCACCCAGTAACGGTCGCGGAAGCGGGCAGCCGGCACGCCGGGCGCCTCCGCCGCCCCGGTCCCGGCGTAGAGCGGGTATGATGCGGGCGGGAAATCCTGGGAAGACACAATGAGACGCGCGGCAGCGGCCTACTGCAGCGTCTGCAGCTCCTTGCCGGGTTTGAATCGCACCGCTTTGCCCGGCGGTATGGAAACCTCCGCGCCGGTGCGCGGATTCCGTCCGATGCCCGTCTTCCGGGGCTTCACGTTGAACACACCGAAGCCGCGCAGCTCGATGCGGTCGCCCTGCTCGAGCGCCTTCTTCATGGTTTCAAACACGGTCTCGACAGCCATTTCGGCTTTGGTCTTGGTGATGCCGGTGCGGTTGACGACTTCGTTGATAATATCCAGCTTGATCAAAACATCCTCCTGTTGGGAGCGCGCCAGCTTTACTGCCCCGTATCGGTCAACCTTATGATAGGATTGAATTTATCCACATGTCAAGGGAGGGGGTACAAGACCGCGCCGCGCGCGTTACGGCGGACGATTTCCGGCGCGCCTGCGGATGCTTCGCAACCGGCGTCACGATTGCCGGCGTGGTGGACGCGCAGGGCACGCCGCACGGCCTCACGGTGAATTCGTTTACCTCCGTTTCGCTCGATCCGCCGCTGGTGCTGGTCGCGCTGGCGCACACCGCCAGCGTGATGGATGCGTTTCGCGACGCGCGTTTTTTTGCCGTCAACGTGTTGGCTGCCGGCCAGCGCGCTCTCTCCGAGCGCTTCGCGCGTAAGGGACACGATCGCTTCGATGGCCTCGCGTGGCACGCCGGCGAGACCGGCGCGCCTTTGCTGCCGGACGCGCTGGCGGAAATCGAATGTGCCATCCGGTACCGCTTCACCGCTGGCGACCATGATCTGATCGTGGGCGAGATGGTGCGTGCCCTAATCCGCGAAGGCGCGCCGCTCGTCTACTTCGCCGGCCGTTATCGCAGGCTGGCCGCCGGCGGGCGCTGAGAGCGGCATCGAACAACCTGGGGGCCTGTCGCTACTTCCAGGGGCGTTCCCAGCCGCGCCACCAGTCGGTGTCTTCCAATTTCAGCGCGTTCCAGCATAGGTCCAGCGTCTTGGCATCGCCCCGCACGGCGCCGTCGCGCAGCTCGCGCGGCACGCCCACAAGCTGGGCGAAGCGGTCGAAGACTTCGCCGCGCGCGGCGGCCGGAACCCGCGGCAAGAGGTGCCAAAGCGTGAGGCCGTCCCGCGGCCTGGCCGCGGCAAGCACACGGACCAGCGCCGCTTTATCGCCGGATTCATAGGCTGCCAGCGCGCCCGTGAATGCCTCCGGCGCATCCTCATAAAATGGAATGCCCGGCCCCTGACGCTGTCGGGTTGGACACGCGGCGCCGGCGGGGATGAACGATTCGTGCCCCTGTGACTGGAACGCTACCCAGCCGGTTTCGACGCGCAGCAGCCCGTTGCCCGCCCCATCCACGTCGAGCGTGTACTGGCAGCCCAGATCCACCGCGCGAGCCGAAGCCGTTTCCACCACGAATTCCCGCGGCGGAGCCCAGATGAAAGCGTGCAGCCGGCCGCGGCGCAGCTCCAGGTGGCGGCTGGTGGCGGCGCGCAACTCCGAGCCGGGGCCCAGATCGACGCGGCCCACGGGTTCGGCTTCGAGCGAAATCCCCGAGTCTCCGGTGCGCAGTACCTGGCCTTGCAGCACGGCTATGCTTCCCATGCGCCAGGCTGTGGGCGCGGCCGGCGCGCTGGCGCCGCGGAACAAAAGCGTGGCAGCGGCCAGCAGCACGGCGGCTGCCGCGGCGAGCCATCCACCGCGCGCGCGCTGCCGCAGTACGCCGGGCAAGCCGCGATCAAACCGGTAGCGCAGCCTCGCAAGCTCCACTTCGATGTGCTCGATTTCGGGATCGGGGGGCCCGGATCTGTCCCAAAGGTACTCTTCACGCATGAGCGTCGCCTTTCCACAATTCACGCAGCATCTTCATGCCGCGGCACAGATTCACGCGCACGGAGTCCGGGGTGAGGCCGGTTTGCCGGGCGATCTCCGGGCCGGTCATGCCTTCCACCAGGCGCATGATGAGAGTCTCGCGGTAGGCTTCCGGCAGGCGGCGGACCAGGTCGAGGGTCACTAGCGCCCGATCGCCGCCGGCGGTCGCGGGGTTCCGCTGCTCCGCGCTGAACGAAAACTCGGCGCGCCGCCGGCCGTCGCGGAAATAGTCGATGGCGCGGCGGCGCGCGATGGCGCCCAGCCAGCCGCGGAACGCCGCGGCGGTGCGCAATTCCCCCAGCCGATTCATGGCTGCCATGAAAACATCCTGCACCAGATCCTCGGCGTCGGCCGGCGGCACGCGCGCCAGCAAAATGGCGTGAATCATGCGCGCGTACCGCAGATAGAGCTCGCCGAAGGCGGCGCGGTCGCCGCCCGCGGCCCGGTGAATGAGACTTTCGTCCTCGGCCGGTTCGGGAATGCTCACCAGCATTGCTTGCATATTACTACCGCAGCATGGCCTCGATGTCGGCCGAGCTGAACTGCTGGTGGGCGCTCTTGTCGTTATAGCGGTCCACGCCATCCGGCCCGGCACTCAGCAGCGAGCTGGTGAACAGGCTGCCGTTGGTGGCCTCCAGGCGAATCACCCAGCGGCCCTGTTTCGGCCACTGCTGGGTGATCGCGAACATGCCGGGTGTGGAGAGTGGATCCAGTTTCAGCGGGATCTCGCGCCGCTCTCCATTTACGTCTCCGATGGCCGTGGCGCTGATTCGGGTTGCGCTGGGTTCCACGCAGCCGGCCGATTTGACAGTGACCACAGCGTTGAGTTTACGAGCTTCCGGGCTGGCTTCGGGGTTCCCCAGTTGTAAGTAGAAGCCGCCGGCAAACAGTGACCCTGCCAGCGCCAGTAGCGCGGCGGGCGCGGTGATTCGCAGTACGTTTCGCATCCGTTTGTCCCTCCTCGGGAAGTGAAATCTGCGGGAAAGACGCGGGCGGAAGCGAAACTGTTAACCGGCGAGTTCCTGGGCGAAGCGATTCAACGCCATCGCCGTCGGGCACCCGCTGGGGCGCCACCGGCACGTAAAACTGGAGTCTCGATCCGGAAAACCGGGGATTTTTTCCGTGTTACTGGAAACGCTGTTTTTTTAACTCGTGTGAAATCAATCAGTCATTTGTGGAGTGTAAATTGCACAATGGGTTATTAGGTTGCTAGCTTGAAGACCATTCTCATTGTCGATAGGGATCTAGGATTTGTCTTCTGGCTCGGCCAGATCCTGGATGCCGCCGGGTCCGTCGCCGTACCCGCCAGAGGGATCGCCGAAGCGGAGGAGATTGTGGGCATGCTCCGTCTGCCGGTGGACGTGCTGATCGCACAACCGGCGGAGCAGGGCCTTCGCCAATTCGTGGACAAGCTCCGTTTCACCTCTCCGGACCTCCAGGTGGTTGCCTTGGCCAGTGAGGAGTATCCGGCAGTTGCCGTGGCGCCTCCCGGGGCAGTTTGGAAACGTAAGCCACGGAACAGGGATGAAGCGGCGAGGTCCGAATGGGCGGACTTGATTCACGACCTTGACCGCAACTGCCTCGCCTCGATGTCCCACGGCTGACACGCTCTTGCCGAAGGGGTCAACACAAGATAGAAACCTCCGATTTCCTGCCCATCAGCCTTGGCCACAGTGCTACCATACCTATCTGGCTTGTAAGTACCATTAGGGCGTGTAGGTCTGGCCCTGTGTGCGGACACTCCCGATAATAGAGGACACAGAGGCTTCATTAGTGGAAGCGATTATCTCGTCGAGTCCGATGTTTACCGCGGAACGCCGCCGCGACTGCCGCTATCCGATTCACTCCGGGCTGGAATACAAGCTCATCACGGGACGAAGGGTGGTCCGGATGGGAGCTGGCCGCCTGCTGAACATCTCACGGGGCGGGTTGCTGTTCGAGTGCGCTCATGCCATCCCTCCGGGAACCGGGATCGAACTCGAGATCGATTGGCCGGCGCGCGCCGTCAAAATGGACCTCCATGTTTTGGGGCAGACGGTGCGCAGCCAGGGTGCCTGCACTGCCGTAAAGATCCATCGCTGCTCGTTCCGCGTGCGCCGGGAAGATGCCGGCCAAGGAGAGCGCCCGCCCACGCTCGCGTAGTCGTGGCGCAGGCAGTTTGCTTCGCAATCTCAGCTTGCCAGAACGACTCGATTGGCGCCGGGTTGGGGAGCCGGGGATTCGCCGGTGCGGACGCGAGCCACCACCGCCAGCGCGGCAAGATAGAACAGGCCGCCGATGACCATGGTTTCGGCCAGTCCCAGATAGATGGCGGAGACCAGCGCAAACACCGATCCGAGCACGCTCGCCGCCGCATTGAGCGCCCAGGCCCAGCGGACCGAAGGCGCGTGCCACTGCTCCAGGCGGCGGAGCCCGCTGGGGAAGGGCATGCCCATGACGAATCCCAGGGGAGCGATCAGCGCCACCGTGATCACCACTTTGAGAGGGAGCGGCAGCCAGACCAGCGCGGTGAGGAGCGAGGCCAGCACCAACCCGATCAGCGCAGCCAGCATCGCCACGCATCCCAGGATCTTGATGAGGCGGCTCTCCCGGTGCGCCGACAGGCGGCCGGCGGCGGCGCTGCCCAGGCCGCTCGAAACCAGCAAGGAAAAAATGACCACCGTGAGAGCGGGCGTGGGATGGCCGAGGAAGAGCACGAATCTCTGAATCAGCGCCACTTCGATCAGGATGTATCCGGCGCCGATGAACAGGAAGTAGAGCAGGAATCTCAGCACGCCCGGCTGGCGCGGCAGGCGCGCGCCCAGCACCAATGGCGGCAACAGCATAATCAGCAGCGTGGCTAGAGCCGAGATCAGCGCCAGCCCGAACAGTAGTGGCACCGCCTTGTTCACCTTGTAGTCCGCGGTGTCATGCGAGGCCGTCCTCAGAAACACCAGCAGGTCGCGCGGCTGCACGGTGTAGAAGAAAAACGGCCTATTGTCGGTGACCGGGCGAATATCGAAGACGAAGCGGCGCTCGAAGCCGGCCGGATCGGACGTGTGCAGCAGCTCGTAGAACGGGTTTTGGATGGCGGCGTCGGGCAGGTAGATGGCCTGCATGTTGGCGGCGGCGAACAGGGCGCGGGCGCGGTCGCAATCGGCGGCGGTGAGAGGTTTGCGGCTGATGATCGCGGTATCCTGCGCACCCCATCCGCGGACCGAGCCGGAGCGGCCCACGATCACGTGGCGCCACGCCTGGCGCTCGCCCAACTCCGACAGCGCCTCGCGGGCGAGCGCAATCAGGCGCAGCGATTCGCGCGGCGGGTCGAAGCCCCAGCGGGTGAAGGCCACCACGCCGTCGTCGGTAAGATGCCCCAGGTAATCGCGGAAAGCGTCCACGGTGTAGAGATTGTTTTCCGAAAGCGCGAACGCCCCGGCGGCGGTGGAAGCCCATGTATCGACCAGCGTCGCCTGCAGCACCTGATATTTGGCGGTGCTGCGGCGCACGAAGCTGCGTCCGTCCTCCACGTAAATGTGGACGTCGGGCCGCAGGTAGAGGCCGTGGCTGAGCGCGGGAAAGCGCTCCTGCATGATGGTGGTGGCGATGATGGGATTGATTTCCACGCCGGTGATATCGTGGCTGCCGTAAGCCAGCGCGCGCGCCACGTCCCAGCCGCCGCCGGGCCCGATAATCAGGGCCTTGGCGCCGGGGCGGAGCGCGTAGGGCAGTGCCGGCCCCTGGTCCATCAGCTCGTGGCGTTGGCCGGGGGTGAGCCGGTCGCAATCGAAGGTGGGGATGTCGGTGCCGGCGTCGGCGTCGATCACGATGCTGTAGCGGCCTTCGCTGCGGCGATCCAACAGGCCGATGCGCGAAAAGACGTTCCAGTGTTGGAAGATCTCGTGCTCGATGGTCTGCCCCTTGGCGTGGCGGATGTCGATCACGTGATAGCGCTGATTCAGAATCAGAAACGCCACCAGCGCCAGCGCCAGCGCCACCGATCCTACGCGGCCTCGCACCGAGCCGGAAACGCTGTGCCAGATGGCGGCCGCGACGGCGAAGGTGATGGCCGCGCCCAGCACCGCGCTGACCCCACCGAAGCCGTTGAGCAGCGGATATAACAACAGGCAACCGGCGGCGGCGCCCATCAGGTCGAAGAAGTAGACCCGGTTGACGTGCGCAATGGTCTCGCCGATGGCCAGCGAAACGATGGCGCCGGAAAGGAAAAAGGGCAGCGCGGTGCTGAAATAGATCAGCGCCAGGTCCCAGTTCGTGGGATTGTTAGGCTGCGCCAGCAGGACGACCAGCGCGCCTACCACCAGCAGGCCGTTCAGCATGCTCAGCCGGCCCAGGCTGGTCCACAGCGGCGCCTTCCAACCAGCCACCACGTACGAGAAGATGCCGCCGGCGCCGAGGCCGAACAACGCGATCGAGATCGCCAGAAATGCGAAGTGGTAATAGAACACCACCGAAAAGATGCGCGTCAGCGAGAGCTCGAGCAGCAGGGTGGCCAGAGTGGTCAGAGCGACACACAGGTAAACCTGAGGCCAGGGGGTGGAAGCGGGTTTCAAAGGGTTCAACCCTTATGGTAGCGTGGCGCCGGGGCGGGTGATGCTGCGGGCCGTTCCCAATCAAACGGAGCCGCGACCAGAGGGAGCGGTCTGGATTCAAGCGGCTGTCCCGTTCCCTTTGGTCGCGGCTCCGGCGTGCGGTCCGCTTTATTGCAGCGCTATTGGACTTGGATGTTGACCGCGTTGCTGACCGTCGAATCCGGAAATGTCAGGGACACCTGAACCGCGCCGGTAGGACAGGCCTCCGGAACCGCCACATTGATTTGGTACAGACCGGCGTAGTTCGGCGACAAACCCGCGTAGAGAACCGATGCGGGAGGGACCTTGACCTGCACCACGAGTCCTTCCCGGTTCACGCCGAAAACCACGGTGGGCGTCGACATCAGCCGCGCCAGCGGCTCAGTAGCGGGGGCGGGCTGGCCGGCCACGACCGGCGGACTGGTGGGGCCGAGGCCAATCGCGTAAATCGTGAGTACGTCGCCCCGAGAGGCCGGTTGAGTGACGAAGTTGGGAATGGTGATGGTGGACGGCATGGGCAGGGAGTAGCCCTGCGTGGCATCCTCGATCGCCCCGTAGCCGCCAGTACCGTAAAGCAGCAACAGCCGCGGTGCGCGCGCCGCCACGTTGACCGATACCGTATTGCTGGTTTGGCCGTTGGTCTCAACTTGCACCAGCGCAGTTCCGGCAGGCGTATCCGTCGGCATCTGGAAATTAATCTGGCCGTATGAGGAGAAGTAAAGCGGCGCCTGCTCGCCGTTCACGAAGACTGAAGCTCCGCCGAGTTGCGTCGCCAGCGGAGGGTTTGGCCCCGAAACGGGCGCCGCGAAGGAGAGCTCCTGGCCGAATAGCGCAATGACATCGCCCGGCGTGACGGTAAAGCCGCTGCCGCCGAAGACCGCATCATCCACCACTCCCTCATAGAAGACGGTCGGCGCCCCCGCGGCCACCACCTGGTAGGTCACCGGGATTACGGTTGGGCTGTTAGCCGCATTGGAGGCAATGCTCACCGAACCGGTGTACGTGTTGGCCGAAAGGCCGGTAGTGTTGAAAGCGAGCAGCACGGTGGAACCGGAAACGCTTGCGGCGATCCCCGAGCCCGACGCGGTTGCTCCGCTAATCGCGAGTGTTCCCAGCCCGGAATTGCCGAGGGTGACGGCCGCGTAGCCGACCGGCGCGCCTGTTGCAAGCTGTTCGGCGACCTGCGTGACCGAAGGTTGCGCGATGGGCAGCGTGGTCACGTTCATGGTCACCGCGATGGTCTTGTTGTCGGAGGCAAACGTGGAGCCGGAAGTAACTATCGAGCCGGTGTAAGCGTTGCCGGCGGTGTTCGTGGGCTGCGGAGCGATGTTGATGGTGTAGGGGTACGTGGACTGAACGCTGCCCGCGCCGCTGAGGGTCAGGCTCAGCCAATTGGCGCCATCCTGGGTGGTGATTTTGCTTGCGGCAAGGTAACTGCCGGTAGTGAACGGGACGGCGACGGCGCTGGCCTGCGCCGGCGGGGCCACGTAAGGCGCCACATAAACGTTCACGCTCGACGGCACGGCGCCGCCGATGAGCACGGTCACCGTAATCGTCTGGGGAGCGTCCACCGTGTTGGGCGCCGTGACGGTGACGATTCCCGTATAAGCCGTAGTCGACGCCGCCAGCGACGCGGTGTTCAGCGCGAATATCAGCGGGACGCATGACGTGGCTGCGGTGGTGGTGGTGCAGGTGCGTGCCGCGCCGACGCTGGCAGTAATCCACGAGACCGACGAGGTGGGAGTGAGCGCCAGCGTGCCGTCGCCCGCGTTATAGGCTTCTATGGTCTGGTTGATCCCGTTGGCGCCGGGAGCGATCGAAAGCGGTCCAACGGTGGCGCTCACCAGGCGCAGCATGGGCGTCGCCTCGAGCGAACTGAGCCCTCCCATCGCCAAAATGGAGAGAATTGCGGAACGAACAAGTTTCAGAGCCATAACAGTACACCTTTCCTTACGTACTCAAATTTAACCGACGCGGATGAAAGCCAGGAACGCTGCAACTTTCGCCCCGCGAACCAGCCGGGCGAACCGTGGCGCATTCTAATCCTAAGACCCCCCAACAGCCTTTTCCACTACAGCAGCGGCTGACAAAGGTCAAAATAAATTGACGAAAGATCGCTGCGCCGATGCTGGAAACTCTCCCTAGGGCCGGATTCTGCCGGGGCGTTCGATGGGCGGCGACTGGCATCAAACGGCGGAAAGAGTTACGGAACGAACGAGTCTTAGACCCACTCCAATGCACCCTTTTTATACGCCCAAATATAGCCGACGATCAGGATCGCCAGGAAAACAGCCACTTCCGCCACGCCGAACCAGCCGAGCGATCCGTAGCGCACCGCCCATGGAAAAAGGAAAATGGTTTCTACGTCGAAGATGACGAACAGGATGGCGATGATATAGAACCGCACCGTATAACGGCCCCGTGAATCCGATGCCGCGCGGATGCCGCACTCATAAGCTTCGAGCTTGGCAACCGAGGGAGCCGACGGCCGGAGCAACTTGGCCGCCCCGATGGCAACCACCGGGAACGCAATGGCTACACCCAGGAAAATGAGAATAGGGAGATAACCGCCCGGCATGACCTCAATATAACATGCATTGTGGCGCAGGCTCTCGGCCTGCGAACCGTATCGTTTGCGGGGCACCCGCCGCCTGAGGCTCACGCAAAATCACACGCTGCCGTCTGCGAGAATGGAACTGCGGCATCGTTGTCTGCGCCGGCGGCCGCTCCCTATGGTCGCGGCTCCGTTGCGCGTTCTGAGCCGCGACCATAGGGAGCGGTCTCGTTCCACATTGGGAGCCGCTCTCCGCGGGGGAGCATAGGAATCGCTTATGACCTTGTCTTTATGCAGCCGGCAGTGATCGAAGAGCCGCGCGACATTTATACGGCGCTGCACAAGGAGCGCCAGGCTTCCATCCTGGTGGGCGAGGGGCGCCAGCGCCGGCTGGGCTACTGGCGGCTGGCGGTGGTGGCAGCGGCGGGCGCGCTGGTGTGGCTGGCGCTTTCCGGGCCGCGCATTACGATTCTGTGGACGCTGGTTCCCGCCGCCGCCTTCGCGGCCCTGATGGCGGCGCATGCACGCCTTTCACGGCAACTCGAAAAGCAGCGCCGCGCGGCGCGATTCTTCGAGCGCGGCCTGGCGCGGCTGGATGGTAGCTGGCCCGGCACCGGCAGCACCGGCGACACTTACCTGGATTTGTCGCATCCTTACGCGCAGGACCTGGACCTGTTCGGCATCGGCTCGTTGTTCGAGCTTCTTTCCACCGCCCGCACACGCGCCGGCGAGCGGACCCTGGCGCGCTGGCTGCTGGAGCCGGCCGATCGGCAAGTGGTGAAGTCGCGGCAGCAGGCGGTCACGGAACTACGGCCGCGCCTCGATCTGCGGGAGCGCCTGGCAGTGTTGGCCGAAGACGCCCGTGCCGGCGTGGATGCGGATTCGCTCGCCGCCTGGGGTGAGGCTCCCCCGCGGCTCGGAGGCCGCGTCCTGCGCCTCGCACTCTGGGCGTGCACGCTGCTGGGGATTGGCGGCGCGGCGGCCGGCGTGGCGCTGCTGCTCAACTTGACCGGCGCCTCCGTGCTGGCCGGCGGCACGCGCCTGCTGCTGCGCGATCTGTTCCTGGCGGCGCTCGTTATCAACGGCTGGTTTTATTACCGCCAGCATCAACGCATGGCCGAGGTTGTGGCGGCGGTCGATCGCGCCGGCCACGAACTGGGACTCGTCTCCGAGGTGCTGGTGCTGCTGGAGCGCGAGCAGTTTCAGGCGCCGCTGCTGGTTTCGCTGCGCGGCTCGCTCGCGGCCGAGGGCGCGCCGCCTTCGCGCCGCCTGGCGCAGTTCAAACGCCTGATCGAGTACCTGGATTCGCGCGACAACGTTTTCGTGCGGATGGCCGAAATCTTCATTTTGTGGACCCCTCACCTGGCGGTGCGCGTGGAACAATGGCGCCGCCGCTCGGGACCGGCCGTGCGCCGATGGCTGGCGGCGGTGGGCGAAATCGAAGCACTGGCCTCGCTGGCCAGCCACGCCTTCGAGCATCCCCAGGATCCGTTTCCGGAGTTTACCGAAGAGTCGCCGCTACTGGAAGCCGTCGAGATCGGCCACCCGCTGATACCGGAATCGAAGCTGGTGCGCAATTCGGTCTCGCTCGGCGGCGCCCTCCGGCTGCTGGTGGTTAGCGGCTCGAATATGTCCGGCAAGAGCACGCTGCTGCGCACGCTGGGCGTGAACGTGGTGCTGGCGCAGGCGGGCGCGCCGGTGCGTGCCGCGCGGCTGCGGCTTTCGCCGCTGGCGGTGGGCGCGTCGATTCGCGTCAACGATTCGCTGCAGGGCGGCATCTCGCGATTCTACGCCGAAATCCTGCGCCTGCGGCAGATCCTGGATCAAACCGCCGGCGCGCGCCCGGTGCTGTTTCTGATCGATGAATTTCTGCATGGCACCAATTCCCATGACCGGCGCATCGGCGCCGAGGCGCTGGTGCGCGGCCTGGTGGAACGCGGCGCGATGGGCCTCATCACCACTCACGACCTGGCGCTGGCCGGCATCGCCGACGGGTTGGGCGAGCGCGCCCGCAACGTCCACTTCGAAGACCGCATCGAGGATGGCAAGATTCTTTTCGACTACCGCATGCAGCCGGGGGTGGTGCGTAAGAGCAACGCCATCGAGCTGATGCGCTCCGTGGGGCTGGAGATTTGACAAGCGCGGACGTGCGCCGCCTGGCCGAAGCGTGTGGCTTCGAGCTGGCCGGCGTAGCCCGCGCCGTTCCGCCGGACGATCGGAATCATTATCACGCCTGGGTGGACGCCGGATTCGCCGGCGAGATGCGCTATCTCACGGATCGCCGCGCGGAGATGCGGGACGATCCGCGCGCGCTGCTGCCCTCGGCTCGGTCGGTGATTTGCGTGGGCAAGCTTTACAACGCGCCGCAGCCCTATTCGACGCAGTTCGAGGATGCCGAGCTGGGCTGGATTTCGCGCTACGCCTGGGGCGAGGATTATCACCGCGTGCTGCGGCAAGGTTTGCAGCACCTGGAAACGCGCCTCCGCGAACTCGCCGGCGCGCCCTTCGATTCGAGAATCTGCGTGGACACCGCGCCGCTCGCCGAGCGCACCTATGCACGCCTGGCCGGGCTCGGCTGGATCGGCAAGAACACCTGCCTCATCAACCAGCCGCGCGGATCGTGGTTTTTCCTGGGCGAATTGCTGGTTTCGCTCGATATCGCTGCCGACGATCCTCCGCCCGATCGCTGCGGCACCTGTCGCCGCTGCATCGATGCGTGTCCCACCCAAGCCATCGTGCCGTTTGGCGGCCATCACGCGG
>Ga0181520_10010159_pt1 | contig 12710 bp, 12 predicted proteins | sample PEATcosm2014_Bin_29_FD_132451 | JGI IMG/M metagenome (GOLD analysis project Ga0181520, IMG submission 132451) | Peatland microbial communities from MTU Mesocosm Facility, Houghton, MI, USA - PEATcosm2014_Bin02_30_metaG | ecosystem: Environmental > Terrestrial > Soil > Wetlands > Peat | place...
CGATAACCCACACTGAGATATATAGTAAAGCGGGGAACCGATTTATAAATTGTGGCATTCCACCTGCCTGTCTTGTACTATTATCCCTCACTCGTAATAATATTATATCCTCATCCAGCCAATGGTATCAGCAATGACCGTCGCGATTTATAAAGAGGTCCAGATCGATGCGAGTCACCGGCTGCTCCACTATAAGGGGAAGTGCGCGAACCTCCACGGCCACCGGTGGAAAATTGAGGTCTGGGTCGAAGGCGAACCCGACGCGACAACCGGGATCCTGATCGATTACAACGTGATCAAGCAGGTCATCGGGAAGTACGACCACCAGATCATTCTCAATAAGGATGACCCGATGGTCCCTGCCATAGAGAAATTCCAGCACGTACTCACGACCCCGGGCGACCCGACAAGCGAACTGCTCGCGCAGGTCTTCCGGGACGACCTTGAGGCAATCTGTAAGGCGCAGAAGATCGCGGCGCACGTAACCAGGCTCCGGGTCTGGGAATCACCGAACTGTTATGCCGAGATCATCGAATGAAGATTGCTGAAATTTTTACGAGTCTCCAGGGGGAGGGGAAAAACCAGGGGAAACCCTGCCTCTTTATCCGGCTTTCAGGCTGCAACCTTGCCTGCCGCTGGTGCGACACCACGTACGCGCAGGAGGGGGGAACGGAGATCAGCTGCGAGGCGATCCTCGACCAGTGCTGGCGGGAGAACCCGCGCTCGGTCTGCATCACGGGCGGCGAACCACTGCTCCAGAAGGAGGCACTCAGTGGCCTGCTCGCATCCCTCCACAAGCGCGGGACGGCGATCGATATCGAGACGAACGGCACGATCGATTTTACGGATGTTCAGCCGTATGCCGCCATCTGCATGGATGTGAAGTGCCCGTCTTCTGGGGAGAGGAGCGATCTTTCGCTGCTTTCTAAGATCCGGCCGGAGGACAGCGTGAAGTTCGTGGTCGGGAATGACGCTGACTGCCGGTACGCGCAGGATGTCATCGAACACCACGCGATCGCGGGCGAGGTCTTCTTCTCCCCGGTCTACGGCACGGACTACCAACCAGTCGTCCGGTTTATCCTCGAACATAATCTTCCGGTCCGGTTCCAAGTCCAGCTCCACAAGATCCTCGGGGTGAAATGATGAAAGCGGTCTGTCTTATATCCGGGGGCATGGACTCGTCGACCCTTGCTTACCTTGCAAAGAGCAAAGGCTATGATATCCTCGCCCTCCATGCGAACTACGGCCAGCGTACGGAGAAGAAGGAACGGGCCTGCGCGAAAAAAGTGGCCGGGCTCCTTTCGGCGCAGGACTTCACCGAGATCGATCTCCGGTACTTTGCGCAGTTCGGGGCAAGCAGCCTGACCGACAAAACAATTGCAGTTGACAGTTTCAACCCGGCCCGGGCCCACATCCCCAACTCCTATGTCCCATTCCGGAACGCGAACCTGCTCGCGATTGCGACCAGTTATGCCGAGGCAAAAGGGGCCGATGCGATCTTCATCGGGGTCCAGGCGCTCGATTACTCCGGGTACCCGGACTGCCGGCCGGCATTCATCGAGGCCTTCCAGCGCGTGATCGAACTCGGGACAAAAGAAATCTCGCACATTGAACTCTTCACGCCGTTCATCCACATGACCAAGACCGATATCCTGCGGGTGGGTAAAGACCTCCACGTCCCGTACGAGCACACGTGGTCGTGCTACCAGAACGAGAATGCGGCCTGCGGCACCTGCGGCTCGTGCCATTTCCGGCGCGAGGCATTTCGTGCACTCGGCGAAAAAGACCCGATCCCGTACGAGGTGGAGTAATGGAGATCTTCCGGGGCAGGCGCCTGTGGATAGAGAATACGAAGGTGAGACTCCCGAACGGCCTCGAACAGGAGAAAGTGATCGTCCACCCGAGAGGTGCGGTCGCGATCCTGCCGGTCACCCCAACCGGGTACAAGCTCCTGCGCCAGTACCGGTACGCGATCGGCCAGTACATCTACGAGGCACCGGCCGGGACGATGGAAGACGGCGAGGACCCGTCAGCAACGGCGCACCGCGAACTCATCGAGGAAGCCGGCGTTGCGGCAACAACGATGACCCCGAAGGGCTTTATCTACACCACGCCCGGGTTCACGGACGAGAAGATCTGGCTTTTTGAGGCCCGGGGCCTCGTGCCTTCACGCGAGTTCGAAAAAGATGCTGACGAGGTCATCGAAGTGATAGATGTCACGAAAAACGAGATGGACGCGATGGTAAAAAACGGCACCATCTGCGATGCGAAGACGATCTGCCTGATCCACCGGTGCAACGAGGATGCATGATGCGCGTCCCGTTCATTGCCGCCGGCCTTTCCTGCCTCATGGTACTTGCCGCATTCGCCGGCTGTACCAGCAGCACCGCGACTCCTTCATATTCTGTGGATAATAACGGCGTCCTCTCGGTCACCTGCGCACCGGTCACAACAAACGAGACAGTGCTCTTCTCAAACGAGACCTATACCGAATCAAAAATCGTCCTGCACACGCAGACCGGCGACGTGATCACGTACCTGAGTGCTCCGGCACACCCGAAGGCCGTGATGCTCTACCTGCCGGGCGCCGGGGAGAAAATTTCAGGCCACGCGGAACGAATGGTAACCTATGCCGAGGCCGGGTATGCCTTCATGTTCCTCGACTACCGGGGCCGTGGCGGGGAAACTGCCGGGTACCCGCTCGACCCCCAGACGGACTACACGCTCTTTAAGAACAAGGAATGGCCCGAATATTACCTGACCATCTGCGACATCTCGTCAGCCCGGGCCATGCTTACCACCCGGTTCGGTGTCCCGGTCTACGCGGTCGGGGGAAGCAACGGCGGGCGGTATGCCGCCGTAGCGGCCGGCGTTGACAAAAACTTTGCCGGGTATGTGGGGATCTCCACATCAGACTGGGGGATCAGGGATGCAGTGGCTGAGCAGGGAGGAACCGGGGATATCCTGCGGTTTGCAACATCGCTTGAGCCGAGCACCTACCTGCCGACAATCTCCCCACGCCCGGTCTGGATGTTCCATAACGCAACCGACCCGGTAATCCCGTTTGCACAGGGGAAGGCCCTCTTTGCAACGGCGAACGAGCCAAAAACATTCACGGAGTTCAACGGCGACCACGGGATCAACCCGGATGTCGATGCCCGGCTCATAGCACTATGGGCGCAAATTTATGGTACGCAAACGTGAATAGGTACTAGCTTTAAGGAAGAGGCTGAAAACCGCACATGACAGAAACCGGGGAACTGGACGACGCGCGCAAGCGCTACGAGTTCAAAAAGACACTTGAAAAACTCGAGGCGCAGGAAGGGGACGGGACCGAGCTTATCACGCTCTACATCCCCCCCGACAAGCAGATCTACGATGTGACAGGCCAGCTCAAGGACGAGTACGGCCAGTGCGCGAACATCAAGAGCAAACAGACCCGGACAAACGTCCAGAGCGCCATCTCCTCCATCCTCTCGCGGCTCAAGTACTACAAGCGTCCGCCCGCAAAAGGCATGGCGATCTTCTGCGGCACGGTCAAGCTCTACGGCGACCGCACCGATCTCCAGTGCACGGTCATCGAGCCGCCCGAGCCCCTCAACCTCTACATGTACCGGTGCAGCTCGAACTTCGAGCTCGAACCCCTCAAACAGATGCTCGAAGAGAAGTACGTCTACGGCCTGCTGGTGCTCGACCGGCGGGAGGCGTACTGGGGCTTTTTGCGCGGTAACCGGATCGAACCCATCGGAGGTTCTACCTCCACCGTACCGGGTAAAATGCGCAAAGGCGGCCAGTCGGCAGCCCGGTTCGGCCGGCTCCGTGAGATCGCGATCAACGAGTTCTACACGAAAGTCGGCGAGCGTTCGAGCGCAATCTTCCTTGCCGAGAAGAACTTCTTCGAGCGGTTCAAGGGCCTGTTGATCGGTGGCCCGAGCCCGACAAAAGAGGAGTTCGAGGCCGGCAGTTTCCTCCACCATGAGGTCCAGAAAAAGATCATCGGCCTCTTCGATGTCGCGTATACCAATGAAGATGGCCTTCCCGAGCTCGTGGATGCCGCAAAGGACGCGCTCTCGGGCATGGCGGTCGTCAAAGAGAAGTCCCTCATGGAAAAGTTTTTAAAAGAACTGGTAAAGGACAACAACGGCCTTGCTGCATACGGGGAGGAGAGCATCAGGAAAAACCTCGAACTCGGCTCTGTCGATACGCTCCTCCTCTCCTCGAACCTCAGAAAGTCCCGGCTTAAGATAAAATGCCAGAGCTGCTCTCACACCGAAGAGCGGACCGTGAGCATGCCGGTGGGAAAAACCGTCCGCGACATTGAGTTCGGCTCGTGCCCGAAGTGCACAGCGCCGCTCGTGCTCGACGAGGAGATCGATATCATCGATGAACTGGCGAAACTCGCCGATGCTTCAAGCGCAAAAGTGGAGCTGATCTCGGACGATTTCGAGGAGGGTTCGATCCTCTTCTCGGCATTCGGCGGGATTGCCGCAATTCTCCGGTACAGGACGGGATGCTGATGGTTTTTGACACCACGACAATAATAAAAAAAGCACTGACTGAATGCACGGGAACAGAGGAGGTCCAGCTCATCGATGGCGGGGAGCATGCGGATCTCGCCTCGACCGTTGCGTTCTCCCTTGCAAAAACAAAAAAACAGGCACCGGTAAAAATAGCGCAGGATATTGTTTGTGCGCTCAAAAACAACAAGGACCTCGCTCTGCAGGGGATCACGGTCGAGGCAAAAGGCCCGTACATCAACTTCGTCTTCGGCAGCGCCTACGTGAGTGCCGCGGTAAACGCAGCCACACAGCCCGGTTACGGCTCGCTCCCGGCAAAGGACACCCGTATCGTGCTCGAACACACGAGCGCGAACCCGAACGGCCCGCTCCATGTGGGGCACATCAGGAACTCGATCATCGGCGACACACTTGCCCGGGCGTTCCGGAAGGCCGGCTACCGGCTCGAAGTCGAATATTACGTAAACGACATGGGCCGGCAGATCGCGATTGTCACATGGGGTTTCGATCACCTCGAACACGCGCAGCACGAGGGTGAGAAAGAGGACGCCCACATTGCCCGGGTCTATATTGAGGCGAACCGGGAGATCGAAAAAGACGCCGGCATCACGCAGCAGGTCGACAAGCTCATGCAGCTCGTGGAGAGCGGCGATGCCGGGACGGTAAAGAAATTCCGGAACGAAGTCTCCCGCTGCCTTGACGGATTTGCGGTCACGTTAAAGAACCTTAACGTGAAGCACGACCGGTTTGTCTGGGAGAGCGACTTTGTCAGGAACGGCGACACAAAGAGGGTGATAGGGAAGATAGAAAAACTCCCGCAGGCCCGGCACGAGGATACCCTTTTGGCGCTCGACCTCGCCGAATTTGGTTTTACCAACAAGTACGTGATCCGGCGGAGCGACGGCACCTCGGTCTACGCGGCCCGGGACCTCGCGTTCCACACTTGGAAGAGCGTGAACTTCGACCGGGCGATCGATGTGCTGGGCGCCGACCACAAGCTGATCGGGGCGCAGCTCCAGTGCACATTAAAACTCCTCGGTGAGAAAGCCCCGGAGATCGTCAACTTCGAGTTTGTCTCGCTGCCCGAAGGGTCTATGAGCACCCGGGAGGGAAAGTTCGTCTCGGCCGACGACCTGATCGAAGAAGTCACGAAGCGCGCCTTCGAAGAGGTCACGACCCGCAGGCCCGAACTCGACGAAGCAACCCGTAAGAATATCGCAAAGTCCGTCGCCCTTGCCGGCATCCGGTACGATATCGTGAAGATCTCACCTGAGAAGAGCACGGTCTTTGACTGGAAGGAGGCCCTTGACTTCGAGCGCCAGAGCGGCCCCTACATCCAGTACGCCCACGCCCGTGCGTGCAGTATCCTTGAAAAAGCTGGTGAGTTCACGGAATGCTACGACCTCGAGACAGAGCAGGAGATCGCGCTCGCAAAGAAGATCGCAAAGTTCCCCGGCGTCATAGAGAAAGTGGTGACAGAGCTCCGCCCGCACATTCTCGCAACCTACACCCACGAGCTCGCCGATACCTTCAACTCGTTCTACCATTACGAGCCGGTCTTAAAAAGCGAGGGTAAGGTCCGGGACCGCCGGCTTACTCTCGTAAAAGCAGTGCAGAACACGCTCAAAGAATCGCTTGAGACGCTCGGGATCGATGCCATCCGAACCATGTAAGGCCCTGAATAAACAGGGATACCTCTTTTTTTCGCCAACATCCACTGCCGCACTTAAGCCCTGCCTCTGGTGCAAGCGGGCGCTCGCCGGTGGCGAGATGTGCTACAAGCACCAGTTCTACGGGATCGACAGTCACCGCTGCGTCCAGATGACGCCCACCCTCAAATGCAACCAGCGCTGCCTCTTCTGCTGGCGCTCGTTCGAGCACGAGATGGCAGAAGTGGAGGAGTGCCCGCCCGAGACGATCCTTGCCGGCGTGCACAAGCTCCAGAAACAAGCGCTCGCGGGGTATAATTCCGTGCTTGGCAACACCGTGACCGAAGAGAAGTGGAAGGAGGCGCTCGCACCAAAGCACGTGGCGATCTCGCTCTCGGGCGAGCCTACGCTGTACAGCCGGCTCCCGGAACTGGTCGACCTCTTCAACGCGAACGGCTACACCACGTTTGTCGTCAGTAACGGCACGAACCCGGACGTGCTCGCAAAATGCCGGCCGTTCCAGCAGTACGTCTCGCTCGATGCACCCGACCTAGAGACCTATGAAAAGACCTGCCGGCCCATGGGCGACGCGGACGGGTTCTGGAGTCAGATACAGGAGAGCCTTGCCCAGCTCTCGACAAAGCGCTCAGCTGTGCGGATCACGCTCGTTGCCGGGCACAATGACACGAAGCCGGAGGGCTACGCACGGCTCCTCCAGAACTCAGGAGCAACCTTTGTCGAGGTAAAAGGATACATGTATCTGGGATACAGTAGAAATCGTTTGCAACGGAACAACATGCCGGAGCATGCACAGGTGCGGGCATTTGCCGAAAAAATTACTGCATCGTGCGATTATAAGATCCGGGATGAAAATCCATTAAGCAGGGTCATCTGCATGGAGCGTGAGGAAACTTGAGATTCAACCCGCAGGAATGGAAAGAAAAATCGCATGCAAACTTCGAAGGGGCATGGCACGAGGGCCCGTCGGTCATCACCCCGCCATGCGAGGACAAAAAATACCCCCGCCTTCAGTACAAACGGGCACAGCCGCACCCGATCTTCGAGACCATCAACCGGTTACGGGAAATTTATCTCTCGATGGGCTTTGACGAGATCGAGAACCCGGTGATCGTGGAGGAGAGCGACATCTACCGGCAGTTCGGCCCCGAAGCGATGGCAGTCCTTGACCGGGTCTTCTACATCGGCGGGCTCCCGCGCCCGAACGTCGGGATCGCACGGGCGCAGATCGACGCGATAAACGAGATCTTAAAGAAACAGATGCCGACCGCGACCGAGGAGAAACTCCGGGAGACCCTCCACGCGTACAAAAAGTCGGAGATCGACGGGGACGAACTCACGCACGAGCTCGCAAAGGTACTCGATACCGATGATGGGAACGTGGTGCACATCCTCGACTCGGTCTTCCCCGAGTTCAAGTCGCTCGTGCCCGAGTCTTCGCGCAGCACCCTCAGAAGCCACATGACAAGCGGCTGGTTCATGACGCTTGGCTCAATCTGGGAGAAGACACCTCTCCCCATTAAGCTCTTCTCGGTCGACCGCTGCTTCCGGCGCGAGCAGGCCGAAGGGCCGACCCGGCTCATGGCCTACCACTCTGCGTCATGCGTTGTTGCCGGTGATGATGTCACGCTTGAGGACGGGAAAGCAATCAGCGAGGCGCTCCTTTCCGCGTTCGGGTACGAGGACTTCCGGTTCCAGCCCGATGACAAGCGCTCCAAGTATTACATGCCGGACTCGCAGACCGAGGTCTACGCAAAGCACCCGGTGCATGGCTGGGTCGAGGTCGCGACCTTTGGTATGTACTCGCCCTCGGCCCTCGGGGAGTACGGGGTCGGGATCCCGGTCATGAACCTTGGCCTAGGGGTAGAACGGCTCGCGATGATTGCATACAGTGCAAACGATATCCGGCAGCTCTCGTACCCCCAGTTCTTCCCCCGGCCGCTCACCGACCGCGAAACCGCACGGGCGGTGCACCTCAAAGCAGAGCCGGCGACCGTGGAAGGAAAGGCGCTCGCGCTCGCGATAGCAAAGGTCGCAGCGGCGAATGCCACGACACAGGGGCCCTGCTCCTTTGAGGCATGGGACGGCACCCTACTAGACACGCACGTGAAGGTGACGGTCGAGGAGACCGAGGCGAACGCAAAGCTCTGCGGGCCGGCGTGCGCAAACGAGATCTTCGTCCACGAAGGACACATCCTCGGTGTGCCCGATGCCGAGAAGTGGAAGGACGTGCGCACAAACGGCGTCCCGACCGGGATCTCCTACCTTGCCGCTGCGTCGGCGTTTGCGGCAGCAGAGATCGAGCTGGCAGCCCGGTGCGGCAAAGGGACGCTCGTGCAGGTCAAGATGGCAAAGCACCCGAGCGACATTAACTTAAAAATCGAAGAGTACGCGATGCGGGCGATCACAGACAACAAGAAGAAGATCGATGTCAGGGGACCGGTCTTTTTGGCGGTAAAATCCACTGTTTTAGAATAAATCTTTCGTTTTTTAGCCATACCAAAATTCTACCGGGTCGTACTGACGCTCTTGGGGGCTGCCGCCCCCGCCGCTCGGGCATCCCCCGGTTGCGATAACCCCTCGGTTAACAAGAGAAATTTGGATGACCCCGGAACACTAATGGGGGGTCACCCTAGTACATCAATGAAATCCTAGAAACACCGGGATGAGGAGATGAGTTCTACAGAACCAGAATTGTCGTAACGAGAACTCCGTGCGGATACTTTCAGCCCCGTTCCTGCAAAAAAATCCGCCGGTGGATGATCCGCCACGAGAGGATGAGCTGGACAAGATCGGTCGCGGTGACGGTTTTGCGGTTCTCGAAGATCGCGATCGGGTGGACACCGGTCTGCTGCTCGATGTTTTTCTCCAGTTTCCGGACGGTCTCGTAGTTCATCTCGCCGTCAAAGGTGAGCGCCCGCATCCGGGCACAGGCCACGTTCTCGGTCGAGAACTCGATAGAAAAGTCCCGGTCGTGGAACAGGAGAAGCGAGTTGAGGTCGATTGTGAGGTCTGCATCAGCGATCACCTTGCTCATCCGGTGCTGGAGGAGAGAGATCCGGTAGATGTTTTCAGTTTGCCCTTTCTCCTTTCCGTACCGGGATGCACTGATGTGGATGACGGCATCCGCAAGGCACCGCTGCGGCGCGATGAACTCCTCGTAGTCTTTCTCGCGACGTTCAATCTCTTCTGCTACTTCGGCCAGGGAATACCCGCGCTTTTTAGTGTCCCGCTGCCGTTTCCACGCGTACGTGATCTCCCGGTCCGGGTCGACAAAAACGGAGAAGTCGATGAGTTCCCGGAGCCGGGGGGTAAAGAGGGTGTGGAGCCCTTCGAGGATGATGATCTTTTTCGAGACAAACGGGACCGGGGGATCGAAGGTCCCGGTCGCGTGGTTGTAGACCGGCTTTGTGATCGCGTACCCTTCCTTTAACCGGGAAACGTCCGTTTCAAGCTGCGCGAGATTGTTCGCATCCGGGTGGAGTGGGGTGATATCAAGGTGTTTCCGCTGCTCCCGGTCGTACTTGTGGTAATCGTCAAGCGTGATGGTGGCGACAAGGTCAGGACCGAAGATCTGGCGGATGGCATTCGTGAACGTCGTCTTCCCCGACCCGCTGTCGCCAGCGACGCCGATCACAAAGACAAGCGGTGAGCGGGCGATGACCTTCTTGAACGGTGGAACACGGGGCATGCGTAACGGTACCTGCGATGCCATCGGTCATTAAGATCGCGTACCAGGATGGCCGGGCCGGGTTTCCATCATCCGTAAATGTTAGAGATAAATAACATTAATAAAGGATTAATGTTAGAAATAGATAACACACATGGAGCGTGAACCCGCATGCAGACGAAGATCAAAGAATACCGCGCCCGTCATTCCCTGACGCAGGACGACCTCGCAAAAAGAGTCGGGGTGCGGCGCGAGACGATCGTCTTTCTTGAACAGGGGAAGTACAACCCGTCGCTCAAGCTGGCGCACGATGTTGCAAAGGCTTTGCACGCAACGATCGACGACCTGTTCATCTTTGAGGGCGATGAGCCGGAGCCCGAGATCAGGGTTGTGCTCGTGGACTAACACTGGAAACCCAACATGGGATTTACGGGGCGGCAGGTTCCGGCCTGGCCGTGCTCCCGATGCCTTCATATTTTTCCGGCACCCGTGACAATTCGCAGAGAATTTTTGCGGTCGCTTCCTTGTCGAGCGGAACGTTGTCGTTCCCGCACTTGGGGGAGTAGATGCAGGACGGACAGCCTTTTTTGCACGGGCAGTCACGCACAAGTTCGTACGCGCTCCTGAAAAGATCCCAACGGAGACCGAATGCTTTCTCCGCAAGGCCGATACCTCCTTCGTACCCGTCATACACGAAAATTGTCGGCTCGCCGTTTTCGCCAAACGCGGGCGTGGAGAGCCCCCCGATATCCCACCGGTCGCATATGACGTGGAGGGGCATGAGCGCGATGAGCGCATGTTCCGATCCGTGCAGCCCACCGGCGAGATCGAGACCAGCAGCGGAGACGGCGGTGGCAACCGGGTCGGGCAGGACGAGCCAGAAGGCTTTTGTCCGGAACGTGAGCGGCGGGAGCGAGAGCAGTTCGACGCTGATGATCGTGTCACCCTTCTTGATCTTGTAACCGGTGTACTGCTCGGTCACTTCGACATTGCCAAACGCATATTTTGAGCCCTGTACGTCCCGGGTCTCCAGTGTTTCGATGACGCGGAGGTCCACCTCTTTTAACGGCTGCGTGTAATAATCCACCTCCGTCTCAGTCACCCGGACCGTGTGGGTCTCAAGATCCATCTCATTTACCACATAGGTCTCGCCTTGGTGGAGCATGATCGCCCCTTTGTGCGCCTCGCGGTAGGCCTGCGCCCGGTCCATCGTCTCAAGCAGCCGGCCGTGGCACATGATCCGGAAACTCTCGGCCGCCATACCATCGAGCCTCACCGCATCGGCAGCCCGGCCCCGGCCAGCATATACCCACCCGCGCGGTGTCTTTGTAACCAGGCCGCTCGCAGCCAGATCCGCAAGCAGGGGCGCAAACGATTCCCCGAAAAACCCGGCATCCGCATCTTCGCGGATGGGCAGCTCCGCCGCGGCGCAGAGCAGGTGACCCGAGACGATGTAGGGGTTTTGGGTATCGATGATCGCGTGCTCGTGCGAGCGGGAGAAGAACGCATCCGGGTGGTGCATGAAGTACTGTTCGAGGGGGTTTGCCTGCGCCACGAGCACCGCAAGCGACTCCCCGCCTTTCCGGCCGGCACGCCCCGCCTGCTGCCGGGTCGACATCATGGTGCCCGGGTACCCGTCGATGATCACCGCATCGAGCGAGCCAATGTCGATGCCGAGTTCGAGCGCGTTTGTGGAGACGACGCCCCGGATCTCCCCGTTTTTGAGCTGTCGCTCGATCGTGCGCCTCTCCTCGGGCAGGTAGCCGGCCCGGTACGCGGAAATGCTCTCTGCAAGCCGTGCGGAAGTACGCCGGGCGTCCTCCCGGGTCCAGATGGTGACAAGCTCTGCCATCTTCCGCGAGCCGGTAAAGCAGAGGGTCTGGAGGTCCCCTTTCACGCAGGATAGCAGGATGTCTTTTGTTTCCTGGTGGACGGAGCGCTCCCCGATCCCATCGTAGAAGGGATTGTAGAGGACAAAGTGCCGGGTCCCGTGCGGGGAGCCATCGTTATCAACAAGGGTGAACGACCGGCCCACGAGACGCCCGGCGAATTCCTCCGGGTTTGCGAGGGTGGCAGTCGAGAGGACGAACTGCGGGTCGGAGCCGTAAAATCGTGCGACCCGCAGGAGGCGCCGGATCAACAGCGCGATCTGGGAGCCGAAGACCCCCCGGTACCGATGGGCTTCGTCAAGCACGATAAACTTCAGGTTCGAGAAAAACGGGCTCCATTTCGCATGCCACGAGAGGACCTGGTGGATCTCGTGCGGGTTGGAGATGACGATCCGGGCGTTCTCCCGGATGGCCGCCCGTTTCGACTGCGGGGTGTCGCCATCGTAGATCGCCGGTTTTGCCGGGATGCCGGTGAACTTCTCCATCGCTTTGAGGGTGGCGTATTGGTCGTTTGAGAGGGCTTTTGTGGGGTAGAGATAGAGTGCCCGGGTGTCAGGGTTGAGAGCGAGACTGGCAAACACGGGGATGTTGAACGCGAGGGTCTTGCCGCTTGCCGTGGGCGTGGTGATGATCACATTTTTTCCGGAACGGAGCGCGTTGATCGCCTCGCACTGGTGGGAGTACAGCCGGATGCCGTTGTGAGTGAGATAGACGTCGACAGCCGCGGGGAGCGGCGCGTCCAGCGTGCCGTACCGAGCCGGCTCAGGGTCAAAGACCTGGTGGCAGGTGACCCGGCTGCGGTACACCGGGTTTGTTCCAAGGAGCCGGACTACGTCAGCGACAGCCACAGGTCTCCCCAAGCAGATAAAAGAAGAGAAGCGTAAGCGATACCACTTCCTGCCGGTTGTGGTCGACGATCGGGACAAGAGGGCCGCAGTTCTTTGTCTTTAAGTAGGTCGCATAGAAC
>Ga0181520_10010160_pt1 | contig 12710 bp, 8 predicted proteins | sample PEATcosm2014_Bin_29_FD_132451 | JGI IMG/M metagenome (GOLD analysis project Ga0181520, IMG submission 132451) | Peatland microbial communities from MTU Mesocosm Facility, Houghton, MI, USA - PEATcosm2014_Bin02_30_metaG | ecosystem: Environmental > Terrestrial > Soil > Wetlands > Peat | place...
CGGCGCTTTGATCGGGAAGCAGGCCGTAGCAACGGTACAAACCGCCATGATGGAGATTACAACCAACGAGGTCTGGGACTGGTGCCGATCGCATCTTGGTGCCACCGTGCAAAGCGTCCGCCAGCCGCACGGTGCCGCCGCCCGCCGCTGCGCAGGCGTCGATCGCTTTCTGGATCGCAGCGGTAGAGAGCGTGGTGCCGCCCGGTGTGGCGCCATAATCGCGGACGTCGTAGACCTGCTCGGCCGGCCATACCGACGGCTGTCCAACGCCGCTTGCCAGGAGCAGCAACAAAAGGCGACGGACGCTCTTCATCGTCATTCTCCTCTACTTGCGGCGGCCAACATCCTTTCAAAAAGCGCCTGCTGGGCGGCCATCACCGCCACGCGGTCTTTCGGCTTGCTGGAGCATTCCAGCAAGAGCCAGCCGGTATAGTTGGCCTTGACCAGCAAGTCGATCAACTGCCGGTAGGGATAGCCGGTGCTGTCGAGTTCGCGGATATGGGTCGTGGCCCCCAGGCGGTTCTTGACCAAATTGAAGTTGTACTCCAATCCTTGGCCCAGCAGGTCCTGCGGGTTACTGTTCCAGCACACGCCGACGTTCGGATGATCGGCCACGTCCATGATCTCTCGGATGGTCGTGAGCTCGCAGCAGGAGCCGTGGACTTCCAGGCGAATTTGCTGGCCGAAATCGACGGCGAAGCGGGCCAGCCCATTGAGCGAAGTGCCGATTTGCTCGATCGTCCGCTCTCGCGGCACGCCCTTGTGGAAGTCGTTCGGCTTGACCTTCACGCCGCTGCCACCGCAATCGTGGCTCAGACGGACGAACTTCTTCGCGGCTTCGATCGACTGCCGCAGGCGTGCCGGGTCGGGGTTGTCGAAACACTCGTTGGTGCCCATGCCCACGAAAGCGACGGGGCTGGCGGCGAAGCGTTTCTTCACCTCGGTTCGCTGCCGCGGACTCGAGGTGGACTCGACGCCGTGCTTGTGCTCGGTCCGCAGTTCCACGCCGAGCACGCCGCTCTTCCGGCAGTTGGCCAGGATCGTCGGCAGGTCCCAGTCCTGGCCCCAGAGATAGGTGCACAGGCCGAGGCGCATTCTTGCCTTGCCCCGCTCGTCGGCCGAGCAGCAAAGCTCAGCAAGTGGTCCGGCCAGTGCGGCGGTCATGCCAAGGGTCGCGGAACGGCGGAAGAAGTCGCGGCGAGATACTTTGCTCATGTTCATTCCTCGAAGCGATTGCCGCCTAAAAAAGTACAAGTCGTATGCAATCGTCCGTCCCGTAGGGACGTTTGATAGTAGCCCAACAATTCATTGCTGGGACCACGAGACATGCGTTCCTCGTTGAAGTCCCGGAGGGACGACTGAAACCCTATTTCAAAGCCCGTTTTCAGTTGTCCCTCCGGGACAAACTGGTTCTTCTTGACCTGCGGACCCAGCGATGAATCGCTGGGCTATTATCAACGGTCCCTCCGGGACCAACGCCTGCTCAAACGGCGGAACGTCGGCCCGGCAGTTGCTACTTCGGCGGGGGCGGGGCAAAACGCACGGGTGGATAGCGGACCGCTGCCGCCTCCTTCACCCAACACGCCTCGCCGTAGACGCCCGCCTTGCGGTAATCGAACGGCACGAAACTGATCTTGGCCGCCGGCGAGCCGGGCTTCAGCCGGAAGTCGAAATGCGCCGCATCCACGAACTTGGGATCGGCAATGATCGAGCCGGCGTCTTTTCCCAACGCCGCGCACGCCAAATCCGTCTGTTTCAGCGGCGCTCCGGAGGCATCATAGTACAGATTACGCTCCACTTTGACGTGTTCGTCGTTCCACGATCCCGAGTACAGCCGGCCGCCGTTCCAGTAGACGATGTTGTTGCTAAAGGTGAACGACAGGTGGTCGGGCTCGACTCGCGATCGCTGCAACTGGCCGTCCATGCTGAAGGCGAAAATGTTGTTGCACACCATGTTCTCGCGGCCGTAATGCTGGTGATACCCGCCCGTCTTGACGTTGTACACCAGGTTGTTCTCCATCAGGATCTCCGAGCTGCCTTCGTCGTTGTACAGTCCCCAGCCGCCGCGGCCGTAGAGATCGTAAGAATAGATGTCGTGGATGACGTTGTTGCACACCGTGGTGCCGGGCGAAACGCCCAGGGTATAGACGCCGCCCATGTCGCTCATCACGCCCCAGCCGAGGTGATGGATATGGTTGAAATCGATCGTGTTGTGGTGGGCGGGGCTCGGCCCGTAGCCCCACACCCAGCCGGCCGACACGCCCGTGTAGCGGAAATCGGCGATGTCGTTGTGGGTTACGCGGTTGTAGGCGCTATGGCCAATAAAGACGGCCACCGTGCCGTGGTCGAACAAGCCGCCGGAACGGATGATGTTGTTGTCGACGATGCAATGCCCCGTGGCATTGGCCGCCGAGGGCTGGTTGTTGTCCCAAGCTTGCCCAATGCGGACGCCGCCCGCGCCCAGGTCGTGAATCAGGCAATGCTGGACGCGGCAATTCTGGCAGCCGCGGAAGAAGCCAACCGCGTAGCCGCCCACGTGGGCGACCTCGCCGTCTTCCAAGACGATGTGGCGTGCGCCGTCAGCCGAGATGGCCGTCGGCATGGTGACGGCCGCCTGGCCATCGCCGTGGCCCTGCGGCGGCAGCCGATACTGATCGTGCTGGAAACTGAGCCCCTTGAGCGTGATGTGCTCGACAAAACGACCCTGGCCGGGATCGCCGGCAAAGCGGACCAGCCCGCTGAGGACCGGGGCGACAACTTCCGCTTTGGCCGGATCTTCGCCGGGGAGTGGAATGTAGAATAGGTCGCCGTTGCGATCGAGGAACCACTCGCCGGGCGCATCTAAAGCGGCCTTGATGTTCTCGATGTGATAGCGCTGGCGCGGGCCCCACATGTTGCAGGCCCACGGGGCATCGCCGGTCATTTGCACCGTGCCGGTCTGCGGATCGACCGCGGCCACCCGCGAGATCGAGCTTTCCCAGGAGTGATAGAAGACCACCAGGGCATCGTTCAATTGCTCCTTGGGCACGGCCACCAACGGCGCAATGTCCTTCGGATCGGCCACAAAGGCCCGATTCGGCATCAGCTCCTTCTTGCCCGTGGCCGGATTCACCACCGGCCCCGCCTTGTCGCGAACGTGATAGTAGAACTCGTTGGGCGAGCGGGCGCGGATGGCGCGGTGACCATTGACGAACAGGGCCTCGAAATACCAATGGCCGGCCGCCACCTCGGGCAGGTGAACCTTCCACTGTCCATGCTCGGCCGGCGTAAAGCCGGTGATTTTCTTGCCCCCGGTAAAGACGGGCCGGCCCGGGCCGGCCGCCTGATACACGATGGGGGCCTGGGCCGTGCCACTGTCCTGCGGCTCGAAGACCAGAGTCTCACTGAGCGGATACGTACCGGCGGCCACCTTCACGTAAACCGCCTCGTGAAGCGGCCCTTGGGCCTTGAGCCGCCGCACGGCGTTGCGGGCCCCCGCCAGCGTGGCCAGCGGGCCGTCGGTCCCCGCCGGATTGGGCCGGTCCAATGTTCCCGACCAGGCATCGTTCCCCTGCGGCGCGACATAGAGCGTGGCGGCCCGTAGCCCTTGCGGCATCAAACCCAGGAGCAGCGCAACGACCAGCAAAGCATAGTGAGGAGGCAACATGGCAGCGGGCATAGCGGGATTCCTTGGAGGGTGTGAAATCGGGGTGGGATCGCGGTCTGGCAGGGACCGGCTCCGTTTGCCGCGCAGCGGCCCGAAGGTTGCTTTACCCAAACGGTGCCTGTCCCCCTCGCCGCCCTATTGTACACCAGGCTCGGATGCTGTGGAACCGTGCCGCCAGACGCCACCGTCTCCCCTCTCCCGAAAGCGGGAGAGGGGCCGGGGTGAGGGCGGCCGGGCGTAATGCTCAGGCACCGCCTGCTGTTGCACCCCCGAAATCACGGCGCGTCGTTGATGCCCAGCGGGCCGGTCTGGCCGTTGTTCGTCCGCGTCACGTTCCGGTCGGCAGTCCAGGGCCGCGTGCAAGCGCTCGTCGCTGCAGGACTGGAAGAAACCAGTCACGCCGGCCTGAAACTCTCAAAGACCAACCGTAATTCGATGGTTCTTTCAACTCATCCGAGAACGCGCATCAATTAGTGAGACGCCAGTGAAGGGAACGCTCACGCTGACGATACGTTTCCGACGCGCTGTTCGGCAGCATCCGTACCGTCATTTTTCTCTGATTCCTGGTCAGGGTCTGCACCGCCGATGGCTAAGGAAGAGGGAAACGGGAAGGGGCGTTTCCACACCATCAGGTAACCATATGCAAGATTGGCGAGGAATAAGGCGGCCATGATATAAGGCATCACCTTGTTTGCTGTCCTATATTTCGCGTTGGCAAGAACGGCCGACACGGCAGGGTCTAACAGGCTCTGATCTTTGAGAAACTGCTTTAGGTGAGTTTTGAGCAACTCTGCTGACGTGGTAATGTCCTGCGACAACGCCAACATGATCCAGGCGAGGCCACCAAACAGAATTGTGATGACGACAGAGAAGGTAATCCGGAAAGCGAGTGGTAAACGACGCGCTGTTCTGCTCATCCGATGGAGGGGCATGAAGGCTTGAGAGATACCTAAGCCCGTTACCTTTAGAATCCCTCGTGGGGAACCGAGAATCACGCCAGAAAAGTGGGCATCTGTGTCGGAAGACCCAGTGTGCAGAATCTCGATGGCAGCGCCGTCGCCTTCATCTAGGAAATCGAAAAGCACCGAGACTGCCTGGGCGCCACATTTCTCTATGGTGAATCCAATTGGCTTTCGGCTCACTTTCCGGACTGCGGTATCCAGAATCTCTAAGGTGTCCCCGTCATCCACGAGTCGGATTTCTAGCGGCTGAGTAGAAGGAATATCTTCCCGTCGAATTGGCCTCCTGCCAGCATTCCAGAACCAAACAAGGGTTGACGTCACACGGTCCACCACCTGTCCATTGTATGAAACACAAATGTTGCCGGGAGTGTCCTCGGATTTGGATATCTTCCTCTCCGTCAATACCGCGAACTTTGGTAGCTTTTTCTCGGAGTACTTGCGTGCGAAGTAGGCAGTTGCCGCGATACTCAGCATCGCGAGTAGAATGCTCCCGTAATTGCAGACGGTCTCAACCATGTTGATCCCCGATTTGGCACGGCTCACTTCTCTTTGCACAGCAGTGATCAGATTGATCCGCAAGAGCTACGGCCTGTCAGTCAATCTAGCGGGTTCCGGGAAAGTGTCAATATGCTTTCGTTTCCCGCCGCGAGCCCCACCACTCCACGCTGCGCCCCAATTCGCCGCCATGCGGCTCCAAGACCGCCATCTCCGAAAACAAAATGTTGGAAAGCCAGGGGAGTGAGGTTCTTCAACGCCATCGGACCGCATTCGGGGAGCCGGCAAGAGCCACCCCAAAAAGCCCAGGGAGTACAACCTCAGAACCACCATCACCTCTCGGGCGACGAGGGGAGAATGGGGTTAGAACTATTTCCGTTTGGACACAATCCACAGCCCAGTAAGCGGTTTCGGCCGGGCGGAGCATGCAGCGGCCCCGCGCCTTCTTTGCCCTCCCGAACTGACCGGGCAGAACATCTGCGCTCGTCCACATCCCCACTTCGGCTTTGATCGCGGCCGGGAAGTGGCCGGAAAAGTGTGTTGAAATCAGGCCAGCCGTCCTGCTATACTCACCACAAAAGCGTGGCGGTTCCGCGCGCAGCAAATACCGCCAATAGCAGTGTGCTACCGCTCCGCCAGCATGCCACTGGCTCCGCCAGTGCGCGCATGCCGTTCTTTGGCAAGTCGCGTTCTTCTCTCCGCACTCATCGAGCGGACAGCCGATCCCTCTCCGCCATCGCGAATTTGCAGCAAAGCCCAAAGCGGATTTTGGAAAATCGCAGTTCTGCTGACCAACTCGGCGGAACGCCCGGCAGGCCGGGATTTTGGAAAAATCGAGATTTGCTGACCAACAGCGCCGGCCGCCCTCACCCCCGACCCCTCTCCCGCGTGCGGGAGAGGGGAGATCGTCGATATTTGACAAGGGCCCGCCCGCGAACTAGGTTTTTGTTGGCGGATGTTCGGCCCAACCACCGCCGGGGGCAAGCTCATCAACGGTTGGCAGCCAGGCGGAATCGCAATCTTTTCGGATGGAATTGCCCATGCCGCAAGTCGCTCTTTTGGATGATCGCAGCAGCGCTGCGGAGGATGAGATTCGGGCGCAGGTGCTGGGGTTGTTGACGGCCCTCTATCCGCGCAACGACCTGCTCGAGCGCCGCCACGACAACCGTTATCCCTTCCCCTCCCTCATCCATCTGACGCCGGTGGGCAAGGATGGTCACAGCGCCGAAGGGGCGACGGTGGTGGTGGTCGGCAAGCACCTCTCCGAACACGGCTTCAGCTTTTACCATCAGGCGCCGCTCCCCTATCGCCGCATGATCGCCTCGCTGGAAGGCAGGCGGGGGCAGTGGGTGGGATTTCTGATCGACCTGAAGTGGTGCCGCTTCAGCAAGGGCGGTTGGTACGAGAGCGGCGGCCGTTTCTTGCAGACCGTGTTGGCGCAGCCATAGCGCGGTTCACATCATTGGGTCACGTTCTTCCGCTTTTGAAACCGCACCAGCAGGCCGCGTTCGGATGCTATACGTCCGTGCGACACGCACTAGCCGGTCAGATCGCCTGGTTGCCCGTTTCGCTGGTGCGGATGCGGACCACGTCGACCAGCTCGCTGACGAAGAGCTTGCCGTCGCCGACCTGGCCCGTCCTGGCCGCCCGGCTGATGGTCTCGATGACGCCCGCCAGATCGGCATCGGCCACCACGACTTCGATCTTGATTTTGGGGACGAAGTCGATGGTGTACTCGGTGCCGCGATACATTTCGGTATGGCCTTTCTGGCGGCCGAAACCGCGGACCTCGCTAACGGTCATGCCGTGAACGCCCTGCTGCATCAGCGCGTCTTTGACGTCGTCGAGCTTGAAATGACGAACGATGGCTTCGATTTTTTTCATGGGTATTTCTCTACCGTCGCTCAACTGCGGCGGCTGACCAGGGTGAAGTCGGCATAGCCCAGCACTCCCATTTCCGGCCCGTCGAGCCCCGCCAACTCGCTGTCGCGGGTGACGCGGGCCGGCGTGAGGCGGTTGCTCAGCTTGAACCAGGCATAGGCCATGAAGAATCCGAACAGGGCGAGCACCGCGGCCGCCAGCACTTGGGCCAGCAGTTGCGAGGCGTCGCCGTAAAGGATGCCGCGGACGCCGTCGCCCTTGCCGACGCCGTTCCAACCGTCGCCAAACTTTCCGTTGGCAAAGATGCCGACGGCCAGCAGGCCCCACAGGCCGTTCACGCCGTGTACGGAGATGGCGCCCATCGGGTCGTCGATCCGCCGGCGTTCCCAAAAGAAGACGCTCAGTACGACGATGCCGCCGGCAACGGCGCCGATCAGCGCGGCCGCCCAGCCGCTGACGAACGCGCAGGCGGCGCTAATGGCCACCAGGCCCGACATCAGGCCGTTGCACATGATCGTGGTATCGGGCTTCAGACCTTTCAGTTGCAGGGTGAGCATGGCGGCGACCGCGCCGGAGACGGCCGCCAACAGCGTGTTGACGACGATGACGCTGGTGCGCGACGGTTCGGCGGCCAGCGCGGGACCGGCGGTGAAGCCGAACCAGCCGAAGGTCAGGATGAGCGTGCCCACCACCACCATCGGCACATGATGGGCAGGAATGGGGAGCGGCTTGCCTTCGGCGGTGAACTTTCCGATCCGCGGACCGAGGACCAGGGCTCCGGCCAGGGCAATCGTTCCGCCCAAGGCGTGGACGACGCCGGAACCGGCAAAGTCGACGGCGCCGTGGCCCAACCCCCAGTTGGCGCCGGCCTGGGCCAGCCAGCCGCCACCCCAAACCCAGTTGGCGCAGAGGCCGTAGGGTAGCGCGATCCACAGTCCGTACAGGCAGAAGTTTTTCCAGCGCCAGCGTTCGGCCAAGGCGCCGATGGGGATGGTGGCCGCCACGTTCATCACCAACAGCATAAAGAAGAACAGGGCCAGCACGCCGGCATCGTCCAGTCCGCCGAGGAAGAATCCCTTCAGCCCGCACAGGCCGTAGTCGCCAATCCCCGCGCCGCTACTGAGCGCGGCGGCGGCCGGCCCGAGCGCCGAAGTCCAGCCGGCCGCCGATCCGTGGCCGCAGTTACCCCAACCAAGGGCGAATCCATAGGCCCAGAAGCCGAGGCAGCCCAAGGCACAAACCATCAGATTCATGCTCACCGTATGGGCCGCATTCTTGGCCCGGCACAGGCCGGTTTCCACCATGGCGAAGCCGACTTGCATGAACATTACCAAGAAGCCGGCCAGCAGCAAACCTACCGTGTTCATGGTCAAACGGCTCTTTGATTTCTTACGCTGTAGCAGGTTTCTGATTCACCAGAATGCCCCGACCCTTGGTGCTGCTGGCCCGCACAAAATACCATGCTCCATACACGCCCCACAAGGCGGCCACGCCCAAGGCGATGTACGGCTCCAACTTGCTCATCCCCGTGACCATGAACGGGCCGACGAGGTAGAAGAGCATGCAGACCAGGTTGGCCAGCACGCCAAACACCGGAATCACGAAGTGCTTGATGCCGCTGAAGGAGTGATGTTCGCGGAAGGCCACGATGGCCACGACACAGGTGAGCATGTAAAGCAGGAACGTGCCGAAGTTGCTCGCCAGCGTGACGATCAGCAGGCTATTGGGCAGCATTTTCGCCGTTTCGGCCGAAAAGACCAGGAACGAGGGATACCAGATGCTTCCCTTCTGGGCGTCAGTCAGGGCCGTATTCATGGCGTCGGTGGCGGCCGGACCGCACAGATACATCAAGACGGCGAAAATGCCCACCACGGCCGAGACTGCGGCCAGCGTCCAGATGGCCCGATGCGGCGTCAGGGTCTTGCCGTGCAGCATGCCGAAGTGCGAGGGGACCTCGTCGTCGCGGCCCATGGCGTAGGTTACCCGGGCGCCGGTGCAAATGCAGGAGAGCGTCGTGCCCACCAGGGCCAAAAACACCGTGATCGCCTGGATAAACATGAACCACCAGCCGGCCTGGGGACTGCCGAACAGCCAGGTGCCGACGAGCACCATCATGTCGCCAATCGGCGCGCTGGAACTGGCGGCGGTGGTCGCCGTATAGCCGGGGTTAAGGAAAAAGCCGGCACAAAAATACTCGATCAGGTAACACACCACACCCTGTATGAACAGCGAAAGCAAGACGGCCCGGGGAATGTCCCGTTTGGCGTTCTTTGCTTCCTCCCCCATCGAGGTGACGGACTCGAAACCGACGAGAATCAAGATGGCGATACAGGCTTGAATCACCACATAATTGAACGAATGCGGGGCAACCACCGAAATGGCCGTCTCGTGGAATTGGAAGGTGGCTTGCTTCGGGCCGTCCGGCTTGGTGCTGTCGACGGGCTCTTGGGTAATGCCTTGGCCCTTGTAGCTCAGCACGAGCGGTTTCGCTGCGCCCTTCTCTTGCTCCACCTTGTACGCGCCGGTCTTCTCGTCCTTGACCGGCTTGCCGTCGGGACCGTTGGCCAACACGACCTGAACCGGGTTGCCGTCGGGGTCAAGTGTATAACCCGCCGCGCCTTCGCCGTGGTTGAGGCGATAGCCCAAGGCGATCACGGAGAAGATCAGCAGGGCGGTGATTTGAATAATATTGATGGCGATGTTCACGCCCGTCGTCCCCGTTACCCCGCGGTAAGCGATGTAGGCCACGCCGAAGGCGAAGAGCACGCAGAAGCCGATCATCAGGGTCGGGCTGTTGATGCTGCCGTTGAAGGTGTCGGGAAAGAGTTGGCCGGCCAAGTAGCCGACGAGAATCGCGGTCACTCCCACCATCACGCCCGGATAGAGCCAATAGTAAAGGTGGCTGGCCCAGCCAATGATGAACTTTGAGATTCGCGCGAACTTGTAGGCGTTGGTCTTGGAGAGGAAGGCTTGTTCGGCAAAGAAGTAGGACGAGCCGGCTCCCGGATAAAGCTTCGAGAGCTCGGCGTACGAGATGGCCGTGGCAAAACAGAGCAACAGCGCGGCCAGGATGCCGAACCAGATGGCCGAGCCCGCCATCGGCGCCCCGTACTGCGATTGCTGGGCGTAGGTGAGCCACAAGAACGCCCCGGGGGCGATCAGGGCCATGGCGTTCATGGTCAAGCCGGTCAGGCCCAGGGTTTTTTTCATTTGGGGTTGTTCGGGGGCGGAAGCCATCGCAATACCTCCTCGTGTGGGATCAGTAACGGGTAGAACGAGACGTTCTTTCCGCCCGGGAGCGGAGACTGGAACTTGGGTTGGCAAATACCGTGCCACGTTTCCGGGAGCCGAGGCAGCGAGGGTACCGAACCCCCACTAGGACAAGATGTTAGGCTGCGCAAACAGAAATAAATGTTCAAGAACGACTTTGCATAATGCAATAAATGCCTTAGATCTGTGCAACTCGTGATTCTATAATGTGCATAGTTGCGTTATTTGTCATCGTTGTCGTGCAGGTCTGTCTCGACAAGGAAAAAATACCACACCGAGGGATGGTAAGCCGCTTTGGGCCTCCGGCCTGCAACCGGAAATTGCCGATCGCGGCGCAATTGCCCATATTCGCCAACGGACGGCATCTAAAATGCAGTAATATTCGTATAGATATGCGCCCCCATGGCGCCCGTAACAAAAAAGGTCTCTGACTCACCGGGGGCTTGCCTGTGGAGCTCAACTACGCCAGCCTCTCGTCCACTGGGCCCGTGCGGCCGAAGAACGAGGACTTCATCGCGTTCTTCCAGCCGTCGGACGTGGAGGAGCAGCGCGCCCGCGGAGCGGTAGCCGTGCTCGCCGATGGCGTGGGGGGGCAAGGCCATGGGGACATCGCCAGCCGACTCGCCGTGGAGACGGCGGTCCGCTGTTTTCAGGACGGCCACGGCAACCTGCAGCCCAAGCAGGCACTCTGGCGGATGTTTACGGCCGCCAACATGGCGGTCTATGACCAGAGCATGGCCGGGCGGGACCAGGGGCGGATGGCCACCACGTTGACCATCTCGCTGTTCCGCAACAACGAAGTCACTATCGGCCACGTGGGGGACTGCCGGGTTTATCACATTGGGCGCGGCCCGGCCCTGCAAATCACCACCGACCATTCCTACGCCGCCATGCAGTTGCGGCTGGGATTGATTTCGCCCCAGGAGGCGGCCACCAGCGACATGCGCTGCGTGCTCACCCGCAGCCTGGGCAAAGACCCCACCATCCAGGTCGATTACTATACCGTGTCGGTCAATCGGGGCGATTACCTGGTGCAGTGTTCCGACGGGATGCACAACTGCGTTACGCCGGAAGAGTTCGCCGAGATTGTCACCCACGCCTCGCCCGAAGACGCCTGCCGGGAACTGGTGGCGCTGGCGGAAAAGCGGGGTACCGACGATAATCTCTCGGTGCAGATCGTGCGGATCGATCGTGTCGAAGACGTGATGTTCTACCGCGGACAACCGATCTACCAGGAACGCGAGTTACCCATGGGCACCGAAGTCGAAGTCGGCCAAGTTCTGGATAACCGTTTCCGCATCACGGACCTCGTTAGCCGCAGCGGCATGGCATCGATCTTCAAGGCGCAGGACGAGCAGAGCGGCGAGACCGTGGCCATCAAGATCCCGTTCATGCAGTTCGAGAGCGATCCGGCTTTTTTCAGCCGTTTTCAGCGGGAAGAGGCAATCGGCAAGACGTTGCGGCATCCGTATATTTTGCGAATCTTGGCGGTCGAAGAGAAAAGCCGGCCCTATATCGCGATGGAATACCTGCGGGGGCAAACGTTGCGGCAAGTGCTGCGCAGCGTGGAACGCATGCCGGTGGCCGACGCCTTGAAAATCGCCGGCCGCGTCTGCGAAGCCCTCGAGTATCTGCACGGCCAGAACGTGATCCACCGCGACTTGAAGCCGGAAAACATTATGCTCTGCGACGATGGCAGCATCCGGCTGATGGACTTCGGCATTGCCAAGGCGGCCGGCCTGCGGCGATTGACCTTCTCCGGCTTCTCCGCCTCGCTGGGAACGCCGGACTATATGGCCCCGGAGCAGGTCAAGGGGAAGCGGGGCGACGCACGGACCGACATCTACAGCCTGGGCGTCATGCTCTACGAGATGGTCACCGGCGCGCTGCCGTTCGAGGGCACCAACCCCTATGCGATCATGCACGCCCGCCTAGCCGGCGATCCGGTGGCGCCGCGGAAATGGAATCTGGAGCTTTCGCCGCAGTTGGAAGAGATCATTTTGCATGCCTTGGAGCGGCAGCCGTACGATCGCTATCCGACCGCCGCGGCGATGAAAGTCGAACTTGAGGCCCCCGACGCCGTGCCGCTGACGGGCCGCTGCGATCGGTTGCGGCCGCAAGCGCCCTGGGCCAGCCGCTGGCACTCCATTCGGTGGATGGTGCTGGCCGTCCTGCTGCCGATCGTGGGCTTCGGGCTGATGTACTTCTTCACCCACAGTCCGTGGAAGGGCCATTAGTACACGGCCATGCTTGAAGTTGTCGTGTAGCGGGCAGCCGCGCGGCCAGATCGGCTGTGAAAATAGGCCCCTTCTCCCCCTTTTCCGCAAGAACGGGCAAAGTCCGGCCACGACTTTGCCGATTATTCCGACGGCGTAATCTGAGTTGAGTTTACGGGTGTATTACGCAGAATACGAAGCTTCGCTAGGTTAACAGTCGCCAGTGGCCGACGGCTAACA
>Ga0181520_10010161_pt1 | contig 12709 bp, 11 predicted proteins | sample PEATcosm2014_Bin_29_FD_132451 | JGI IMG/M metagenome (GOLD analysis project Ga0181520, IMG submission 132451) | Peatland microbial communities from MTU Mesocosm Facility, Houghton, MI, USA - PEATcosm2014_Bin02_30_metaG | ecosystem: Environmental > Terrestrial > Soil > Wetlands > Peat | place...
GCCGATGTCGGCGCCCGTGGTGCCGGCGAACGGGATTCCATGCGCTGGCTCTGCACTGCGGCGGCCGGCGCTGCCGCCGCCGGGCGGTTGTATCCCCGCACATCCATGGTGGCACGCTGCGCGTTCAGCCGCGCCCCATCGTACTGGGAGCGGACGGCGCCACTTCGATAAGGCACACCTTGACGGTGGGAGGGGTCATGCTGCCAGTTGCCACCACCACCCGACATACGGCCGCCGCCGATGGCGCCATACCGTGAGCCGTCGACATGAATATAGCCGCCGCGCCAATCCGGCCAACCCCAGCCCCAGAACGGCGAGACAATGGCCATGCCGAAGCCGAAGGCAAAGCCGCCAGCCAGAACATAGCCCGGCCATAGCGGAAAGAAGAACGGGGGGTAGTCCGGATAGGCCCAGGTCCCGTAGACGATGGCGGGATCGTAGGCCGGCACATAGACCACCTGCGGATTGCTTGGTTCGATGGCGATGGTTTGGCCCTGCTCCGTCACCACTTGCTGCGGTGTGGTGGCGAGGTGCCCAGCCGCCTGCGCCTGGCGACGCAACCGCTGCACCGAACTCATCACGTCGGCCTGTTGCGCCAGGAAGGCGTTGCCGAGGTCCTGCGTCCAGTCGAGCTTGTCATTCATCATTCCCAGGATCTGAGGAAACGGCACCAGCGATTTGACGCTGGGGTCCCAGCTTTGCTGCGCCAGGGCCGCCACCAACTGATCGCCGGTGAGGGCGGCGTTGGCCGGAACCTGCAGCCAGCGCGCCGCCTCCACCACTTCCAGCGGATAGGTGGATGCCATGAGGATTTGCCCGACCAGCGGGTCGGCATACAGCGCGATCGGTGCAAGCAGCTGATCCAGTTGCGGCGCGGCCAGTGCCGGTGCGTTTTGCGGCGGCGGCGGCGGCGCGTCTTGCGCCAGCGCAGGCAGACTTGCGACTCCGCTGAGACTAAAGACCAGCGCACATACCACGATACGTTGCAGGCCCGATCGTATCGCCTGAATTGGGTTGAATTGGGCCCGCATGACACACCATCCGTTGCCAAAGAATTCCCGGCAATTTCCCGGGGGATCAGGTTCCATTGTTTGGGAAATGCTCGACCGGGTTTGCTTGGCGATCGATCCCAGAGCCATTATTGACCATAGGGGCCAATCCAAACCTGAGACACCCCCGGAATCTACTCATCTCGCCAGACTTGCCGGTTGCGCGTAGACTGCCGAACCGGAGCCGCAACCGTGGGTGAACGGCGTGGAAGATCCCTACAAGGCGCTGGGCGTGACGCGCGATGCCAGTCAGGAAGATATTCGCCGCGCCTATCGCACTCTGGCCAAACAGCACCACCCCGACCTCAACCCGGGCGACGCCAAGGCGGAGGAGCGGTTCAAGACCGTCTCGGCGGCCAACGAGCTGCTGTCCGATCCGGAAAAACGCGGCCGGTTCGATCGCGGCGAGATTGATGCCGCCGGCCAGGAGCGGGCACCAAAGCCGTCCTATCGTGATTATGCCGAAGGCGATTCGGGTCGCCGCTATGGCCGAAGCGGTCCGCAACCGGGAGGGTGGAGTGCGGAGGACATCGACGACCTGTTCGGCTCGATGTTCAACGCGGCACAGGCGACCGGCGACACCACCGGCAGACGGGGACGAAACGAGCATTACACGCTGACGACCGATTTTCTTGACGCCGTCAACGGCGCCACTCGACGACTGACATTGCCGGACGGTCGCACCTTGGATGTCAAAATTCCCCCCGGAACTGCCGACGGCCAGGTGCTGCGGCTGCGCGGCCAGGGCGGCAAAGGCGCCAACGGCGGCACCGATGGCGATGCCTTGATCGAAATCCGCGTCAACCCGCACCGCCATTTCGTGCGCGACGGCTCGGACATCCGGCTGACCTTGCCGATAACTTTGGCTGAGGCCGTGCTCGGCGGTCCTATCGAGGTGCCGACGCCGGGAGGCCCGGTGCGAATGCGGATCCCACCGCACGCCGACAGCGGAACCGAGCTTCGGCTGCGCGGCCGGGGCGTGCCGGCGCATGGCGGCCAGGCCGCGGGAGACCTTTACGCGACCTTGCGAGTCGTGATCGGAACGCCGGATGCGGCGTTGGAGGAATTCGTCAAGGCCTGGAAGCCGGAACATCCGGCCGAGCCGCGTCGCGCCATGGAGGTGGGCCAATGATCACCATCGACGTCCTGGTGACACAACTGTCCGGGCTGCAACGCCAGGACCTTGAGCGCTGGATCGCCAACGAATGGGTGCGGCCGGACTGTCGCGCCGGCGACTACCTGTTCGGCGAGATTGATGTCGCGCGCGTGCGGCTGATTCGCGAATTGCGCGACGAGTTGCAGGTCAATGAGGAGGCGCTGCCGGTTGTCCTGTCGCTGCTCGACCAGCTTTACGACCTGCGCCGCCGCCTGCGCGAGCTCAGCGACGCGCTCGGCCGGACGGCGTCCGACGAAGTGCGCCAGAACCTGGCGCGGCATTTGGCAAAAACGACGCCCTTACCCGACCGTTTCCAGTCTTAGAGGACTTTCCCGACCAGGGCGCTGACGCCGGCACAATGTCGGGGCGGGCCGCCGGCGCGCGCCCGCCGACGCCCCCAATACCGCCCCTGCACAGCCATCCGACGCGCCCCGCACGGTGTCGTTCCCTGCGGCGTATCGCCACTCCGGCGATCTCCTGTCCAATGGGTAAGTAGATTCCGATTCTACCGGGATAATCCGATAAGAACTATTCTCAAAATCGGGCAAGACTATAGACCAAAGAGGACCCAACCATGTTGAGGGAAATTTCGGAGATCAATGACTTTACTGTCGTCGCGATCGATGGCCGACTTGGCAGAGTCACCGATTTTCTCTTCGACGACCTTACCTGGCTGGTGCGTTGGTTGGTCGTCGATACCGGCAATTGGCTCTCCGGTCGCAAAGTCTTGTTGCCCCCCGCCGTGTTGACGAAGATCGATCCAAAGGGGCGGGAGTTTTCGGTCAATTTGACCAAGCAGCAGGTCAAGGGCAGCCCGGATATCGATTTCTATCCGCCGGTGACGCGGCAGATGGAGGCCAATATTTACGATTACTATGGTTGGAGCCCCTATTGGGGGACCGGTTTCACCATGGGTGCCGCCGTGACGGCGCCGGCCGACCTGAGATTCAGGCGTGGGCTGCCGGACGACGTCGATCCACATCTGCTCGGCACCGAAGGGGTCACCGGCTACCACATCAGGGCCAGCGACGGCGAGATTGGTCACGTCGAGGACTTCATTGTGGAGGATGCCGACTGGAGTCTGCATGCCCTCATCGTCGATACGAGGAACTGGTGGCCGGGGCAGAAGGTCCTGGTCTCACCGTGCCTGGTGCACAAAGTCGATTGGATTGACAGCGTGGTGGTTCTCGACATCGATCGGCAAAGCGTCAAGGACAGTCCGGGACACGAGGCCTTCGCCATCGTCGAACAGGCCATCGACAAGTTCTACGACGTCTCCTATGGCGATGGTCCGTCGGGCGATCAGATCTAGCGAAGCGTCACATCAACCCGAAAGGAACAGGAAATGTTGAGGACCGCATCAGCGATCAATGGCTATGCCATTGCCGCCAGCGACGGCCAGCTTGGCGCCGTGACCGACTTTCTTTTCGACGACAGTACCTGGCTGATTCGATGGCTGGTCGTCGATACCGAAAGCTGGCTGTCCGGTCGCAAGGTCCTGCTGCCCCCTTCCGTCCTCGGGCCGGTCGACTCGACCGAAAAGCAATTCTCGGTCAGCCTGACCATGCAACAGGTCAAGGACAGCCCGGATATCGACACCGAGCGGCCGGTATCACGGCAGATGGAAACCCACATTTTCGATTACTACGGTTGGAGCCCGTACTGGGGCACCGGCTTTTACATGGGCGGAGCCATGGTGGCGCCCCCCGACCTTGAATTCCGGGCGCGCGAAGAGGCGCGCGAAGAGGCGATCGCCGAAAGTCGGCGGGTCGAGCAGGATCCGCATCTGCGCAGTATCAAGGCGGTCACCGGCTATCATGTCCACGCCAGCGACGGTGAGATCGGCCATGTCGAGAATTTCCTCCTGGACGATGCCGACTGGAGCATCCATTCCCTTATCGTCGATACGAAGAATTGGTGGCCGGGCAAGAAGGTCCTGATTCCGCCAAATTCGGCCCGCAAGATCGATTGGCTGGATCGGCTGGTGAACCTCAAGATCAATCGGCAGCATGTCAAGGACAGCCCCGCCTATGATCACTCGGCGCCGGCCGAGCCGGCCTTCGAGGCCAATTTCCGCTCCTACTTCTCCAACATCCAACACAGCGAACCGTACTGACCGGACTGGGTTAGGCCAGTCCGAAGAGGTCTTTCACGCGTGCGGCGAGACGCTCCGCCAGACTTTCGCCGTGCCGGTCGAGCAGGGCGATCTCCTCCAGGCGCGATTTCCCGACAGCCTCGCGTCTGGCCAGGATCTGGCCGAGCTCAGCGGCAATGGCCGGCCTCTCCTTGAGAATCGGCGCCAAATCGCCTTTGTCGATTTCGTAGATGATCGCTTTTGTCAGCGCCTTGACCTTGTACATTGCCGCGGCGCCGGTCAGTACGCCCCCCTGACCGAAGCAGTCGCCCGGGCCCAAGCGCGTCACCTCGCCTTCTTTGGACCCATCACCCTGTGTGGCGACCAAGACACCGGAACTCAGGATGAACAATGCTTGGGCCACCGAGCCCTGTTCGACAAGGACGTCGCCGACCTTGTAATTTCGCCGCTGCATCTTCGGGGAAAGGGCGACACGCTCGTCATCCGACAGCGGCGCAAAGATCGGCACGTGATCGAGCAAACGTCGTGGCATGTCGACCGAGCCCTGGCGGACCGCGATCGGGGGCAGGGCAAAGGCGCTTCCCGGGGGCGGCGCGAGGCGTATGCCGGCGGACGCGCAATGCCGGAATACAAGGTCGAAGACCTCGTTCTGGGCCAGCGAAACCTGATCGATTTCGGCGACGAAGAACTGCACTTCGCATTCGAGGGCAACGGCGTCAAGCGTTCGGACGGTCACCTCCGCTGCCGGTGTGCGGAGGATATGGTTGCAGTTCAGCAACGCCGTTGCCAGGGTTGCGCAACCGCGCGAAGGGGCCTCCGTCGGGTCCAGCCGGACGGTTATGGTGACGCCGTGGGCCTTCGTCGGGTTGCTCGCATTGATCAGCTTCGCCTTGGCGATGGCGCTGTTTGGAACGATCGCCAGGTCGTTATTCTCGGTGAGGATCTTTGTCGCGCGCCAGTTCGTCTCGATGACGCGTCCCTGCAACGTGCCGTCCACGATCACCCAGTCGCCGGGATGGTAGGGTTTGGCAAGGTTCAAGACGATGCCGGAAAAGACATCGCCCAGGGTGTTCTGCAAGGCCAGGCCAAGGACGATGGCGATGACGCCGGAAGCGGCGAGAAGGCCGCCGACCGGCTTGTCGAAAACGTTGGCGATAATGGCGAGGATGGCGCTGACGTAAATGAGTCCGGCGACCAGATCCTGCAAGAGGCGTGTCTCCTGGGGCGGCCGCTTGTAGGCGAGGATGGCGCGGATGAGGCCATTGAGCAGCCAGGATGCGGCCAGCCACCAGACGATTTTCAGAGCGCTGATGACGAGGTAGGTCACCGTCCAATCCATCGCCGGCGTCGGTACGGATGGCACGACCCCGGCGGCAACCAGCATGGCGGTGAAACCGGCGAAGGAGGCGAGCTGGCAGAGAAACTGGGCAACCGGACGGTCGCGAAAGGCCAGCCGTGTCACTACGAAGCCGGCGACAAGGAAGGCGCCCGCCAGGGCCAGCGGGTCGGGAAGGTGGGCGACAAGTCGCGTATAATCAGGTGTCATTTACGATGGCAAGGGCGTGTCGTCGGTTACGTAATGATGGAGAAATTCGTCAATGACAGCGTTGCCAAACGACACCACACCCTAGAAATCCTTGCGGACCTTGTCCCAGTCCGCCGCCAGCTCGTTCGACGCCTTTTCATAGGAGAGCTTGGCACTTTGCCAGCCTTCCGCGGAGGAGTCCTTTAGCTTGTCGGTCTCCGTCGCGGTTCTTGCCCATGCCTCGTGCAGGTCGTGCTTTGCCGAGGCAAGGTCCTTGCGCCCCGTTTTTTCCGCCTTGTCGTCGAAGTCGGACAGTTTGAGCTGCCAGGCGTGCAAATCGTCCCGCGCCTTTTGCGTGTATGATTCCCGGTCGGCTGTCGCGTCGGTGCCTGAGGCCGATCGGGTCGACGTGGCGGCGGCGACCGATTGAGCGGTGGCGGCGGACAGGCCGCCGACCAGCATGAAGGGCAGAATCACCATTGTGGCGACGAGACGCCTGACGGTTGCATCGTGACCAGACGGCCTTATGTCCATTTTTCCATTCTCCACAACCGGCGCTTGGCGACACTCAGGATGCTAGCGAGCCCGCGGTCGCCGCGCGAGGATCGGAAACTACTCACTCAATTCATCCCAGCCCGCTGAGCCGGCGAGGAGAAGCGTCGGTCAATGTTGCGGTGTCGAAGAGATGCGGTTAAAGCCCATGCCGAAGATGTCGGAGGCATTCACCCGCACGCGCGCCGTACCCCCAAGCTCCGCCATGGTAATGATCAACCCCACCCGCGGCAGTTGCACCATGGATTCGACCTGCCATTTGATGACCCGGCGACCCTGTTTCTCGAAACAATCGCCCACTGCCAACTGAGGCAGTTTGATCAGTGGCGGATCGGCCTGGGATACTTCGCGGCCACCGGCCGTTTGGTGGGGCGGGGAATTCCGGCGAGGAGTTGTTTGCAATTCTGGCATGGTCGCCTCTGAGGTTGGGTGTTCCTGGAAATGACCGCTTAGCCTTCACCGGTGGCGCGATACGCCATGGCACTTCCTTTAGAAGGCTCGATGCCGGAGGGTCAGCTGCCGAAAAGCGGGCGACGGCATGACACCGGCCGCTGACCGGACCGCGGCACGGCACGGGATTGGCTTTGTTGTTCCTGCTGATCCGCCTTCTCAGACTTTGTCTGTTCGGGACGGTCATTCGCGTCGGGCATTTTCTTGTCATCGGTCATCGGACCTCCTCCTTCGCAGCCGATCTGACGCTCCCCGGTCAGGACACGCAATCGACATCAAGGCTGTGTCAAAAGCGGGGATGCGGATGGCCAATCCTATGGCCTGGTCCTTCGCCACCACAGGCTCGGAATGTACCTAACTGCCAGCTGTAGGCGATGGCGACGTGACGGCAACCTCGACCGACATACCGAGAAAGGCACCTGTCGTTCCCAAAAAGCTGCCGGCCACCGGCATGACCTGGTGGATGTCGCGGGCCACGGCGACGGGGATGAGATTGGATCCGCCGACACTGCGGTTGGTCGGATCAAAGGTGATCCAGCCGGCACCAGGCACATAAACTTCCGCCCAGGCATGGGTCGAGCCTGCATCTCCGGACCCCACCAGGCTTTGGTCGGGATTGTAGATGTAGCCGGAGACGATCCTTCCGCCGAAGCCGAGGCAGCGGGCCGCGTCAACGAACAGGATGGCCAGATCGCGGCAAGACCCCCAGCCGCGATCAAGGGTCTGTGTCGGAGACTGGGTGCCCGGCTCCTCCCGGCTCTGGTAGGAGATTGCTCCCGAGACGCCGTCGCTGAGGTCTTTGAGCAGGGAGAGTGTGTCCGTCGAACTGCCGTGGATGAAGGCCCGCGCCCAACCACGCAGCCGCCCTGCCGACTCGGCGTATTGCGGGATGGTCAGGGCACCGAGGTCGGTCCACTCATCGGCGGAATATTGGAAGGGGTAGACCAACGCCGAGGCGGCAACGTCGAAGACCGGCCACGCGGCGGCATCGAGTTCGAGTTCGGCGACACTGTCGATCACCAGGCAGTCGGTTTCGGTTGAAAAAGTGGCTGTGGCGACCGCATTGCCGAAAACGTCCTGCGCCCAGCTTATCTCCGCGGCGGGGGTCACCGTCACCTCATGGGCGATCAGACGGAGGTCGCGGTTCTCCCGGGGGCGCAGCATCAGACGGTGCGGCCCGAGGGCGACCGGCCGAGAATATCGATAGATTGTGCAGTGGCGAATTCCAAGTGCAAGCAAAAGAGCCTCCTGCGCGGGGTCGGCACCCACATCCGTCACTTCGCGCGACAACGCCCAACTTACCTCTCGCCTGCTTCGCGGGCTACAGAGCCTTCTGTGAATGCGTCCACGCAGTCACAGAAGGCTCTAGCCGATCTGGCGCACCACCTGCGGCCCCAGGATGTTGGCGACTCCCAGCGGCAGGCGCTTCCAGGCCTTGACGAACAATCGGTATTTCGGGTTAAGCGGGTTGATTTCCGGCGGTTCTCCTCCCCCTTTGACCCGGTATTCATGAACGATCGATTGCGCTTCGAAGCCCCAGTTTTTCTTGAAACTGAAGGGTCCCGTCCCCAGCTTCGAGCGGCCGAAATCAAACACGGTAAAACCTCGGTCGACAGACCGACGCATCAGCCGCCAGTACATGAAGTCGTTGGCGCCCAGATCGCGCGCCTCTGGAAGGCATCCAGTATAGTAGGGCATCACCTTGTCGCGAAAATAGAAATTCAGCACGCTGGCCACCGCGACGGCTTGGTGAGATACCGTCAGGCAGTCGCAGACTCCAGCGAATTCTCGCATCAAGCTTGTGAAAAAGCGTCGGCCAAAGACCGGGGTTCCCATATTGCGCATGGATAATGCGTAGAGGGGAAAAAAGCGGCTGGGATTTGTTTCCACGGCATCGGCGAGCTCGCCGGCGTCAATGGCCTTGCGTACGACCGCTCGTTGTTTGCGCGGTATTTCCTTCAGACAATCGACTTCATCGGGAGCGATGGGGCGGGAGAAATTGGCGTAGATGCCCGACTTGGCCCTCCACCCATCGCCAATGTGTGAACGCGGTGGGCGACGCAACTCCAGGCAGCCGACCCCAAGATGGTCCATTAGGCGTACGGCTTCCGCATCGAGCGCCGCATGGGCTTCGGGGTCGATGGCGGCGGTTCCGCCGCCGATGGTGAAAGCCGTCGAAATCAACCGGTCGCCGAACACCGGACTTTTGACATGGACCAGGGGCAAGACGCCGACGATCTGTCCCTCTCGTTCGGCGTAGAGGTAAGAGCATTGCTGCTTAAACGCCGCCTCGATGACGGTTTTCCAACCGCTGCGATGAAAGAAGGTCGCCTCGGGGCAATCTTCGACGACAAAGCGATCCCAGGCTTGGCGCCGCCGATCATCCAACAGCTTTATGTGAACGGCCATGCCGACTCCTTAAACGCCAATGGTTGGCAGGAAGACCCGGTCCAGGCGATCCCACGCGAAATCCGTCACCAGGCGTTCCAACCGGCCCGCCGTCTTGTCCAAATTGACGTAATGGCGAAAGCGCGACTTGAAGTTCAGCGCCTTCACCCTCGGTTGCCGAGGGTCAACTTCCCAAGGGTGGAGGTAAAAGATGGCCGGTTGCCGGTCCAGCCGATTGACCCGCGCAATAGCGGCCCGACTGACCGCATAGGGCAGAAGCCGGAAAAACCCGCCACCGCCGCAAGGCAGGTTGTGCAGGCCAACCCGCAAGGTGGTGATCGGGTATTCTTCCAGCCCATGCCCGACAAGCGGGAAAAAGGCGAAACGCGGCGCCTCGGGCATCCCGTAGAAATCGTGGCGTACCGGATACACACTCGAGGAGTAGGCGAAGCCTTCGTCGGCGAGGATCTCGAAGGCCCAAAGATTGCGCGGCCCAATGGAAAAAGTGGGGGCGCGATAGCCGCGCACGGCCACCCCGCCGATATCCTCGAGAGTTCTCTTGGATCGCCGGATATCCTCACGGAAAGCATTGGCGTCCTGCTCGTCGGCGCGTCGATGTTCGCTGCCGTGGCTGGCCAGCTCGTGTCCGCCGGCGACGATCCGGCGCACCAGGGCCGGATGTCTCTCGGCGACCCACCCCAAGGTGAAGAAGGTTGCATTGACATCATGGCGGGCGAACAGATCGAGGATGCGGTCGGTGTTCGCCTCCACGCGCCGTGGTTGGACATCCCAGTCTTCCCGGCGAATGGCGCCTGCCAAGGCTTGAACCTGGAAATAGTCCTCGACGTCGACCGACAAAGCGTTGACCAGCCTGCCGTCCCGGCGCAGGGGCTGGAAGCTCTTGATGCGAAAAACCGTCTCAATGCCATCCATGATGCTTCCTCAGTGGTTGCCGGGGAAATCGTCGACGAGGTTCCTTTCGACGATCGACGAAAAGAATTTCAAGGCACGGCCGTGGCGCTCGACGATGCGCTCCATTTTTTCCATCCTCGGGGCGAATTGCGATGCGTCGGCTGCCGTCCCGCCTCGTCCCAGGGGCGCCAGCATGACGCCGCCGGCCTGGTCATCCGAGGCGTCGAGAACCTGGTTGGTTTCGCGGAGCAGATCCTCGGCGACGCCCTTCACCACGTCCCGATCCACGGTGTGGAGTTCGTCAAGGAAACAAAACAGCATGATCCGAGAACAGACGGTGTTGATCTTGCGCGGTATGCCGCCGGTGTGGAGGAAGATGTCGGCCAACGCCTCGTCGGTGAACAGGGGATCGTTCCGCCAACCCACGACGGTCAGGCGGTGGCGAATATATTCGCTGGTTTCCGCCGCTCCCATCGAGCCCAAATGGTAGGAAGCAATGATCCGTTGCCGAAACTGCTCAAGGTCGGCGCTCGCCAGGGTGCGGCGAAATTGCGGTTGGGCCAGCAAGAAGCACTGCAAGGGCACCTTGGCGCCGACCTGATAATTGGACAGCATCCGCAATTCCTCGAGCGCCGGGGGCGGAACATTCTGGGCCTCGTCGATCAGCAGCAGCGTGCGCTTTGACTGACGATGATTGCTGAGGAGAAAATCCTCGATCCGGCACAACAGCGACGCCTTGTCGAGGTTGGCGAATTGCAGGTGGAACGCGGCGGCCACGGCGCGCAGCATGTCGTCGCCGCCCAGGTGCGAACTGACAATCTTGGCCGTCACGTAGGCGTCGGGATCGACGGTTGCCAGGAGATGACTCAGTATAGTTGTCTTGCCGGCGCCGACGTCTCCGGTAACGACAATAAATCCCTCGCTCTGTTCCAAGCCGAACAACAGATGGGCCATTGCCTTGCGGTGTACGGAACTCTGGAAGAAGAAGCGGGCATCCGGCGTGAGCTGGAAGGGGAGGCCTGACAATTTGTAGAATTCTGTATACATTTTGATACTTAGAACGTCTTGTGAAGACTGGCGATAATTACATTTTCTCGAATATTTCCGGTGGGCAACCCTTGACCAAGGCCCACGGTGGTGCCCTGCAATGTGACCCCCAAACGGTAGCTGAGCGACACCAACAAGGTTGAATTCAAGTGATGGTCCAGAGCGATGCTTGCCTCCACCCTCTTCGATGAGCCGACCCCACTGTCGCTGGTCAGGTTGGTGGACTGGGAAATCGTGGCGACGGCGGCGGTGGCCGGGTCAATCTTGTGCGACCACATGAGCGCTGCCTGCAACACGGTGGTCGAGGCGATCGGCACCGTCTCGGGGTTGGTCGGCGCAGTTTGGACGGTGGCGGCGTCGAGCGGCCGCTGTTGGGCGACGCCGGCGGTCAGCGCAACGCTGTCGCGGCCGCCCTCGTGGCGGAGCACAAGATTGCTGATCCGCTGCCAATAAATGGCGTTGGACCGGGCGAACGGCAAGGCGGACGGGTTGGCTGCCAATCCCGAGAATGGATCGACAAATCGGCCGGTTTCATCCCGTTCCACCCCGTTCAGGGCGTCGGCAAAGGACATGCCATCGGTCGTCACTCCACTGTTCACCGACAGGCGGATCACCGTCATCGGTCCGAAATGGTGTTCCGCCAACAGAGTCAGATTGGGGCGGTCGTATCGCCACCCCGCCCCCAGGCGCAGTTCGGTATTCGGCGACGGTGTCCAGTGGAAGCCCGCACTGTAAAATCCGCCGCTAATTTTGCTCAGGTCCTGCGTATTGCTGTGCAGGACGTCGTCGCCGCCGGTTGCCAGAAGTCCGAAGTCCGAATTCAACCGGTATTCCACGCCGACCGTGTGCGACAGTTGGTCGTAAATCGTTCCATCGGCCGAATTGCGGCTGAGGTCGCCGGTGTAGTCCCACAACAGCTGCGAGAACGTCTGGCCGCTGCGCACTTCGACTCGACCGCCATCGGTCTGGCTGTTGCCGAGTGCCGCCGTCGTCGTCGCCGAGGACGGGAACGTCTGAGACGAGTCGGCGCTGATCGGTGACGCGTTCGACGAGTGGCTTTCGTCATGGTGGTAGGAAATCTGGGCCAGGGCCCAGTCGTCGAACCTTTGCTGGAACCGTGGCGCGATGCTTTCCGTATCGACTTGCTCCAGGTTGTTGGCCGTGGTGCGGGGCGCCGCGCTGACCTGGCCGGTCGGGCTGGAATTCTGTTCGCTGACGCTGGCCCGACCGTCGAGGAAAAGCCTCTGTTCGATGATTTCCGCGTCGACAGACCCGATGCCGTTCTGGCGAAATCCATCCAGCTGCGAATAGGTGGCGTATTTGTCGTAGCCCGGTTGATAGTTGATGGCCGCCTTCAGCAGCCTGGTGTCCAGTTCGGCGCTGACCGCAGGATCGAACGACGTAATGAAGTCAGATTTCTTTGGCGAAGGTGTGAGGAAGACATTGTCGGTCCACTGTTCATCGACGGTCGCCCCCAACGTCACGCCGAACTCGCGGTGCGACTCGATTGCCGGGGTCAAGCCGGGGGACCGCAA
>Ga0181520_10010163_pt1 | contig 12708 bp, 14 predicted proteins | sample PEATcosm2014_Bin_29_FD_132451 | JGI IMG/M metagenome (GOLD analysis project Ga0181520, IMG submission 132451) | Peatland microbial communities from MTU Mesocosm Facility, Houghton, MI, USA - PEATcosm2014_Bin02_30_metaG | ecosystem: Environmental > Terrestrial > Soil > Wetlands > Peat | place...
GCCGCTCGTCACTCTTGCACTTGCCACCGCTCTCGCGCTCAATACGCATTACTACGCCATCCTTTTCCTGATACCCCTTTGCGCCGCCGAGATATTCCGTACCATCGAGAATCGACGTCTGGACTTTCCTGTCATAGCCTCGATTGGCCTGGGCATGGCGGGTATCGTATTTACACTTCCTTTCATGGAAGCAGCAGCCGCGTTTCGCCAGCACTTCTGGGATGCCGGTCGTCTTCATCCAGCCCAAATACTATGGTTCTATCTGTCCCTCGTGGCCGATTACATCGAGGTCGGCAGACGCTTCTGGAACATCATCTACGTCGGTATTGTGGTGCTCATTATTCTGGTTCTTTGGGGATGCATTCTCCAGTTTCGGAGCCGGTCAGTCTCTCTCACGAAGTCCGAGTCCGTATTCCTCATTTTGCTCGCTGCTTTACCGTTCTTCGGTTACGTGCTGGCCCGCTTGCTGACACAGTCCATGCTTCCGCGATATGTCATCCCTTCATTGATTGGTATTACTCCACTCGTCGCAATCGCGCTTTCACCACTGTTCCGCCGCGACAGACTTGGAAAGCTCGCTCTCATCGTTCTTTTCGTTGCGATCGCGCTTGCCGGCGGGTTTCGCATATACAAAAGCCGGGCGTCCATGCGTGAAACCATGGTTGCATTGACGCTCCCCCCGGAAATGAAGGCTGCGCTCATGGCCAATCCCGACCAATTGCTGTATGTGCAGGACGAGCACCAATTTGAATCGGCAGCCTTCTACGAGCCCGACTTGCAGGTACGCTCGCGTTTGGCACTTGTCTATTCCATTGAACAAGAAATGCTTTGGCAACACCACAACAGCGATTCGCTCCTCGCGATGCATTTGCACAACTTCACGCACTTGATTATTGTGCCCTACGAGCCGATCACCATGACGCCCGGTGATCACATGTTCGTCAAATATACTGATGCAAGCTTGGATTGGACCGATCAGGCGTTTGCGGCTGAACATGCCAACGTTAAATCCTTGGGATCGGGTCTTGGCGGCGAAGTTGTGTTAGTTAACTTTCTCCGGTAACCTTTTTAATCTGGATACCGTACGATGAAGGAAATTGGATGCAAGGGAAATGAATTTCGAGCGAAGGGCCACGTGGCGGGAGGGCGCAAAATTCCAATCTTGAGCAGAATTGCAAGGCGGTTGAAAAAAATCTACTTTCTTAACGCGGTGTCAAAGGATGAGGTGGTCCTTGAGATCGGCTGCGGGGACGGGTGGGTCGGTCGCCATCTTTTAAAGCGCGGCGTTCGCCAACTCGCAAGCATCGACACCAACCCTCCCGCTACGATCGTTGGCGATATACGCGACTGGAGGAGCCTGGGTCTCGCCGCCCAGACCTTCGATGTCATCGTCGCCTTTGAGGTGCTGGAGCATGTAGATTGCATGGATGATTGCTTCTCGCTCCTGAAACCTGGCGGACGGCTCCTGGTCACTTCCCCCTATCCGCCCGCAGATTGGTTCCTGAAGAAGCTCGAGAAGTGGAAGCTGAACCAGCCTCGAACTAGCCCGCACGACCACTTGATGTACTTTGAGGAGACGGCGCAATTCCAAATCGCACGGATGTGGCGACCCCTCAGAATGTCGCAATGGTGCATTTTTCGGAGCAGGCCCGCTGAGGATGAACGCCAGGGGTAGCGTCGGTATGACCAGACCCCCTAAATTCGTCCATTTTGGAATACGATTTGGACGAAGGAAAGGGAAAAGGCGATGGATTGGGCAAGCATTCTCGGATTTGCATGGACAGGGATTCGGCTCCCACGCACAAGTGCCAGAAGATGGGGGATAGACTACTGGCCCGCGTGAAAGGAGTCTTCGGTTAGCGGCGACGTCTCAGAATACTACTACTTTGTATGCGAAACCCCATGGTGACATCTTTCACTACGCCCCAGGTTTCTTCCCTGCAAGTTGGATCACCGTAGCACTCGCTTTTGGCGACGAGAAATCTCATGCCGGCACTAATTGAGAGTCGCGGAGTGAGCAGATATTCCGATCCACCCCCGCGACATACGCGAAATCGGAGCTCCAGCCGGAATCACTATACCTGTTCGTCACAATGAACCCTGGACCTCCGTCCAGGAAAGGGACGAGATTCCAGCCTCTGATCGGCAACCTCTGCGTTACGAGCAGGGAAAATTCCCGTCGCATCTCCCTCTCAATGTAATTTGTTCCTTGCCACAGAAGTTTTCCGTCCGATGGGTTCTGAGCGCACGCGATCCCGATTGCAGTGTCATTGGCAAACCAGCGCCGCCACTCGAAACCGCCGCCCAGCGATGACTTATTGGAGCTGAGGACCTGGTGCGGCGTGTTCTGAATATAAATCTGCGTCGTGGGATTGAAATTTCCCACGGCGAAGATGCCAACATCAGCCCGCCCCCAAAATAAAGACGACAGAAGGCCCTCGCGTCCAGCCGGTTGCGGATGCGTGGCGGAGGAGGATTCAACGGTGCCATAAATCGATGTGGCGGGGGACAATATCGCGTGGGCAAATGAAGCGCTTCCAGACAATAACAACATTCCTGAGAGTCGTAGTGCTTTCCTGAGCATTTCGACCTCGACATGAAGCAAGTTCCACTTTCCGGGGGAAGTCTCAGAATACTGCTACTTGGACAAAGCGGCCTCGACATTTTGTCGGGGCCATTGTTCCGTGGGGAAAAGATGATGATGTTTCTTACTGCTCTGGTGAGGCGTCCAGAGTGCCGCCTTGGGAGATGCAGGAGTATCCTCCCGCAGCAACAAGGCCATTCGGATACTGGCTTGATGTCCAGTGCAGCACCGTCGGAGTGCCGCCGGTTAGTGCATTAACCGTCTTACCCGGAATTTCCGTTTTGCCTTTCGGCTGCAAACCAATATACCCCCATCTGCCTCCGCTCGCGATCTTTTTCCCATTGGTTCCAAGCCCAAGGGCCCGGTCGTGCCCAGCTGGGCCGCCTCCGGGACCAAATAGCCGAGATTTTCCCCATTTCGAAGCTATCCCCTCCTGCGCGTGATCGCCTACAACCTGGGCAACCCGTGGCGGCGGCTGGTGCTGCCGCAAAGAATCAGCAACTGGTCGCTCACCAGCTCGCCGCAACGGCTGATGAAGACGGGCGGAAGGCTGGTGAAACACTCTCGGTATTACTGGCTCCTACTGGCGGAGAGCCACCTGATGCGGCGCTTGTTCGGAAGCATGCTGCGGCGGATGGAGGGTTTGCCGCTGACAGCCGGGTAGGCGCGGCAGGGAGGCGAAACCAACCTGGACAACGGAGGAGGTTGAGGGAGAAGTGTCCGAGAAATCGCCGCGGAATGGGGCAAATCATGGCTTTTGGGTCCCGGCAAAGGCCGTGTCGCGCACGACCGGGTCTTTGGCCTTATAACCAATGCAAAAAAGATCGCGCTTGGAGGCAATGGGAGTATATTGAGCCGTAGCCGGGAAGGCAAAATGGAAATTCCGGATAGAATTGATTTACTATGACCTGCGTACTTGGGCAAATGGGTCCACGCCGTCCTATTTCATATTCCGACCGATGAATTGAGTGTCGATTTTCGCTCCGTCAATGCGTCTCCGGACCTCGCTTTTTTGCGCTGAAGGAGAAACCGACAATGCGACGCATAGCGGCCTGTTTTCTTACGTTGGCATGTTTTTTCGCAGTCGGGTGCGGTGGTACAAATTCAACAACTCCGCCAGTTGCTCCAATTGTGACCGCGGTTACGCCAGCCAGTTTGGCAACCGGCGTGGCGATCAATACCACCGTAACGGCAACGTTCAGCGAGGCGATAAGCGCGACCTCGATCAACTCTTCCACCTTTACGGTAACTGGGCCCGGAGGAGCTGCCGTGAGCGGGACCGTCAGCTATTCGGCCAGCGGTTCGGTAGCAACGTTTACTCCGGCCGCCGCGCTCAGCTACAACACCACGTACACGGCGACGATCACCACGGGAGCCACCAGCTCGGCAGGACTCACCCTGGCCGCCAACTACGCGTGGACCTTCACCACAACCCCTCCGGATTCCCTTGCTCTGACTTTATCCAGCGGCACGGTTACGGTGCCGGCAGGGGGATCGATCGGACTAGTAACGGTCAACGTGGCGCGCATCAATTCCACTGGATCGATCGACTTGACGGTCAGCGGCCTGCCCAGCGAAGCAGCCATCAATTACGATGAGCAGCCCGGCCTTGGCGACACCGGGGTCATTGCCCTGAATCCGGAGACGGCCGCCGAGGGGACATATGCGCTGACTATCTCCGCGACCGACGGCGTGGCTACAGCCACCATACCGCTTTCGTTCGTCATCAACGCGGGGACCACTTCGCAACTGGCCTCACCCATCAACTGGAGTTCCACCGGCCCGCTGATCAGCGCTGTCCCCGACTCCACCCACCCCCTCATTGCGGTGAAAGATCCCTCCGCCTTCTACTACAACAACCAGTGGAATATTTACGCCACTTCCGTTGACAGCAGCGGCAACTACAATATGGTCTACCTCAACTTCACCAACTGGGACACGGCCGCGGCAGCGAAACCCTACTACATGGACGCCACGCCGGGCTTTAGCGGCTACCACTGTGCTCCCGAGGTTTTCTATTTCACTCCGACGAACACCTGGTACATGGTCTTTCAATCGCCGCAGCCGCAGTACTCGACCACCACCGATCCCACCAATCCGGCATCCTGGTCGACACCGCAGAACTTCTTCGCTTCGACGCCGGCGTCGGCCCCCAGTACTTGGATTGACTTCTTCGTGGTCTGCGATACCGCCAACTGCTATCTCTTCTTCTCCGGCGACAACGGCACCTTTTATAGCAGCCAGACCACCCTCGCCAGCTTCCCCCAGGGATTCAGCGAGCCGGTCATTGTTTATCAGACCGCCAATAACCAGGACTTCTTCGAGTCCGCCAAGGTGTATGCACTCCAGGGCTTGAATCAATACCTGCTGATTGTCGAAGCGGCCAATCCCTCCTGGGTGCGCTATTACCGCTCCTTCATCGCTCCCAGCCTCGCTGGCCCCTTTACACCGATTCCCGATGCCAATAGTTGGGCCGATCCCTTTGCCGGGGAAAACAACGTCACCTTCACTTCAGGCACTGCCTGGACCGATGACATCAGCCACGGCGAGTTACTGCGCGTCGGCTACGACCAGACCCTGACCATCAATCCCACCGACTTGCAGTTCCTCTACCAGGGAGATAACCCTGCGGCGAACGCGCCGTCCTATACGTACATTCCCTGGCAACTGGGCCTCCTGACGCGCATCAACTAGTCAAAATGGAGTGACCGGCACCAATGCGCTGACCGTGGGTTAGGCTGACCGCCGCCTTCTCGGCTCGTTCGGCGATGACCTGGAAGAGGAACTCAGCGCCGAGGTCGGCCATGGGTACATAGCCCACTTCGTCGATGGCGACTTAGATCTAATTCTGTTTCTCCCGGTCAGATCGTAAGCGCAAGAGGATGCTTTCGAGCAATCAGATCGCTCGCCAACAGTAAACCCGATAAAGCACAGTCATTAGGATGATTGGTTACTTAAAATGGACTTTTGGCGCAGTATCAGCCACAAGCCGCTCTGACGGATTTGTTCTTTGGGTGAGTAACTACCAAGCCAACCGTCTGACGGGCCGCATCGAGGGCAGCTTGCAAGAGTTCCAATCAGTGCCCGCTCAAGCCCCTGATTGCCCATCCTCCGCACCTGCTCCGCGATTTCAATAAAATTGAAGGAGAAGTTCTCGCGCAGAATTTGCGTGATCTCTCTTTCAATTTTCGCCTCTTTGCCGGTGTCGCGGAGGTGCCGGTTCGCGTCGCGTGTCCTTCGCATTGTGAAATCGATCTCCCACACGGAAAGGTATGGGTCGTGGGCCTTGTTGAGCAGTGCCCGGCCAGTATGCAAACGAAAAATGCTGCGCTCATGGGGCGCGGGCTCGTCTTCGGTGAACGCCATTTTTCGCCTCGTTCAACAAGTAATGCTCAGCTATGCGGGATTGAAAATTGCCGTCGCGGTGTGTGCCAACCCTGACGATTCGCGGCTTCGCCGCTTGATGACTGCAGCACCAGCCCATTTCGTAAAAGAAGTAAATCCCGTCTTACACATATTTTGGCTTATTTGGCAGCTCAGTCTTGGGAATCTTCGGTAAAGGGGGAGGAGCCAAGGCCGATCAAAAGGTACGGGAGACGCTAGGAGATGAACGTACAAGACGAGGACCAAGGGAGGTATGTACGAGGCACCGAACACAAGGTCTAGGTCACCTGGGGAATGTATGGGCAATCCCTCGACAGGGCGCGCTACTTTATGACGACCCCCTGTCCGGTCTGTGGCACCGACGACCACCTTAACATTCTCCCTATGCACAATAGCAACACCTTTACTTTCAATATGTTGTACGAGGTTGGCGCTCCGCCGTCCGTAGTGAGACTTGCTCCAGGATTTAGTCATCAGGACGGGAACTGGTACAAATGAGAAACACTCTCCTCACGTGGGAGGCCCGCTCATCACCGCTCTTCAGAGGTTGATCATGCGAAAGCTCGGAATTCTTGCTTTGCAGCCAACCGCATTAACTCTTTACTCCCAGGTCCGGGCACAGAAATATCAAGTCCCGCGAATGCCGGGAGCCGAGTTGCTAGAGAGAAGCAATTCGCCAAACAGGCCGTTGCTTGCGACCGAGGAGAAGACAACGGGGATCGGCACGGCTCTCATGCGAGCGACAAGCGATTAGTATTTGGCTCCCCCACACAAGTACCAGAAGATGGGGGGATAGACTACTGGCCCCGCCTGAAAGCAGTCGTCGGTTACTGGCGACGTCTGAGAATACTGCTACTTTGTATGCGAAACCCCAAGGTGAGATCTTTCACTACGCCCCAGGTCTCTTCCGTGCAAGTTGGATCACCGTAGCACCCGCTTTTGGCGACCTCAAATCTCATGCCGGCACTCACTGAGAGTCGCGGAGTGAGCCGATATTCCGATCCACCCCCCGCGACATACGCAAACGCGTGGCTCCAGCCGGAATCACCATACCCGTTGGTCACAATGAACCCTGGACCTCCGTCCAGGTAAGGGGCGAACTTCCCGACTCTGAGCGGCAACCTCTGCGTTACGAGCAGGGAAAATTCCCGTCGCATCTCCGCCTCTATGTAGTTTGTTCCTTGCCACAGAAGTTTTCCGTCCGACGGGTTCTGCGCGTACGCGACCCCGATTGCAGTGTCATTAGCAAACCAGCGCCGCCACTCGAAACCGCCGCCGAGCGATGACTTATTTGAGCTGAGGACCTGGTGCGGCTCGTTCTGAATGTAAATCTGCGTCGTGGGGTTGAAATTTCCCATGGCGAAGATGCCAACATCTGCCCGCCCCCAAAATAAAGACGACAAAACGCTCTCGTGCCCAGCCGGTTGCAGATGCGGGGCGGAGGATTCAACGGTGCCATAAGTCGGTGTGGCGGGGGACAATATCGCCTGGGCCAATGAAGCGCTTGCAGATAATAACAACATTCCAGAGAGTCGCAGTGTTCTCCAGAGCATTTCGACCTCCACATGACGCAAGTTCTACTTTCCGGGGAGTTCTCAGAATACTACTACTTGGACAAAACGGCCTCGACATTTTGTCGGGACCGTGGTTCCGTGGGGAAAAAATGATGATGCTTCTTACTGCTCTGGTGAGGGGTCCAGAGTGCCGCCTTGGGAGATGCAGGAGTATCCTCCCGCAGCAACAAAGCCATTCGGATACTGGCTTGATGTCGAGTGCAGCACCGTCGGAGTGCCGCCGGTTAGTACGTTAGCCGTCTTACCCGGAATCTCCGTTTTGCCTTTCGGATGGAAACCAATATACCCCATCTGCCGCCGATCGCGATCTTTTTCCCATTGGTACCAGGTCCAAAGACCCGGTCGTGCCCGGTTGGACCGCCTCCGGAACCAAAAAACCGAGAGCTTCCCCATTTCAAAGCACTCCCCTCCTGCGCGTGATCGCCTACAACCTGGGCAACCTGTGGCGGCGACGAAGATCCTCAGGCGGCGACCTTGGGATGAGTATTCTTGCGGAAGAGAAGCCACAAGGACCTATCTTGGGTCGGCAAGTGTCTAAGTCTTCTTCATCAACCAAATCCTCTGCCCCAAAGGGCTAGTTTTGGCCGAAGACTGACATTTCAACTGGCTCGTTTTTTCGCACCCCATCAGCCGGATGCTTGGAGAACTCAAAATAGTTCTGCGCCGCAACGTCATCGCGAAGATCGGGCGCCAGTTCGCCGACCAGTCCAACGATTGGATCATCGAAACCTGCCTGCCGGATCCAGGATCTCACATCCCGACTCTTGCGGCCAAAACAATGGAGTCCCAACATCCATTTGGCGCGACCTCCAAATGTTCTGTCGCTTCGCCACTCTTCTTCTGATTCCCACTTGGGATCATCAACTACGATGTGAACAAAAACTCGACCGCCAGGCTTGAGAACCCGGTGCCATTCCGCGAGCAGTTTTTTGAAAACCTCGTCAGTAACGTGCTGGATGACAGCAAACGAGTAAATGAAATCGACGGATCCGTCCGGAACCGGAATCCCGCGTTTATCGACCCTCAAGTAGTGAATGTTATTCGCCGAATTGACTACCTTGGCGCAGGCGAGCACTCCGCGTGAAATGTCGCACGCCCATACCTGCGAAACCGCGGTGGAAACCCACCAAGCCAGATATCCAGGCCCACATCCGTAATCAAGGACAGTCTGATCTCGATCCAGATACTTACGAAGGACTTGTTCGAAAAGCGCCCTCCTGCTCTCCAGGTTTCTGTTTGATTCAAACTCAAGATATTTGTTCTTTGGCAGACTCTGATTCTCAGCCGTCCGATAAAAATAATGGGGACTGAGGTCCAGGATGGACAATGCTACCCTGCCTCGTCGATTTTCAGGAGTCCATCTGAGCAGAGGACTTATCAAAGAAGTGCTAAGAAACTTCTGAGTCCTACCGCCCATAAACATCGCGATCGTTCTGGCAATTCGGGTCTTCATTAGTCTTGTCCAAGGCAGCATTTTCTATGAATTGAGCGGTTGATTTCACTGGACATGGACATACTCTCCCGGCGATTGCGTCGGGTTTCTTCAATAGCTCGGACCGGAGGACTTTCTACATTTCCGGCATTCTGCTGTCCAACTCATCCGTGATTTCCATTTTGCTTTCCCGGCGACGTCAGTATACCGCCAGTTGCAGTTGCTACGATCTTTTTCTGCATTCGTTCCAGAGCCAAGGAACCGGACGCGCCCGCCGGCTCTTGCCTTCGACAAGAACCGCCCGTCGCACTCGCGCATAAAGTTCCACCATGTACATGCCTCCAGTGTCCCACGGCAAACACGGCTCCTCAATGGCAACGGACCTCGTTCGTTACCCCTGGCATTCATCGTTGTCCGTGAAACCAGAATCTGGCGGTGGTCTACTTGCACTCCGCCACGTGACGCCGCTAACGCGGCGTCACGTGGTCCATTTGTGTTTGGCAAGTTTTCTTGGCCCATCTTCGGCAGTTAACTTTGGCCCACCTGTGGCAGTTTGCTGGACAGGTGTAGTGGGAAGGAGATGCGCTGGGCTTCGGGCTGGAGCGTAGCGGAAGCCCGAAGTCCAGCGCGGACATCGATCAGCCCGCGGATTTGGCCCTGCCTTTCTCGACCGTTCGCCGGAAACGATAGCTGTCAGCGCCGGTTTCGATGATGTGCGCCCGGTCGGTGATGCGATCCAGAAGCGCCTTGCAGAGCCGGGCATTTGGTATCACCTGAGTCCACTCAGAAAATGGCAGGTTGGTGGTCAGGATGACCGCCGCCTTCTCGGCTCGTTCGGCGATGACCTGGAAGAGGAACTCAGCGCCGAGGTCGGCCATGGGTACATAGCCCACTTCGTCGATGGCGATCAGGTCATAGCGTTCCCAGCGGGCCAGCACGCGGCGCAGCTGCAGTTGCTGCTTGGCCTCGACCAGTTCGTTGACCAGCGCCGCGGCGGTAGCGAAGCGTACGCGACGCTTCTGCCGGCAGGCGGCCACGCACAGGCCGGTCAACAAGTGCGTCTTGCCAGTGCCGCAATCGCCGATCAGGATGATCGGTTCGGCGCGTTCGATGTAGCCGCCCTGAGCCAGCTCATGGATCTTGGTCGCGGGCACCTGTGGCGCTTTGCTGAAGTCGAACTCCTCCAGCGTCTTCATGCGCGGCAGATGGGCGTCCTTGATGCGCCGGGCGATGGTGTTGCGTTCTCGCTCCTCCAACTCCACAGTCAGCAGGGCTTCCAGGTAGCGCAGATAGGTCTGCCGTTGCTTGGTCGCCACATCGGCCAGCGGGCCACACTGATCGCCTACCGCGGGAAGGCGCAAGGAGCGGCACTGCTGTTGGACAGCGGCTTGTTCGAGGTTCTCGGCGGTGTTCTTCATGCCTGTACCTCCGCCGCACTGGCTTGGCTGAGCAGTTGGTCATAGCTGTTCAGTACAGGTAGCGGTCGCTCATAGCGGGCAAGCCCGCCGATCTCCATCGCCGCGACGGCAGGCCGCTCGAACTGTTCGGCCATCAGGAGGTGACGGATCGCTTCCACGTCATGGCAACCCAGCGACAGAGCCTGCTCGACGGCAGCCTGCAAGCGGCTCCATCCCTGGCCGGTTCCCAGTTGCAGCAGCTCGATCATCTGCCGTGAACCCTTCTGCCGGCCATGGCGAATGTTCAGAGTCTCCCACAACCGGTCGAAGCTCTCGGGCCAACGTCCAGCCAGCCTCCACTGCGCCAGCGGCGTTGAACCGGCCAAGGCTCCGGGCTTGCGCTCCAACACATCCAGGTAGTGCTCCAGATCGAGCATCTGCTGCTGGCGGCTGTAGCTGCGTTCATGCCGGGCTACTCGCCGGCCTTCATGCCACAGTTCGACCGTATCCGCGTACACTCTGGCTTCCACCTTCGTGCCCGGCTTGAGCGGCACCGAGTAGCGGTTCGTCCGCACGCGCACGCAGCGTAACCCGTCCACCGTTGGAAAACTAATCTCGGCCAACTCGAACGGTTCGGTGGCCAGCGGCAGCAGGTACGGCTGTTCGGTGAGCATCGCCGCGCCGACCGTCTCCGGGCGTCCGCTTATGATCCTCCCTTGGTCCTCGCGGCAACAGCGTTCCAGATACACGTTCAGGTCATCCAGATCGCGGGCTTCCGGCAGCGGCACCCAGTGGTTGCGGCGAAAGTAGCCGCCCTCGCACTCCACGCCGCCCTTCTCGTTGCCACGCGCCGGGTTGCAGAACTCGCTCTGGAACCGCCAGTGCGAACGGAAGGCGATAAAGCGGCTGGTCTCTTCGCGCCGGCGACCGCGCAAGATCCGCTTCACCACAGCCTTCAGGTTGTCATAGCGGAGAGTCCGGAAGACGCCATCAAAGTAGCCGAATGCCAGCTGATGCGCTTCGAGAAAAGCCTGCTGCGTGGCGTGCGTGTAGGCTCGGTGGTAGGCCGCCCCGCTGGCCATCGAGCGCATCTCGAAGACCTGCAGCTTTACCCGTTCACCGCTCAGCAGAGCCCAGGCTTCGTACCAGTCCACCTGTGCTTCGACGCCCCACGCGTAGCTCTGCGGGACGAAGACCTCACGCCGTTCCAGACCCAACTGCTGGCGCCGGCGCTGTACGTAACCGCGTACCGTGCGCTCACTACCGCAGAAGCCTGGCAACTCCGCACACAAACGGTGCCAGATCCGATGCGCCGTGTGACGCTGCTTCGGCGGCGCTCCCAGGTCTGCTCGCAACACCCGGTCGATAAACTCAGAAGCTTGATCCAGCTTCCGCAATCGCCGCCCTTGTGGCTTGCTCGCTGCGGGCTCTGCGTTGCCAAGCGCCTCCCGCACCATCCGCCGGTGAACGCCCAACTTCCGCGATACCCCGGCGATCGTCCCTACGCCGAACTCGTACTCCCGGCGTATCTGCTCGAAAAGTTCCACCTTCTCCCTCCTGGTCAGCCAGCTACGCTTCTGTCGCTCCATCCACGAAGCCTAACCAGTGCCGCCCAGATGGGCCAAAGTTAACTGCCGTTGCTGGGCCAGACCAGAATGCCAAAATCACCATTTTTACTCCGGCGCGCACACCAATACCCCGGCAGGACCGATGAGGCTGATTCGCACGTGATCCCTCATCGACATCGGACTTCCCACGAGTGTCGGCGGGTCGTCTCCTGCGTTGGACGTTCCGAGGCCTGCTCGGCGTTAACTCACATTACGGCCTGCATGCTCGCCAAGTCGCCTTCGCGATCCTCTACACCGGAGGCTTCAGCGGCTTCGTCGCCTCCCCCGCTGCTCCGATTGCTACAGGGCGGAGCGATCTAGTTCCCGGGTGGGGTTTGCACCCACTGTTGACCAGCGTCTTTTACGGCGCATAACACAGTAGTACTAGGACGCGGTAACAAACGCGGTGAGTTCCAAATCGGGAAGAGAGGCACGAAAGTAAGTATGCAATCGCTGTCATTGGTAAGGGTGGAGAGGGAGGGAAAAGTGAAATTCTCCGTTGACTCCAAGAGAGGGGCTGATATAGTTGAATCACCGGTTTGCCCCGACTCACGTGAAAAGAATTCATTAAAGATCGGTGAAAGCACTTCCTTTCATGCCTGGTAGAAATAGATCCACAAAGGCCGTTTCACTTGCTTTCAGCTTCGGACCACGCGGCTCATGTGCTGCGCGATTTTTGTCCTAATGGAGTAGGCTGTGGAAAAGGCCTCATCCAAGTGAGGATGGCGAA
>Ga0181520_10010164_pt1 | contig 12708 bp, 8 predicted proteins | sample PEATcosm2014_Bin_29_FD_132451 | JGI IMG/M metagenome (GOLD analysis project Ga0181520, IMG submission 132451) | Peatland microbial communities from MTU Mesocosm Facility, Houghton, MI, USA - PEATcosm2014_Bin02_30_metaG | ecosystem: Environmental > Terrestrial > Soil > Wetlands > Peat | place...
TGCGCAACGGGTAATCTTGGCGGGCAACACGCGTTCCGAGGCAATTGCCGCGAACGATCGAGGAATCGCGGACGCCGCCACTCCGCTAAGCGCCTTGCAGTTGGTGCTGCAACGTTCTCCCGCGGCAGAGAAGGCTTTTGGCCAATATATTGCTGGGCTCCATGATCCGGCATCGCCCACCTTCCATCAGTGGCTCAGCAACGAAAAGATTGGCGCTCTTTTCGGTCCCGCACCTGAGGATATCGACGTCGTCAAGGATTGGCTCACCTCGGAGGGCTTCAAGATCAACTCCGTGTCTCCCGATGCAACGGTCATTGAGTTTTCGGGGACTGCTGGGCAAGTGGCCAACGCATTCCATGCTCCTCTGCACAATTTGAGCGTGAACGGCAAAGCACATCTAGCCAACTACAACGATCCTGAAATACCGGCTGCACTGGCTCCAGTGGTCGCCGGCGTTGCGAAGCTGAATGACTTTATGCCGCACGCGCAGAATGTGCGCCGCGACACCGGGAGAAAGGGAGTTGCAACAGGCGGCTTCGTCGCCTATCTCGGCGCTGCCGATCTGGCAACCATCTACAACTTCAATCCGCTATTCAAGGCGGGGATCACAGGGAAGGGACAGACCATCGTCCTGATCGAAGACACCAATCAATATAGCGCCGGCGACTGGGCAACCTTCCGCAAGGTCCTCGGCCTCGATATCTATCCCTTTGGCACGCTCACACAGGTGAACCCCACGGGCTCGAACACATGCAAGAACCCCGGAGTCGGGCTGAACGGCGGGACCGGAGAGAACGCGGGAGACGACATTGAAGCAGCTATCGATGTCGACTGGTCCACAGCCGCCGCTCCCAATGCGGCCATCGTCAACGCAGCCTGCGCGGATACGGAAACCCAGTTCGGCGGTTTCTTCGCCCTTGCCAACTTGCTTGAGGAAAGAAATCCACCCCCCGTCGTCAGCATCAGCTACGGTGAGGCAGAAGCGCAGAACGGCACGGCTGAGAACCTTTATATCTATCAGCTTTACGAGTCCGCGGCCGCTGAGGGCGTATCTGTGTTTGTCTCCTCGGGGGATGAAGACGCGTCCAGTGCGGCTAACGGCAATGTGTCAACCTACGGCATCGGCGTCAGTGGTTGGACTTCAACGCCCTACAATATTTCCGTGGGCGGGACCGACTTCGGTTACATTCCTCTCGGCACTCCCGGAACCTACTTCAATTCGACCAACGGGCCCAACTTCCAGTCCGCTGTGTCTTATATCCCTGAAATTCCCTGGAACGACTCCTGCGCAGGCAGCCTTTTTGTCTCGTACGTTGGTGCTCCGTTTACGACCTATGGACCGGACAGCGCCTGCAACAACGTTCTCGACTTTTTACCCGAAGCGGAAGAGGGCGCACTGTTGAACGCGGTCGGCGGCAGCGGTGGCCCCAGCGGTTGTGCCATTGGCAATCCAACTTCAGCTGGAATCGTGAGCGGGAGTTGCAGGGGTTATGCCAAGCCTTACTGGCAAAATCTGGTGGGCGTTCCCGATGACGGGGTACGCGATATCCCCGATGTCTCTCTCTTTGCGTCCAATGGGTTCTGGGGCGACTACTATGCTGTCTGTATTTCCGACCCCACGGGCGATTCCGGCTTTACGCCTTGCTCCGGCGATCCCTCCACCTGGGCCGGATTTGGTGGCACTTCGGTCTCCAGTCCCATCTGGGCGGGAATTCAGGCGCTGGTGAACCAAAAGACAGGTCAACGCTGGGGTAATTCGAATACCGTTTTGTACGGTCTGGCCGCCAACGAGTATGGAAGATTCGGCAATGCCTCGTGCAACTCTTCACTGGGCAACGCAATCGGCAGATACTGCCTCTTCAACGACGTGACGCAGGGCGACAACGTCGGCGCCTGTCAGGCAGTTGTCACCGGCGGCAAACATCCGTCCTCCACAGCGACGAACTGTTTCATCGACGGCGGCACCTACGGGGTTCTCTCTACGTCCAACTTCGCTCCGAGGCCGGCGTACAGCGCCGGAGTCGGATGGGATTTCACCTCCGGCATCGGCACCGCCAACGCTGCGAACATCGTCAACGCAAACTGGCCGGTACCCTGGTAGCCACTGTTTTCACAGTTCGCCAGAAAGCTGGGCCGGGTGATTTCGGTGCGCGTCCTGCAAAGCGAGAAATAGAGGAGTACAAGCGGGCTCTCTAGACGCCCGGGGCCCCTGACGCTGAGGGCCCCGGTGTCGTGCCCTGGGTTCCGTCATCCTCTCAAGTTTTTCGTCAATACGGCTTGAAGACGATGGATGCAAAGGTACCCGCCAATTCATTGGTGCCAATCCCTTGACCGACGGTGACGAACAGCTCGTTGGCTGCTCCATTGTTTGTGGTGCCACCGCCGAAGGCAACGCCCCAGAGGTTGTTGAGGACAATTTTCCTCCCGCGCTCGTCTCTGATCGTACCGACGAAATTACCGGTTGTCGGATTGAACCCGTTGATGGTGCCGTCGACGGAGTTGTTTGAAATCAGCAGCGTATTGCTCAGCGGCCCAAAATTGCTGGGAGCGAGGGCAATCCCCCAGGCTTGATTGAGCGGCAATCCCTGGATCAGTGTCTTCACGAAGGTGCCGTCCTCCTTGAAGATGTCGACGTAGCCACCGGCTCCAACGCCCGGCACGGCATAGGTGACGTAGACCATGCCATTGATGTCCTGGACGCCGAATACCGAGAAGGTGGATGGGATCGCCGGGTCTCCAAACGACTGCATCAGGTGGAAGTTGCCGTCGAACATATCGATGTGATTATTGGTGGCGTCTGCCGCGTAGAGGAAATTGCCTGAAGCGTTGCTGGTGATGGCCAGGCCGGTGTAACTCGCCTTGCTGGCCGAGTTATCCACTACGAGGGTCGCGAGGTTCTTGTTCGTGCCGGGCCAGGCGCTGATGGTGCCATCGAGCGTGGCAAAGATGAAAGACGAGGCCGCGCCTGAAACCAGGAAATCCGTCTTCGATGCGTTGGCAACGATGCCCGTCGGTGTGCCGGGGCCGTTTGTGCCTGTCGGCTCGACCGGTCCGTTTCCGGCGGTGGGAATGACAACCCAGAGTTTCGTTTGTGTTCCTGCTGCGTTATAGAGAGTCGACCAGCCGGTGTCGTTATCGCTGATCCACCAGGGCGAACCGGCGCTCCGAGCTAATCCCCAGGGATTGGCTAGCAGAGGATCGATGGTGGGGGCATGCGAATCGAGTTGATTCGACACCAGGTTGGTGAGGCGATATTGTGCTTCGGCGGGGGCCGAATGCATGAGAAGAACCACGCCGAAGCAAGCGGCGGCTACGATCCTGTGAACCAGCATATTTCACCCTCCATGGGAAATTCAGGAGCCGAGGGGGGGCCGGTCGGAGCAACTGGGCACGGTACCTTCTCTGGCCTCTCAGCTCGTGATCGTAGGCCGAGTCGCGACCCGAAGATGTCACCCGCTTGTCACCGGTTTGCTAATTTCTGGGTGAGGGCATCCCCCATCGCGTCGAAACGCACCGAACGCAGAGGTGCAACGAGGTCCTGCAGACAATCCGAGCCCCACAGATCTGTCAGCCCGTCGCCGGGATTGGCACAAGCCCTCCGCGCGACGGACCACACCAAAGAAAACAGCGTTTCCCTTCCGAAATTAGGTAGAATTGCGCAGCCCCAGGCGCATTCCCCGCAAGCGTTGCAAGGGGCGACTTTCCGCTCCGCAAAGGGAACAGAGTGGCGCTGATTCGTCTGAGCCCATCGTTCGAAGCATTGAACCGGCCGGTTGCTTTGGCCCGGGTTCGCTCCGGCCAAAGCCTTCTTGCCGCAATCCGCCTAACGATTGCCCTCTTCCCGCTCTTGTTCGCAATCCCCGCCGCAATGGCTCAAACCCGAGGCCTTGATCCCATTCAACAAACGCAGACGGGAGGAACAGCCGGCAATTACTACGCGCTCGTCATCGGCATCGACAACTACCAATCGCCTCTGGCGACACTCAAGACAGCGGTCGGCGACGCGAAGGCGGTCGGCAACCTCCTCCACGACCGATACGGTTTCAAGGTTGTTTACCTGCTGGACCAGAACGCAACCCGCTTCAATATCCTCGACGCGCTCAGCAAGTACCGCAACACGCTCGGCGAAAACGACAGCCTGCTGATCTACTACGCCGGCCACGGAGTTTCAGACCGCGAAGCCCAGAAGGCCTATTGGCTGCCCGTCGATGCCGACTCCGGCACAAGCCCCAATCGCATCATTGCCGATGACCTGACGACCGGTGTGCGCGTACTTCCCTCGCGCCACGTGCTGATCGTCTCGGACAGTTGCTACTCTGGAGCGCTTACGCGCGATGCCAACACGCCCGTTCCCAGCGATGGCCAGGCAGCCTTCCTCAACCGGATGCTGCGCTCCCGCTCGCGCACCCTGATGGCCAGCGGCGGCGACGAACCTGTTTCCGACAGCGGCAGCAACGGTCATTCCGTCTTCGCCTACGCCGTTTTGCGCGCCCTTGAAACCGCCGACCAACCCATGTTCACGGCCAGCGATCTGTTCTACGGTTACGTCCGGCAGCAGGTGGCCGGACGCTCCGAGCAGCTTCCGCAATACTCCATCATCCGCAACTCCGACCACGACGAGGGCGATTTCGTCTTCGCGCGCCTAGTTGCGCCTGCACCGCCCGCGCCTGCATTTGCGCCCGCTTCAGTTGCCTCGAACCCACGCGGCGCCTCCGCGCCTCCCAGCTCTCCGCGCAATGCCTCGTCTTCTTCCGATGCGACCGTCGACACCAGCGCGATGAGCCCCGCCTTCGCATTCGGCCGCGGAGACGACCTGGTCAAGCAGCATCGGTATGGCGACGCCACTCCTCTGCTCCACTTCGCCTGTGAGGGCGGTGTCGCAGCCGCCTGCACCACCCTTGGCTTGCTCTACCGGAACGGCTTCGGCATAGCCCGAGACGATCGCGAGGCAGTCGCCCTGTTCCGCAAGGCTTGCGATGGCGGCAACATGCACGGATGCAGCGATCTCGGCTTGATGCATGAGAACGGTATTGGTGTCGGCAAGGATGAGCAGGAAGCGGTCGAGCTGTACAGCAAGGCCTGCGAGGGCTCTGAACCGCTGGGCTGCGAAAACCTTGCCAACATGTACGAGAACGGCAAGGGTGTTGGAATGGACTCTCGCCAGGCTGCCTCCTTCTATCGCAAAGCATGTGAAGGAGGACTTGCGTCTGGTTGCACAAGTCTCGGCCTGGCATATGCAAGCGGCAAGGGAATCGCAAAAGATCTGAGCCAGGCTGCCACCTTGTTGCGCAAGGCTTGCGACGGCGCGGACGCTCAGGGTTGCTTTTACATTGGCAACATGTATCTCGCCGGAATGGGCTTGGCCAAAGACGCGGTGCAGGCGGCCACATTCATCCAAAAATCCTGCGATGCCGGCTATGCTGCCGCCTGCGATGCATTAGGCCGCTTTTACCAGGAAGGCAGCGCATTGCCCAAAGACGATGTGCGGGCCCTCGCGCTGTTTAAGAAATCCTGCGACGCCGGAAATCCATCCGGCTGCACCAACCTCGGAGTCGCTTACGGCAGAGGTCTCGGTATTGCCAGAAACGATACCGAAGCAGCGGCGCTCTATCGAAAAGGTTGCGACGGCGGCAACGTCGATGGATGCAACTATCTCGCAGTTCTCTATTTCAATGGCTCAGGTGTCTCGAAAGATGCCGCGCAATCGGCGCTTCTGGCGCGCAAGGCATGCGATGGCGGCATCGCAAGAGGGTGCTCCAATCTTGGCTTACTCTACGAGAGCGGAACCGGCGTCGCCAAAGACCTGCACCAGGCCGAGGAGCTTTTTCACAAGGCATGCGAAGGCGGCTATGACGAAGGCTGCAAGAACCTCAAGCGGCTCAAACCCTGACTACATCGGATAGCGCTCCGCCTGAATGCAGTGCTGAGCGATCGTCCGGCTCACACCGACCACGTTCGCAGGATTAAACTTCGCGAGCCTGCGAAGAATTGCCAGCTGCGTGCGAAGCATGTCGCCGTCGGCGCAGGCAGCAAGTATGCGCCGCGCCGCCTGTTCGGCCAGACCCATGCTGTCGTCGGCGAGCAATGCGGTCATGGCAGCAGCCACATCGGCGGAGTTTTTTCGTGCCACCGCCAATTTGCGTGCTCGCAATAATGCCGATTCGAACGCGTAGACCTGTCCGATGATGTCCGCTAAATCGGCCATCACTTCCTGCTGATCCTGCAATGCGTTCATGTATCGCTGGCTGGCCACACCCGCGGCAAAAAGCGCCACCTTCTTTAGCGCGCCAAGCACTTCAGTTTCACGCGACAGCACATCGCCTGCAACATCGCCAGAGTCGAACGAAGGCGGCTGCATCACTTCGTCCATAACTTTCTTGATCGCGCCCAACAGCGGCAACTCGCCCTTGAGCGCACGCTTCATCAACCAGCCCGTAATAATCAGCCGGTTGATTTCGTTCGTCCCTTCAAAGATGCGGTTGATGCGCGCATCGCGATACGTGCGCTCCGCAGGATATTCCTCAACATAGCCATAACCGCCCATGGTTGCAACCAGTTCGTCCGCTACAAGCGTGAGCATTTCCGACCCGTAAACCTTCAGAATGGAGCACTCGACGGCATATTCCTCGATGCGCTTCTGAATCTCGCGGGGCTCGTGCCGTTTCTCACCCAGCGCTTCCAGACCCGCATCCATCAGGCCCGCGGTGCGATACACCATGCTTTCGGCCGCATAGAGCTGCGTCGCGCAGGCGGAAATCTTCCGCTGGATCAGTCCGAACTCGGAGATCGACTTGCCGAATGCCTTGCGCTCTTTGGCATAGCGAATCATGTGAGCCAGCGCGTGCCGCGCTCCGCCGACGCATGCCACTCCCAGCTTGAATCGCCCGACATTGAGAACGTTGAACGCAATGTGGTGTCCTTTGCCAGCCTCGCCCAGCAAATTCGTTGCCGGGATCGTGCAGTTATCCAAAATCACGGGACACGTGGAGGAGCCGCGAATTCCGAGCTTGTGCTCCTCGGCGCCGATCTTCAATCCAGGCGAAGTCCGCTCGACGAGAAACGCAGAGAACTTCTCGCCGTCTATCTTTGCAAACACCGTGTAAAGGTCCGCGATGCCGCCATTCGTGGTCCACATTTTTTCGCCGTTCAACGTGAAGGTTTCCCCATCGGCGGAGAGAGTCGCCCGCGTGCGGATATTCATCGCGTCTGAGCCCGACGTGGATTCGGACAAACAATAGGCGCTGATCCATTCCGCTGTCGCCAACTTGGGCAGATAGCGTCGCTTTTGCTCTCCGGTCCCGTACCAAACCAGCGGCAAAGTGCCGATGCCGACCTGGGCGCCGAACGCCGTGGAGAAACTGGCGAGCACCGATAGGTGGTCGGTGATGACGGTCGAACTGATCTTGTCCAGCCCCATCCCACCGTATTCTTCGGGGATCTCGATCCCCGTAAATCCGAGGTCTCCTGCCTTCCTCATCAGTGCCGGCAGCACGCCCGTTTTCTTCGCTTCAATCTCCGCCGAAGCGGGCAGAATCTCCTCGCGTGCAAACTGTGCGGCCGTCGAGGCAAACTGGCGCTGCTCTTCGTTCAAATCCTCGGGCGTAAAGGTCTCCGCGGGCGTCCGAGACTCGATCAGGAAACTCCCACCTGCAGCGGCTACGATAGGCAAACTCGCGACGGTCGACATGAAGGCTTGATTCTCCTGACTGAGCCCACCTTACGCCAAGGGCGGAGAGCCCCGCAACTGCCCCACGCGCCGCTCAGTCTTTCTACCCGTCGCTTACAATAGACTTTGATCCATATATGGAGGTTTTACCCTGTTCGCCTCGCTTGCTGACTGCATAGATTGCCTGTCCGGCCCGCTTGGCGAGCTGTCGCAACGTGCGGCCGTCTACCTGGCATTTGCCCCGCAGAGCCCCCTGCGTCATCAACTGAAGATGTTGTTCACTGACCCGTTCTCAACAGTGACCTACCACTGGAACTGGTTTGACCTGGCTCTGCTCATTCCCTATTTCGCGGTGATGATCGTGTTGTCGATCTACGGAGTACACCGTTATACCCTCGTCTATCTCTACCGCAAATACCGCAAGAATTATGATCCGCATCCCCCGAAGCAGTTTGCCGAACTGCCTCGGGTCACTGTGCAGTTACCCATCTTTAATGAGCAATTCGTCATCGATCGGTTGCTTGAGGCCATCTGCGCCATGGAATATCCGCGCGAAAAGCTGGAGATCCAGGTGCTCGACGATTCGACCGACGAGACGACACAGGTGGCTTCGGCCCTCGTCGATCGCTATGCGGCGCTCGGTCATCCAATTGTCTACATTCACCGGACCAATCGCTATGGCTTCAAAGCCGGGGCACTGGACGCGGGACTGAAGGTGGCCAAAGGCGAATATGTCGCCATCTTCGACGCAGATTTTGTTCCACCGCCCGACTGGCTCATGAAGGTGATTCATCACTTTTCCGATCCGAAGATCGGCATGGTGCAAACGCGCTGGACCTACCTGAATCGCGACTACAGCATGTTGACCCAGATTGAAGCCATCCTGCTGGACGGCCACTTCATCCTGGAGCACGGTGCGCGCTCGCGCTCCGGAGACTTCTTCAACTTCAACGGCACGGCCGGTATTTGGCGGCGCCAGGCCATTTTCGATGGCGGCGGCTGGCAACATGACACACTCACTGAAGATACGGACCTGAGTTATCGCTCGCAGATGGCCGGTTGGAAATTTAAATATCTCCCGGAAGTTGAATGCCCCTCCGAACTTCCCATCGAGATGACGGCCTTCAAAACGCAGCAGGCACGATGGGCCAAGGGTCTCATCCAGACCAGCATCAAGCTGCTGCCCATCATCTTTCGATCGAAAGAACCGCGGCGCATCAAAATCGAATCTGTCTACCATCTGACCGCCAACATGAGCTATCCGCTGATGGTCGTCATGTCCGCCTTGCTGATGCCGGCCATGATCTGCCGCTTCTATCAAGGATGGTTTCAGATGTTGCTGATCGACGTACCGCTTTTCACAGCATCGTCGTTCTCCATCGCAGTCTTCTATGTGGCGAGCCAGCGCGTTCTCTTTCCCAAGACCTGGATGAAGACATTTCTCTATCTTCCATTTTTGATGGCTCTGGGAATCGGCCTTACGGTCACAAACACAAAGGCGGTAATGGAAGCCCTCTTCGGTATTAAGAGCGCTTTTGTGCGCACGCCGAAGTATCGAGTGGCCAAGAAGGGTGAAAAGTCACAGGCTGCAAAGTATCGCAAACGCCTCGTGCTGGCTCCCTGGATCGAGCTTGCGTTTGGCGCCTACTTCTTCCTGGCGATTCTTTACACCTTCTCGAATCACAACTACTTCACCGCGCCGTTTCTGATTCTCTTTGTCGTCGGCTATTGGTACACAGGCCTGATGAGCCTGCTGCAAGGGCGCTTCGAACGCTGGCGCACCGGTGGTGCGAATACCGACGAGTCCAGCCCGAAGCCATTTCCGGTCGGTGTGTAAGGCAAAGGCCGCCCGAGGCCCCAGTTGTAAATCCCAACGCAGCGTGCATGGCGGTAAGAAATGATACAGGATGGGCTTGTTGGCAACGCGCACATGGTGGACACAGCGGTCCAGGGTTCGACCTGATCGTCGGTTTTGCAGTTCTTGCCCTGACTTGGATTGCTACTTCAGGAAAGAAGAACGCCAAAAAGCGAGCGTCTGGATTGCAATCGGGATTAGCGCAATTTGTGTAGTCTTTATAGGCGCGGGCATCCGGGAGTGGTTGCGTTAGATTGCACCAATCCTTCCGGTGCGGGATTACGGGATTGCTGCAAGGCCGCCTTGAACGCTGGCCGACGGGTGGAGCAGCCACCGACGAGCCCCAAGCCATTCCCAGTGGGTATTTGAGGATCGGCTATGCAAGGTTCAAGCCATCGGCCGCAAATTCGATGGGACTCACGCAAAGCCGCAGCCAATCTTCGCAAGCATAAGGTCTCGTTTGAGGAGGCAGCTACGACGCTAGAGGATAGCCTCTCAATAACCAAGAGGGACCCCGACCATTCCCTTGACGAGAACAGATTTCTTACTCTTGGGCTATCATGCAATCATCGGCTGGTTTTGGTGGCACACACCGACGATCCGGACGAGATACGCATCATTAGCGCAAGGCTGCCCACGCGGAGTGAACAATATGCCTACGAAGAAGACTGAACCCGCCAAGCTAAAGGACACCATGCGCACGGAGTACACCATGACTGGCGGTGTTCGCGGGAAATATGCAGGGCGATTGAAAGGCGATGTAGTGATGGTACCCATCGCTCCCGATGTAGCTGTCGCCTTTCCGGATGCCGATGCAGTAAACGAGGCGTTGCGCGTGCTGCTCAAGGCCGCAAGGAAAGCTGCGCCCGCAGCTTGAGATCGCTCCACCGACACCCATGCGCGCTGGCCTTCCGCGATCCGCGATACCCAGCCGCCCTCAATTACAATAGTTAAAGCGCCTGCCGCACCCGGGAGTCGAATCCCTGGGCCGCCAGGCGCATCATCGCATTATGCTAACGAAAAATTTGCCGGAAGCCCTGACCTTTGATGATGTGTTGCTGGTGCCCTCCTACAGCGATGTGGTGCCCGCACACGTGAGCACGCAAACCCAGTTGACCCGCGACATCACCCTGAATACGCCGCTGCTCTCCGCCGCCATGGACACTGTCACGGAGTCGCGCATGGCCATCGCCATGGCACAATTGGGCGGCATCGGCATTGTGCATCGCAATTTATCCATTGATAGTCAGGCTGGCGAAATTGACAAGGTGAAGCGCTCCGAGAGCGGTATGATCGTCGACCCCGTCACCATCGGGCCCGATCAGATGATCGGCGACGCGCTCGAAGTCATGCGGCGCTACAAAATCTCCGGCGTGCCCGTCACGCAAGGCAAACGGCTGGTCGGAATCCTCACCAATCGCGATCTGCGTTTTGAAACACGCACAGACATCCCCATCGGCGACGTAATGACCAAGGAACATCTCATCACAGTTCCTGTGGGCACCACTCTCGAAGAGGCCGAGCTGATCCTGCACAAGCATCGCGTGGAGAAGCTGCTCGTGGTCAACGACCAATACGAGCTGATGGGACTGATCACGGTCAAAGACATCCAGAAGAAACTCAAATATCCCTACGCGAGCAAGGACGAACAGGGTCGGCTGCGTGTCGGCGGCGCGATTGGCGCGACCGGCGATTTTCTTGAGCGCGCTGCGGAGCTTGTATCCGCGCGTGCCGACGTGCTCGCGGTTGACTCAGCGCATGGTCACTCCTCGCGCGTGCTTGAAGCTGTCAGCGCGGTGAAGAAGGCATTTCCGCAAGTGGGCCTGCTCGCAGGCAACGTGGCAACGTACGAGGGCGCGCTCGCGCTGATTGACGCAGGTGCGGACGCGATTAAGGTTGGCATTGGGCCAGGTTCTATCTGCACCACGCGCATGGTTACCGGCGCCGGCATGCCGCAAATCACGGCCATTTCCGAAGCTGCGCGCGCTGCGCACGAGCGCGGCGTGCCAGTAATCGCCGACGGCGGAATCAAGTATTCCGGTGAGATCACCAAGGCAATCGCAGCGGGCGCCAGTTCCGTGATGATTGGGTCGCTCTTCGCCGGCGTGGATGAGAGCCCCGGCGAGACCATCCTTTATCAAGGCCGCAGCTTCAAGAGCTATCGCGGCATGGGTTCGCTCACGGCGATGAGCCAGGGATCGGGCGAGCGCTATTTTCAATCGAGTTCCGACCTGACGAGCAGCGATGCAAGCACCGAGGGCGTGGTGCAGCGCGAGCGCAACGGGCAAAATCGCCTGGCAAAGTTTGTACCCGAGGGAATCGAGGGTCGCGTGCCGTACCGCGGACCGCTGGAGTCAATGATCTATCAGTTAGTTGGCGGCTTGCGCTCCGGCATGGGCTATCTGGGTTGCGGCACGGTTGCTGAGTTGCAGCAAAAAGCTCAATTCGTGCGCATCTCCGGCGCTGGCCTGCGCGAAAGCCACGTGCACGACGTGATTATTACTCGCGAAGCACCGAACTACCATGTCGAGTAGCCGCCGCGGCCTCGGGTTCTGGCTCTACGTGTGGTCTCCTGTGCTTCTGGGAATTTGCATCATTGCCATTGAGTCGCAGGAGTTCATGGGTGCGGATCATACCAGCATGCCGCTCCATCGGCTTTTCGAGGCGATCTTCGGCCCCATCGGCAACGATCGCTGGGAACTGGTGCATCACTACATTCGCAAGGCCGGCCACTTTTTCGGCTATGGGTTCATCGGGCTGGCATGGCTGCGCGCCTGGTGGTTTACGCTGCCGCATTCACGCTTCTTGCACGACGCGTTCCTCGCACTTTTAGGAACCGCTCTGATTGCCAGTTGCGATGAGTGGCACCAGTCGTATCTTCCCAATCGCACAGGCACCCCATTCGACGTGCTGCTCGACTGCACCGGCGCGATCACGCTGCAGCTGATCGTGTATGTCTTCATGCGCATCGTGAAGCCAAAGCGGCTGGCGAGAGCCGCATAGCCTCGCCGCGCCAGCCCAAATTGTTCCAAGTGGAACAAATTTGGGCATCCGTCGGGCTCTCGGCGCGCGGGAGCGGCTTGTCGAGACTTCCAGAGCTAGTTGAGCCGCTGCCCGTTCTGGGTTAGCTGCGACAAAAGAGCTTGGCCTTGTTGTTGAACCGGCGCCGGCAGCTTGACGTAGGACA
>Ga0181520_10010168_pt1 | contig 12697 bp, 10 predicted proteins | sample PEATcosm2014_Bin_29_FD_132451 | JGI IMG/M metagenome (GOLD analysis project Ga0181520, IMG submission 132451) | Peatland microbial communities from MTU Mesocosm Facility, Houghton, MI, USA - PEATcosm2014_Bin02_30_metaG | ecosystem: Environmental > Terrestrial > Soil > Wetlands > Peat | place...
ACGGCAAGCTGGAGGGCGGCCGCAACTCACTGCTGGAATCCGCGCAGAGAGCTACGCTCACGAGTGTAGCAACCGCGGCTTGGCTCCGTCAACGCTCCCCGTCGTCCAGGGCAGCCGATTACAACCGAATATTCATCTTCGCCCGCCCGCAAAGACAAGAAAACATCGCCACTGACGCTCCGCGCATTCTTGAGTTCTATACTGATGCAGACGGAATCCGCGATGGACTATCTCTTTACTCCCTGGCGCTATGCGTACGTCACTTCGGCCGATGGCAAGGAACGGCCCGGTGTTCCCGCACGCCTTGCTGCCTGGCAGGGCGACCACCACTGCGTCTTCTGCAACCTGATCGCCTCCGTCGATTCCGCGATCGCAGGCGGAATGAATGCTGTAGAAGCTGAGGCCGCCGCAGGAGTGATCGTCCGCGGCGAACATTGCTTCGTCTGCCTCAACGCCTATCCCTACACCTCCGGCCACGTGATGGTGATGCCGTATGCCCACCTGGACCGGCTCAGCCTGCTGCCCGCCCATACTGCCCATGAGCTGATTGACTTGGCGCAGCGCACGGAAGTGGTGCTGGAGCGGCTCTACCATCCGCACGGCTACAACTTCGGCATGAATCTGGGTACGGCCGGTGGCGCGGGCGTCGCCGGACACCTGCATCTGCACGCCCTGCCCCGCTGGGCCGGCGATACCAACTTCATGACTACGATTGCCGAAAGCCGCATTCTGCCTGAAGACCTGGAGTGCACCTGGAAACGGATGCGCGCGGTCTTTGCAGAGTTTGCCGGCTAGGCTTCGGGAATGGATTCCTCCGCGCCCATGCGATTGCGGAGGCGCTTGAGAACATTGGGAGGAACCAGGCCGCTGACATCGCCGCCAAAGCTGAAGACCTCCTTCAGCATCCGCGAGCTGACAAACGAGTAGCGCCCTGCCGGTTGCAGAAAGACGGTTTCGATCTCCGGCGCCAGCCGCCGGTTCATCAGCGCCATCTGAAACTCATATTCGTAATCGCTGATCGCGCGGATGCCGCGCAGTACCGCCGAAGCCCCCTGCCGCCGCGCAAACTCCACCATCAGGCCGTCGAAGGTAGCCACTGAGACATTGCTCAGTGTGCTGGTCGATTCCTTCAGCATCTCCACCCGCTCCTCGACCGTGAACAGCGGATCTTTCACCGGATTGTTGAGGATGGCGACCGTCAGGTGGTCAAAGAGCTTGGCGCCGCGCTGTATCAGGTCGATGTGACCGTTGGTCGGCGGGTCGAAGGTGCCGGGATAAAGGGCGCTCACGCTCATGCTGTTGGCTCTCAGCTGATTCTAGCAGCGGCTGGCACCCCGGCTTGGCGGATAACTCGATCCGCAGCGCATTTGACACGCTGTCCTGCATTTGCGAGACTTGGAGATGCTGCTGGTTCAGCGGATTGCGCTGAGCTGTGCACTGTGCCGAAGTGGCGGAATTGGCAGACGCGCGTGGTTCAGGTCCACGTACTCGCAAGGGTGTGGGGGTTCGAGTCCCTTCTTCGGCACCAAAAGTCTCATAAAGTATTGATTTAAGTTGACTTGCGAGAGGTTGAGAAGGCTTCCTAACATATTTACAAATGACAGTCTATGGTTTCTCTAAATATCGAGTGCCCTCTGACGTGTTCTCTGCCGAGAAAGTGAGATAGAAAGCACATTTCTTAGCCAGATCAATATTGCCAATTTATCAACGGGTTAGTCTGCGCGAGCTTCGTACAAGAAAGTGCGGCAGCGTATAGAGGCACAAGGGCTGCGTGGAGAGCGTGGCCCTTGTGCTTGGCACTCTCAGGTTTGCCGCCTCACTGCCTTTCTCGTCGAAACTCGGCGATCTGTCCAACGCGCCGGAGCAGCGCCATGCGGTTCACCGTGCTTGCAATACCCTTCAATGCCCGCTCCTCCCCGTTCGCTGCAAGCGATTGCTCCCGCATACTCAAGGCAATTATCATGGAGCAATGCATCCCAAGGCGCAGGCCTGACGGTGCTGGCAGCTCCTGTGCGAGAGTGGGTCCGATGCGGCAGAAATTTCCTCCGCGCCGGTGATCCAGCATGAACCGGTCCTCGTTCCAGTCTGCCCAAATTGAATTCCCTGCAATGGGAGGAGTTTTTACCTTGAGCGACCGTTTCTTGTTTACCTCTGAATCCGTCACCGAAGGCCATCCGGATAAGATTGCCGACCAGGTCTCCGACGCGATTCTCGATGCCTGCCTGGAGCAGGACCCATACAGCCGCGTCGCCGCCGAGACGCTCACCGCCACCGGCCTGGTGGTCATCGCTGGCGAAATCACCACCAAAGCCTACGTCGATTTTCAGAGCCTGGTTCGCGGCGTCGTTGCCTCCATCGGCTATGACAATGCTCTCTACGGCTTCGACTCCAACACCTGCGCCGTCATCTCGACGATCAACAAGCAGTCCGGCGACATTGCGCAGGGCGTTGACACCGGTGGCGCCGGCGATCAGGGCATGATGTTCGGCTACGCCTCCAACGAAACCCCTGAGTTGATGCCGGCCGCCATCTCGCTCGCGCACAGGCTCTGCCGCCAGTTGACCGCTGTGCGCAAGAGCGGCAAGCTGCCCTATCTGCGTCCCGACGGCAAGAGCCAGGTGACCGTTGAATACGACGAAAATGGCAAGCCTGCTCGCATCGACGCCGTGGTCATCAGCAGCCAGCACTCTGAAAGCGTCACCAACGAAGAGCTGCACGCCGACATTCTCAAGTACGTCATTCAAGCGGTTCTGCCCGCCGAGTGGCTCGACGAGAATACCAAGTACCACATCAATCCCACTGGACGCTTTGTCATTGGCGGACCGATGGGCGATACCGGCCTCACCGGCCGCAAGATCATCGTGGACACCTACGGCGGCGCGGGCCGTCACGGCGGCGGCGCCTTCAGCGGCAAGGACCCGACGAAGGTCGACCGCTCCGCAGCCTACATGGCCCGTTACATTGCCAAGAACATTGTGGCCGCGGGATTGGCCGAGCGCGCTGAAGTCCAGCTCGCATACGCCATCGGTGTTGCCGAGCCGGTCAGTGTGCGCATTGAGACCTTTGGCACCGGCAAGATCGGCGAAGCCAAGCTGACCGAGCTGGTTCGCAAGAACTTCTCGCTCAACCCCAAGGGCATCATCGAGAGCCTCAAGCTGCGCCGCCCCATCTACCAGAAGACCGCGGCATATGGCCACTTTGGCCGTAGCGAGCCGGAGTTCACCTGGGAAGCCACCGACAAGGCCGCCGCTCTCGCCGAGCAGGCCGGAATCGCTGCCGCCGCCCGGTAAGCTCCGACCCAGCATCCTCACAACAGAATGGGACTCTTCGCCAGAAGGGTCCCATTTTTGTTTGATGATTATCAATCTTTCTCCGGCAAATAAAGATCGTTGTCACCCTGGGGAAGTTTGGCGCGTGACTGGCTCTCTAGCGGCCTCCCAGCGCCAGGGAGGGATCGCCGGAGAGTGCGCCGCCGGCAAACTCGCCAGCCAGAAAGCGCGGCCAGGCCGCGGCGGCGATCATCGCCGCGTTGTCGGTGGAGAGGGCCAGCGTGGGGAAGGCCACCCGCAGGCCGCGCTGTGCAGCTTCGGAGTTGAAGCGGGCGCGCAGTTCGCGGTTGGCGGCGACGCCTCCGGTGACCAGGATGCGCCGCGCCCCCAGCGCCTCAGCCGCCGCAAAGCTCTTCTTCATCAGATCGCCTACCACGGCGCGTTGGAAGCTGGCGACGAGGTCGAGCACCGGCTGCGGGCAGAGGGCGAGAGCTTCTTCTTTGTTTTGCGGCGGTTTGGAGGCCGGTTGAGCTTTGTCGCTTCCCGGTCCTTCCGCAACGTTGTAAAACGCAGATCCTTCGACTCGCTGCGCTCGCACAGGATGACATTCGGATGAGGCGTCCGGAGTTTGTGGGGCGAAGAGACGGGCGGCGCGAGCCTGAGCCTCCTCGCGCAGGCCATGCAGCTCGACGTAACGCAGCACCGCCGTCTTGATCCCGGAAAAAGAGAAGAGAAAATGCGGATCAAGCTCGGCGATGGGAGCGGTACGCGCAGCTTTGGTCCGCGGGGGCTTACCGCCCAGGTGTACTTTATGTTTGATTTGGGAGAAGGCAAAGGGCACGGCGTGGGGATCGCCGAAGCGGGCCAGCGCATCGATCCACGGCCCGCCGGGATAGCCGAAGCCCAGCAGCTTGGCGACCTTGTCGTAAGCCTCGCCGGCCGCGTCGTCCACCGTCCGGCCAACCAGCCTGTAACTCCACACCCCATCCAGCGGCTGCGCCAGATAAAGATGCGTGTGCCCGCCGGAGACAACAAGAGCCAGAGCCGGTTCCTCGTTCAGGGTTCGTCCCTGCGGTTCGGCCTCTAGCTCATGTAGCAGCACCGCATGAATGTGCCCTTCCAGATGATTGACTGCAATCAGCGGCAGCTCTTGCGCGAAGGCCAGCGCCTTGGCAAAGGTCACGCCCACCAGCAGCGCTCCGGCCAACCCCGGCCCCGCCGTCACGGCAACGGCATCCAGATTCGCGAGCGCAATTCCTGCCTCAACCAGCGCCGCCCGGACAACAGGTACGATGGCGCGCAGATGCTCGCGGCTGGCCAGCTCCGGCACCACCCCTCCATAGCGCGCATGGGTCGAAATCTGCGAGGCGACAACCGACGAAAGTGTCCGCGCACCGCGCTCGACGACCGCCGCCGCCGTCTCGTCACAGGAGGATTCGATGCCGAGGATAAGGCCTGAGCCGCGCATCTACTTAGTTTACCGGCGCCTGCGGTGTGGCGGATGCCGCTGGCACTGCTTGAGCGCATTTTGCGAATGAAAAACTTTGCGAAATACGGTTCAGGACAGCGGGTTTCCACCTTGCGGCGGCTGGGCGACAATAGAATGCAGCAGCCATGCTTTCGGCCACGCCCCAATTCGAAGCGGCCCTCCAGATCATCGCCACTCTGCGCGATGCCGGCCACCAGGCTTATCTCGCAGGCGGCTGCGTCCGCGATCTGCTGCTTGGCCGCGAGCCTCACGACTACGACGTGGCCACCAGCGCCACGCCCGATGTCGTCCTCAATCTCTTCCCGCGCACCTTTGCCGTGGGCGCTCACTTCGGTGTGGTGCTGGTCGCCAGCACATGCGGTGCGGCAGAGGGTGATGTTGATGCGGCAATGTCGATGCGAGCGAATAGCGAGCGTTTGGTCCCACCTCAGGTGGTCACCGAGGTCGCCACCTTCCGCTCCGACGGCGCCTACTCCGATGGCCGCCATCCCGACGCGGTGCGCTACACCACCAGCGCCGAAGAAGACGTGCGCCGCCGCGATTTCACGATCAATGGGTTGCTGCTCGATCCGGAGCGGCTGGTAAGTTCATTTATAGTTCTGAATAAAAAAACCTTCGCTGTCCGCGAAGGACTGATCGACTACATCGGCGGCCTTGCCGATCTCGAAGCCGGCATCGTCCGCGCCATCGGCGAGCCTGCCGAGCGCTTTGAAGAGGACCGTCTGCGGATGCTGCGCGCCGTACGCTTCGCCGCGCGCTTCGGCTTTCAGATCGATCCGGCCACCGCCGCCGCCATCCGCCGTCTCGCGCACAAAACCAAAGCCGTCAGCCGTGAGCGACTCCGCGACGAGCTGACGAAGATGCTGACCGAGGGCCACGCCCGCCGCGCCTTTGAACTTTTAGATGAATGCGGCCTGCTCACCGAAGTGCTGCCCGAAGTTGCGCGCATGAAGGGCGTCGAACAGCCTCCGCAGTTTCATCCCGAAGGCGATGTCTGGCTGCACACGCTGGGCCTGCTCGCGCAACTCGAAGCCGGTTGCCCGCTCACGCTCGCCTGGGGCGCTCTCCTGCACGACGTGGGCAAGCCGGCCACCTTCACGCGCTCCGACCGCATACGCTTCAACGGCCACGTGGACGTGGGCGTCGCCATTGCCGCCGAGATCTGCCGCCGCTTCCGCTTCTCCAATGGCGAAAGCCGCCAGATTCTCTCCCTCGTCGAGAACCATATGCGCTTTGCCGACGCGCCGCGCATGAAGGCCTCCACGCTGAAGCGCTTCTTCCGCCTGGAAGAGTTCCCGGAGCATCTGGCTCTTCACCGCATGGATTGCATGGCCGGCAGCGGCAACCTCGACCACTGGGAGTTTGTCCGCGAGCGCTACGAATCGATGAGTGAAGAAACTGTGCGTCCCGCGCCGCTTATTACCGGACGCGAGCTGATCGCCGCCGGCTACCTGCCCGGCCCGGCCTTCCGCCCGATGCTGCGCGCCGTGGAAGACGCGCAGTTGGAAGGAGCGATCTCTACCCCCGCTGAAGCTCTGAACTTCCTGGGTGATCGCTTCCCGCTGTGATGCTGGCATCCTTCATGGTGGCGCTGGATTCCGCAGAGCAGGCAGCCCCAGTCACTTCTCGATCACTTCCAGTCGCTCGCCTGTTTTCAGATAACCCTTGCGGCGAAACCAGTCTTCCATCGCCGGTTGAAGGCGCTCCAGAGGAACACGCCTTCCCGCTTCGAGCAGACCGTCGGCGATGGGCAGCGTGTCATCGAAGACCGGATCGTTGGTGAAGTTGCGCATGGCGAAGTTGTCGATCCAGCCGATGGGGCAGGCGTGGCGTGCGCCGCTGGCATCGATTCGCAGGATGGAGAGTTGGCGCGCGAACATTCTTCCACTCTAACGGAACTCCCGCGCTACGGTTTCTTCTCCACCACCGCCGCCGCCTGCTTCGATTGCTCGGCCTCGACGTGGTAGCGCTTGAAGTCGTAGTCCTGCTCGGTAAAGTGCTGGCGAATTCCCTTGACCAGAAAAAGGCGCAGCGTGACAGTTCCCTCGGAGCCGGTGGGAAGCCAAATCTCCCCGTTCACGAGGGCCTGATCCAAGTGAAAATTTGAACCTTTTTCGACGTTTGCGACCAGACCTCCGGCGACATGAAAATTGTCGTTGAAGGTGACATCGACATGAGTGACAGTGCGATCCGCCTCGTCGATCCAGATCGTTCCCTGAATCTTCTTCGAGACATCCTCTTCCATTCCATGGGTCTTGGCGTTCTTGCGTCCAATAAAATCGAAGACGATCGTGGGCCGTCCGCGATAGCTCTCGCGGCGCTGGTTGTGAACGTCCATCAGATCCAGCATCTGGCTCATGCTCAAGCTGAACCCTTCCCCCTTGTGCTTCTCCGCTGGAGGATTCTCAGCCGCTTCCACGGCCTTTGTCACGCGCTCCGATTCTTTTTGCTGCTCCTCGTCCGTCAACGGTTTGCCGTCCTTCTTCACCAGCCGGTCGATCTGCTTGCCGTGGACAAAGAAGACTTCAAACTCCTTGGCCTCAATCTTCGTGACCTTCCCTTTGGCGTCAATATCCTGGGTGGTCTGCATCGAAGTATAGGTGTAATTCTCCTGCACCTTGTTGACCAGTTTCTGACGCTCCCCAACCTCTTTCATCAGCTGGTGAACTTCAGGCAGGGGCGGCGCGGCGGCCTGCGGAGCCTGCGCCGGGAGCACAGGCAAAGACGCAAGAAGAGCAGCGAGAGGGAGGAAACGCAGAGCGTGCATTGAGGAGTCCTTGAGGATAAATGGCTTGCGGCACAGAAAAACCGCCCTACCGAATGTTAATTTCTTTGACTCGGCACGCCGGAAAAGGTTGCCAAGCGGCGCGATGGCTTCCCATCACCTGGTATTCAGTTATCCTTAGTAGGCAATGACTCAAACCTCTGTCAGCGTTGCTGCCTATTCCGCCGAGAAGCGGCGGGTGGCGCTGCACTCGATGCTGGCGGCGGCGGCGATGACACTATTGAAGCTGGCAGCCGGCCTGCTCTCCGGTTCGCTGGGCGTGCTTTCAGACGCGGCACACTCCGGGCTGGATATGGTCGGCTCCACGCTCACTTTCTTCTCCGTGCAGGTCAGCGACCGGCCCGCCGACGAGGACCACACCTACGGGCACGGAAAATTCGAGAACTTTTCTTCCTTCGGCGAAGTGCTGCTGATGGCCGTCTCCAGCGGGTGGATCATCTGGGAGGCCTTCCAGCGCATTCTCCATCACGGCACAGAACTGCGCAACTCCGTGTGGCCGGTTGCGGTCGTGCTGGCCTCGATTGCGGTGGACTTTTGGCGTTCGCGGCGTTTGCGCGCGGTTGCGGAAAAGACCGGTTCGTCGGCGCTGGCCACCGATGCCTTTCACTTTGCCTCAGACATCTGGTCGTCACTGGCGGTGCTGGGCGGTCTCGGCGCCGCTTGGGCGGGCACGCGCTATGACATTGCCGCGCTGCGCTACGCTGATCCGCTGGCCGCCGTCGTCGTTTCTGTGCTGATTCTGCGCCTGACTCTGCGCCTGGGCCGTGAGGCGGTCAGCGTGCTGCTCGATGAGATTCCCGCCGAAACACGGCAGCGGCTGATCGCCGACGTTGCCCAGATTCCGGGAGTGCTCAGCGTCGAACAGGCGCGGGTGCGGCGCGCCGGCGCCAGCTACTTTGCCGACCTTACACTGGCGCTGCCCCGCCGTTATACCTTCGAACACACTGGCGAGCTGGTGCAGGCAGCCACCGATGCGGTGCATCGCACGCTGCCCGATGCTGACGTGGTGATCCACGCGGTGCCCAGGCAGGCGCGGGCTGAAAGCATCTTCGACCGGGTGCGCGCCGTGGCCGCGCGCCATAACGTCAGCGTTCACGAGCTGAGCGTGAAGTCGCACTTGGGAAAGCTGCGCGTCGAGCAGCATCTGGAACTGGACGAGGCGCTGCCGCTGCTCACCGCGCACGACTTTGTCTGCTCGCTCGAGTCGGAGATTCTGCGCGAGGTGCCGGAGATCGACGGCGTGCTGACCCACATCGAGAGTGAGCCGGCGACGATCGAACAGCCCGAAGAGATGGTCGAGGAAAATCGCCGCATCGAAGAGGCGATGCGCTCGACCGCCGCGCTCATGCCGGAGATTATCGATGTGCACGAGATCATCGTAGGCCGCACCGGAGAACACGTTCACATCTCCTGCCATTGCACCCTGCCGGATCAACTCACCATGCGCAATGTCCACGAGGTGATTACCGCACTCGAAGACCGCTTCAAGCTGGAGTGCCCGGAGGTTTACCGCGTGACGATTCACCCTGAGCCGGTGACGGATAATCTGCGGTGAGGGCTAAATACGTTGGCGATATTATTGCCGCCAACTCGTTTTTTGGGATTTGGGGCTGCGGAGGAAATTGAAGGCGGGTGAGATCAGCCCCTCTTACGCATCCGGCCTCAGCACATGGATTGTCTTCTTTCTTTGCTTTATGTATCTGACGTTCACGTTTCTTGTGGCGTTCGTTCCTTACTAACGCGACGCAACCTACTTTTGCAGCGCACTTTGTAGAGGTTGGTTTTTCTTTGATTGAAAGGAAATTCTATTTCCTTCAGATGTAAATGAAATATACTTTTCATCATGCTGTGAAACTTCGCCATGCGATGTTTTGCATAGCTCCAGAAGCTCTCGATTCCGTTGATGTGGTTGGATTGGTCGACAACTGGTGGACAGTTCCAGGTGTCTATTTCCTCAATAAGTCAGTTCGCCGGCTGCGATCATTGAGTGATTGTGCAATCTGCACTTCAGTTCGTTTTTCTAGTGAACGCTTCGAATATCTCCCTGACCACCTGACGTACATCGGCTGGGCCTGGGGCAAGAATGACTCGATCTGTCTGGATGCATTTCTGCTGGTATCATTCACACACCGTATCTTGGAGATACGCCCATGAAGCGAATTATACTCATCTTCGCCCTCACCGTTCTGTCCGCCGCGGCTATTGGAACGATGATCATCGTGGACGGACGTGCCGCTGTTTCGCAGCCTGCGGAGATCGTGATCGACTATCCGCTGCAGGGTTCGATCTTCCCTCCGGAAATCACGCCGCCTACCTTCATTTGGCATGACGCTGCCCAAAGCGCGGCCAACTGGCGCATCGACATTACCTTTGCCGACGGCTCGGCGGCGATTCACGCGCAATCCAAAGGCGAAGCTCTTAGAATTGGCGAGATCGACACGAGATGCATCTCCGCGAACAACGAACTGCCCAAGCTGACGCCGGAGCAGGCCTCTGCGCACACCTGGATACCGGATAGCGCTACCTGGAAAGCGATCAAAAAGCACTCGGCAGCCGGTGCGGCAACGGTGTCGATCACTGGGCTGAACGGGAACGATGCGGTTTCGCGTGGGCAGGTAACAATCTCGACCTCGAAGGATCCGTTGGGCGCGCCGATCTTCTATCGCGACGTGCCCCTGATGCCCTCGGAGACAGAGAAAGGCATTATCAAGCCGCTCGATGCCAACGCCATTCCGCTGATCAAGTGGCGCCTGCGCGACGTTTCGCAGCCCTCCAGCCGCGTGGTGCTGGAGAATATTTACACCTGCGCCAACTGCCACTCCTTCTCGCGCGACGGCAAGACCATGGGCATGGATATGGATGGCCCGTATAACGACAAGGGACTGTATGCGCTGGTGACCATCAAGCCGGAGATTGTGATTCGCGATCAGGACATGGTCTCGTGGAATCCTTCGCGGGATCTGCAATACAAATTGAATCGAGTCGCCTTCTTGTCGCAGGTTTCGCCGGACGGTCAATATATCGTAAATACCGTCAGCGGAGCCGATCACATTCCGACGAACAACTACTACGTGGCCAACTTCAAAGATTACCGTTTTCTGCAGGTCTTCTATCCGACGCGTGGAGTGCTGGCCTGGTATAGCCGCGCCAGCAAAGAGCGCCACCTGCTGCCGGGTGCCGACGATCCAAACTACGTTCAGACCGATGCGGTCTGGAGTCCGGACGGCAAATATCTGGTCTTTGCCCGTGCCGCGGCCAAGGCGCCCTATCCGCCTGGCGCCAAGATGGCCGAATACGCCAACGATCCCGCCGAGGTGCAGATAAAATACGATCTTTATCGCATTCCCTTCAACGGCGGCAGGGGCGGCAAGCCAGAGCCGATCGCAGGCGCGTCCAACAACGGCATGAGCAACAACTTTCCGAAGGTATCGCCGGATGGCCGCTGGATTGTTTTTGTAAAGAACAAGAATGGACAGTTGATGCGGCCGGACAGCGAGCTGTACATTGTGCCCGCCGAAGGTGGAGTGGCGCGCCGGCTGAAAGCCAATACCTGGCGGATGAACTCCTGGCACAGCTTCTCGCCCAATGGGCGATGGCTGGTCTTCTCCTCCAAGGCGCGCTCGTTCTATACGCAGATGTATCTGACCCACATCGACGAAGACGGCAACGACAGCCCGGCGATTCTGATCGATAACTCAACCGCCGCAAATCGCGCCGTGAATCTGCCCGAGTTCGTCAATATCCCGCCCAATGGATTGCTCAAGATCAGTACGCCGGCCGTGGATATGTACCGCAGATTCGATCAAGCGGCCATGGACGGCGAGAACGGCAAGGACACTGTCGCGATCGCCGAATGGGAAGAGCTGGTCAAGGAATACCCTGACGATGCACCGCTTCAGAACAACACGGGCCGCGCGCTGGCCAAGGCCGGACGATTCGAAGAGGCTATTCCCCACTACCAAAAGGGGCTTGAAATAAATCCGCAATATTATTTGATTCACAACAATCTCGGCATGGCGCTCTTCGCCATGGGACGCTTCGACGATGCGATTCGCGAATACGAGAAAGGCCTGGAGATCTATCCGGATTCGGCCGAATTGCACAATAATCTTGGGCAGGCGCTGGCGCAGACAGGCCAACTCGAAGAGGCTGTCAAGCACTTCGAGCGCGCCGTCTACATCAAACCCGATTACGCCGAGGCGCACGTCAACCTGGGCATTGCGCTGCTCTCAGCCGGACGGCTGGATCTGGCGGCGAACGAGTTCAGCAGCGCCGTTGACAGCGATCCCCGCTCGGCAGTGGCACATACCTATCTGGGCACGACGCTTTACTACGGCCACGGCAAGGTGCAGGAGGCGCTTGCGCAGTGGCGCAAGGCGCTCGAGTTGAATCCCGATTATGTAATCGCTCTCAGCCAGACGGCGCAGGCCCTATCCGCCAGTCCCACGGCTTCTGATCGCAACGGCGCCGAGGCGGTAAAACTGGCCGAACGGGCCGTCGAGTTATCGAAGGGCGAGGACGCCGTGATTCTTGACACGCTCGGCATGGCGTATGCCGAAAACGGCAGGTTTGCCGATGCAGTGGAAACCGCGCAGCGCGCGCTACGACTGGCGAGAGCGCAACATAACTCTTCCCTGGCCGATGATCTTGATGCACGAATCAATCTGTATCAATCCAGGCAACCGTATCGCGACGATCTACAAACAAAGAAGTAGCGCAGTGGGTGAGGGAGTTCAAATTCGTCCAAACTTTTGGCCGTCCGTTGTTTCGCGGCAGCCATCGGCCTTCCATTGCGCTCACATGCCAACGCCAGAGCTTTCCGCTCGCCTGCGTAATCCAGAGGTATAGTCCTCCGCTGTCGTTCAGGCTATAGGCCTTTCCGTTGACTATTTCAATGTCGGTCAGCGCTATTTCGTCCGAAACCTCCGATTCGAGAAAATACCCCCGCCTCAAAATAAAAGGGGATAATATACTTAACTCCCAGGTTATAGATTAGTCGATCCTGAAAAGCCGATTTCAGGATCGACTAACTAGTCGCTCCTGATAAACGCATAACACAGTAAAGAATCAATGATATAGGGCGCATTTCGTGGTAAAATATTCCCAGAAGTTGTTCAAAACACAGCAATTTCCGGGGAAAAACGATGCGCCCAA
>Ga0181520_10010171_pt1 | contig 12695 bp, 10 predicted proteins | sample PEATcosm2014_Bin_29_FD_132451 | JGI IMG/M metagenome (GOLD analysis project Ga0181520, IMG submission 132451) | Peatland microbial communities from MTU Mesocosm Facility, Houghton, MI, USA - PEATcosm2014_Bin02_30_metaG | ecosystem: Environmental > Terrestrial > Soil > Wetlands > Peat | place...
ACCTCGATGCCCTCGATGATACCTATATCTCCGACCCGATGAAAGTCTCGATCGATGTGAAAAACCTGACCGGCATCGCGGGGATCGTATCCAACCCGGTTTACCTTTCCCTTTTGGTCGCGGCGATCATTGGCGGTATCTACGCTGTACATACCCTCCGGAAGAAGCGATAATTTCCCCGTATTTTGGGAATGGCCCTCCCTTCTTTTCAAACCATCTGATTCCGACTCAGATCCCGGTCTCGGCGATATACCCCTTGCACACTTTGCACCGAAACCAAATTGGCGGATATAATATTCGGGTCAGTGTGTTTTCCATCCTTTCCTGCAACAGATTCATGAGGCATGCAGATTAATCTTCAGGCAATGACGCATATGCGAAGTGACAGGGTCACGAAGGGATATGAACGGGCACCAAACCGTTCGCTTTTGCGTTCGCTGGGGCTGACCGATAAAGAGATGACACTTCCGTTTATCGGGATAGCCAATGCCTACAATACTATCGTTCCCGGCCATACCCACCTGCGACAGCTCTCGGATAAGGTCCGTGAAGGAATTGCCGCCGCGGGGGGAGTACCGTTTGAATTCGGTGTTATCGGCATCTGTGATGGAATTGCCATGGGGCACGAGGGAATGCGGTACTCTCTTCCCTCACGGGAGAATATTGCCGATTCCATAGAACTCATGGTGCAGGCCCATCAGTTCGACGGGCTCGTATGCGTCGGAACCTGCGACAAGATAGTGCCCGGTATGCTCATGGCGGCGGTCAGGACCAACATCCCGACAGTTGTCGTTACCGGAGGACCGATGCTCTCCGGAAATATGGGGGGAAAAGATCTCTCGCTGATCGACGTGTTTGAAGGTGTCGGAAAGGTTGCCGCCGGGAGCATGAGCGAGGAGTCCTTAAAGGTGCTTGAGTGCTGCGCAATGCCCGGCTGCGGCAGCTGCCAGGGACTCTATACTGCAAATACGATGGCCTGCATGACCGAGACTATGGGGATGTCCCTTCCCGGCTGCGCGGCAATCCCTGCAGTTGAAGCCGCAAAAATGCGGATTGCCCGGGAGAGCGGCGAGGCCGTGCTTTCCCTTGTAAAAAAGAATATCACGCCGCGCGACATCGTGACTAAGAAGAGTCTTGAAAACGCAATCCGCATGGACATGGCGCTGGGCGGTTCAACGAACACCGTTCTTCATCTCATGGCAATTGCAACCGAGGCCGAAGTCCAGCTTTCGCTTGCAGATTTCAATCGCATCGCCGAGGAAATCCCGCATATCTGTTACATGCAGCCTGCCGGTCCCCATTCAATGCAGGCCCTGTACCGGGCCGGTGGGATTCCTGCAGTGATGAGACGCCTGGAAAACTACCTTGACGATGTCCCGACAGTCTCTGGCAGAACTATCCACCAGATCGCCCATTCAGCAGTAATAACAAACGAAGAGGTTATTAAAAGCCCCGATGCACCGGTGAGTCCTGCCGGCGGTCTTAAGATTCTCTTCGGGTCGCTTGCACCTGACGGGGCAGTGGTCAAATGTGCGGCAGTTCCAAAAGAGATGTGGAAACACACCGGGCCGGCACGGGTCTTCAATGGCGAAGAACCGGCAATGGCCGCCATCCTCTCCCGTCAGGTCAGGGAAGGCGATATTGTCATTATCAGAAATGAAGGGCCCCGCGGAGCACCGGGTATGCCTGAGATGCTCTCTGCAACATCGGCCCTGATGGGCGTCGGCTACAAAAAGGTCGTTCTCATCACTGACGGGCGTTTCTCGGGTGGCACCCGGGGGCCCTGTATCGGGCATGTCGCGCCGGAAGCGGCAGTCGGGGGGCCAATTGCGTTTGTACACGATGGTGACAGTATTGCAGTCGATCTCTTCACAAAAACAATTGATCTCCGGATTGACAGGAAAACTCTTGCAGCCCGTAAAGCCTCATGGAAACCGGTGAAAAAAACTCTGACCGGTGTCCTTGCCCGGTACGCAAAGACGGTAGAACAGGCAAACCTAGGCGCTGTGCAGAGGTAAACATGATTTTTTTATTTCGTTTTATCACTTGAAAGTGTAGCGTGAAAACAATCACCTGCCTCACCTTTGACCCTGATATTCTCGACATAAATTGTGCCAATCCGAAATACAATCCGAAAAAATTATACAAACTGCAGGGAGACACCAACCTCAGTCTGACCCAGAAAAGGTAAAGATATGGAGACTCATTCAACTACTAGTGAAATTTACCTATAAAATTTGAAACAGATCTGATATCCCCTGGTGATGACATTTGGAAAACGATAACCCTTCTTCTGGAAAAAAACGCTCGTTTTCCCGTTCCCTTCTTATCGCCATGATTATTCTGGTCATCATTCTTGTCGGTCTCATAACATTTTATGATTATATTGATCTTAAAAACATCAGAAACAGCGAATTTTCACACCTCCAGGTTCAGACTGAAGATAGTATTATTGCATCATTACGATTGAACGATGAAGCAACAACTATCATGGATGACCAGCTCAACCGGCAGATGATGCGCGGGTTTGATACACTTTTTGCCGAATACAACCGTTCCGGCGAAAATCCGGCAGACATGAACCTCACGAATGTCAAGAACATATTGGGTGAAGGCTATGACATCTATGTGATCAACACATCAGGTGTAATCGTCTATACTACCTATCCCTTGGAACAGGAAGAGGATTTCCGGACTATTCCCTATTTTTACACGTACCTGACCAACGTCAGGCTTTCAACAGGGTTTTTTCCCGATCGCGTGGTTCATGAGACGCTGGACACCGGCAAGTACCGCAAATATGCCTACGAGCCCACCCCGGATCACCAGTACGTCATGGAACTTGGCTATACCAGTCCCTCGTTCAATGAGACCGACCTGAAAATGGATGACACGGATTATATTGTTGAAGCTGTGTCTCTGAATCCCTATATCGACAATTACAGCGTTTTTGACACGATGGGACAAAACACCAACAGTGACAGCCTGCCGGACAACCTTACGGAATCGTATCTCCAGCAAGTGATTGCTGACCGTCAGACCCTGCAGATAGATGACCCGGTGAATCACCGGGAAATCCGGTACCTGTTTGTCGATCTGAAAAACCCTAGGTATGGATCAGATATGAGCAGGATTGTCGAACTTACGTATGATACCGGACGCCTTCAGGAAACGATTGATCGCCTTATATTCATCCATATCCTTTTTTGCGGACTTGCCCTCATCCTCGGGTGTATCCTTGCCTATGGTCTCTCCCGGAGGATGACCCGCCCGATTGCCAGGATTGCCCATGATGCAGATATTATCGCCGGTGGAAATTTCGAACACCGCATCGGTACCACACATGCCCAGGAATTCGCGATCCTCGAAAAAAGCATTAATACAATGGTGGATTCACTCAAAGAAGCAACCCAGAAACTCAATGATGATGAGATCTTTCACCGGGACCTGATCGATCAGATGCCGGTGGGGATCTTTCTTAAAAAAATGGATACCGGCAGGTACATCTTCTGGAACCGGGCAAGTGAGATGATCTATGAGCGATCGGCAAAAGATGTCATCGGGAAAACTGACATGGAAATCTTCCCCCCTGCAATAGTGGCACAGATAAAAAAAGAGGATATAAATGCACTCGATTCCCATGGGGCGATCAAATATAAGAAAGTGACAACAGAAACGCGCGGCGAACGCGTTATTCATCTCATCATCTTGCCGATTTATGATTCGAAAGGATCTGTGAGGTACATACTTGGTATCGTAGAAGATGTAACCGATGAGGCCATTACTCTCAAAAAGGATCTGATTTCCAGTATCACCCGAAGTGATATTCTCGACCAGCTTGCCATCATCATGACCCATCTGGAGAGGGCCCAGCTCAAGACCACGCATGAAGCGATGGAGATGTTCTTTGACAAGACCATCGGGTCGGTGGAATCTATCAAGGATCAGATTGCGTATGAGCGGACACTCCAGAGCCCTAAAGATATTATACCCGCATGGCAATCTGTCGATCTGGAATTTGCCAAAGCGATCCGGATGCTGCCCGAGCACAGCATTGACATCATATCCGATGTAAGGGATATCGAAATCTTTGTTGATCCGTTACTTCCCCGGATCTTTTTTTCCCTTCTGTCTCATTCACTCCGACAGGGTGAATCGGCACTCTCAAAAATATGTTTAACTGCACACCGCAGCGGAGAATCCCTCACACTTGTGTATGAAGATGACAGTAAGGGCGTCGCCGCTGGCGAAAAAGAGAGGATATTCGAATTCGGATACAGCGATGAGGATCTTGTCAGCCTTTTCTTAATCCGGGAACTGCTCGGTTTTACCGGCATCACCATCACTGAGACCGGTGAACCGGGAAGAGGCGTGCGCTTTGAAATCGTTGTACCAAAAGGACGGTTCAGGCCGGCAACCTGATAACGCTGTTTTCGTTTCGATCAGTACCAAAAAGCAAACGGGACAATCCATTCCCTGAATTGTATGACAAAAGGCGCAAGCCGACAATAATTTTTTTCCCATCTGAAAACGAGCCGATATCCCGAATCCGGGTAAATAACAGATCCCGTGTAAAATGTTTTTTATGCAAACAGATGAAGATCCGGACAAGATTCCGTACCCGGGGACAGATACGTGATCATCCCCGTATCCGATAGCCCTATTAGAACAAGGCAAATATTTCGTGAGATGCAGATGGATATTACCGGTGCAAAATAAAACGAAGAGATCAAAAAGTATCTGATGTGAATTATCTGATCTTCGTGCCCGGTTCCACAGGCTTAAGTGGAGTGAGCAGCGACGCCGCATCCCCGGCCGCAAGGATCATGCCGTTACTCTCAACACCGAAAATCTTTGCCAGCGCAAGGTTTGTAAGCACGACCACATCCTTTCCCACCAGATCATCCGGGGCGTAGAACTGCGCGATGCCGCTTACGATCTGCCGGGTCTCTCCCCCTACATCTACCTGAAGTTTTAACAGTTTGCTTGATTTGGGGATTGCCTCGGCAGCAAGCACTTTTCCGGTTTTCAGCTCAACTTTACTGAAATCATCGATTGAAATCATGGGCATCTTCTCCATCTTTTTATTCGCTTCCAAAACGCGCTTCTGGAGCACGGCATCCAGTTCTGCGATCTGCTTCTCTTCAAGCCGGCTAAAGAGCGGGGCCGGGGCCGGGATCTGCCGCCCGGGCACTATTTCGGTTCCCTCGTCCACGCGGTGGGCGGCAACCCGGTCGGTATACCCAAGCTGCGCCCAGCACTCCTGAGCTTTTGTGGGCATCACTGGTTCGATTAAAAGCGCAAGGGCTTTTGCGATCTGGACACCGTTTTTTATCACCTGCGCTGCCGCAGCCCGGTCGGTCTTGATTAGTTTCCACGGTGCGTTTGTCTGGATGTAGGTATTCCCGAACGCAGCGAGCGCCATAACCGTGTCAACCGCACCCTTGAACTCGTAGACCTGCATCTGGTCGTCCATGCTTTTTGTACATTTTTCAATCTCGGTAAGGATCGACGGATCGACCGTTCCCTCCGGGACGCCGCCAAATTCCTTGTGCGCAAAAAAGAGCGTGCGGTACAGGAAGTTCCCGAAGATGTTGACAACCTCGTTGTTGATCCGCTCGCCAAAGACCTTCCAGGAGAAGTTAAGCTCCTTGGTGTGGCTCGTGTACGCGAGCAGGTAATACCGCAGGTAGTCCGCGGAAAGGCCTTTATCGAGATAGTCCTCGTTTGTCCAGACCACATAACCCCGGGATTTCGAAAACTTGTGATCGTCAACTTTTACCATCCCGCTCGCAACGACAGCATACGGTTCACCGTACCCGGCTCCTTTTAAGAGGCCGGGCCAGAAGATGCAGTGGTGGTAGATGATGTCCCCACCGATGAAATGCGTGACCCGGTTCTCCCCACACCAGTACCGTTTCCAGTCTTTTTTGGCCTTTGCAGCCCATTCCTCAGTAAACGCGATGTATCCGATTGGGGCGTCGACCCAGACATAAACTACAAGATCGTCGCGGCCGGGGAACTTTACCCCCCACTCAAGTGTGCGGGTAATGCACCAGTCGTGCAGTTCATCCTTGATCCAGCCAATCGCGTAGTTCTTCGCATTACTCGTGCCATGAAGCCGGTCAAGGAACGGCAGGAGGTAATCCTTGAACGCGGACAGCCTGAAGAAATAATGCTCCTGGTCGCGAAACTCTGCCTTCGTCCCGCAGACCTTGCAAACCGGGTCCTTGATCTCACCCGGTTCCAGGTGCTTGCCGCACCCCTGGTCGCACTCGTCACCCCGTGCCTGCTTGCCGCAGTAGGGACAAGTACCCTCAACGTACCGGTCCGGGAGGAAACGCCTGCATTTCGGGCAGTACGCCTGGTGAACGATCTGCTTGTAGATATATCCGTTTTTTTCCAGCCGCTCCATGATTTCCTGCGTCCGGTGGTGGTTTACCGGGTCATCAGTCATGCCGAAATAATCGAAATTTACTCCGATTCTTTTGAAGGTCTCATCGAAGTGCTTATGGTACCGTTCGGAAAGTGCCCGGGGAGAGATCCCCTGCTCTTCTGCCGATACAACGATTGGCGTCCCGTGGTTGTCCGAGCCCGAGACAAAAACAACCTCTTCACCCGTCCGCCGCATGTAACGGACGTAACAGTCGGCCGGGACGTACGTTCGCAGATGACCAAGATGGCAGGGTCCGTTTGTGTACGGGAGCCCGCAGGTAACCAGCAGCGGTGGTTTTGTCATTGAAGGTACTTTTTAGCATGTGATACGTAATAATTCCTGTACCATGGCAAAGATCGTACCACTGGGAACTCGGGCGTTTGGCGCTGAACCTGGGATGCCGGATGTCGCCGCGCTTGCCGGCTGGGTTGCGGGGCATTGGGGAATTGCCGCAGACCTGCACGCATACCGGCTCGACCGGTCGCTTGCGCCGCAGCTTGCGGCTGGTATCACCCGGCCCTGCGCAGGTGGCCTCTTCTACCGGGACCGGGTCCGTGGAAGTCTCTGTGGCCTTTGCGAGGATATAGTCACCGATGAGATCGGAGTGGAAACCGGTACGGTGAGCGAGGACGCCGGATTTATCACGGCGCAGAAAAAGGAGACCTGGTGCGCGGTCCCAGCTCCGCATGAGTTAGGAATCAGGGACAGGTACTATGACGATGAAGACGAATGGAACGACGCGCTTGCCGGGGCCTACCGCACAATCATGCGGGCGATGCGTGACACAGGGATCGGGGGACACGTGCTGCTTTGTAGTAAGATGAACATGACAGAGACCACTCTACTTGCCCGGGATAATGTTTTCTTTTTCCCGACCACTCCCGATGAGGAAAGTCTCCGGATCCTCATGGAGCACCAGCGCAGGGTCGCGGTGAAGAAAAAAATGCTTGATATCGTGTTTGATCTTGCAAACGAATACGATCTCCACCAGCTGATCTTAATGGATCCGGACGATGAGGCGGTCCGGCTCGCATTGTCGCACCTTGACCCGGATCAGGTTATGGCCGGGGGCTACTGCACTGATGCATGCGACACTTACTGGGGGAACCTCGTGGAGACGGCGATATACAGGAAATAAGGCACATTGGTACCCACGGTAAACCGATCTGGTATTCCTGCCGGCAGAACACGTGAAAATTCCATTCTATAATCCCAAAGAAGCATCATTTGAAGCACCCACACACCCTGCATCACGCGATTCTCTTTTGTTCTCCACGAGATCTCCCCATTTTAAGGATATACGTACGTGCACCCGGAACAAACATTAATAACAACCGGTAAGAGCAATGTTACATTAAAGAGAGGGAAAAATATGCAGATCTCCGATCTCATGGTCTTTCCGGGAAAAAAAGGTATCAGGCGGTTCAGCATGAAAACAACATCTGTGTTTTTGGGCTTCCTTGTCCTGATCATCGTTGGATTTCTTGTAAGCCCGGTCTCTGCGGATAAACCTGTGGCATCATTCATATCGAATGTATCGTCCGGAACCACTCCGCTCTCGGTACAGTTCATCGACTCATCCCTGAACTCGCCGACGTCATGGACATGGCTTTTTGGAGACAGCGGGATATCAACCAGCCAGAACCCGACATATACATACACAACTCCCGGCACCTATACCGTCACTCTCATAGCAACAAACGCCGCAGGCAGTGACACTCTCACCAGGATGGGGTATATTACAGTTACAAAAGCGAAATCAGTTCCTGCAGCGTCATTTGTGACCAATATAACATCAGGATCCGTGCCACTTTCAGTACAATTCCTGGATTCCTCAAACAACTCCCCTATTGCATGGGTATGGTCATTCGGTGATGGAGGAAGCTCCACAATTTCAAACCCGGTTCATACCTATACAACTGCAGGTACCTACACGGTTACCCTGACTGCCACCAACTCGGCAGGCAGTAACACTATTTCCCAGACAAACTACATCACAGCAACCGAGGTGACGGATGCCCCCGGCCCGTTATTCAAATCAACGGTAACTTCGGGCTATGCCCCCCTCAATGTCCAGTTTGTGGATGCTTCGAGTAATGCCCCAAACGCATGGATATGGTCATTTGGGGATGGCAGTACCTCCTCGCTCCAGAACCCGACGCATACCTACACAGCCGCCGGTACCTATACGGTTACCCTGACTGCCACCAACTCAGCAGGCAGTAACACGGTTTCCCAGACCGGATACATCACCGTGGAAGCGGCGGTCCCCGTGTCATCGTTTACAGCAAATATAACCTCCGGAGCAAAACCCTTGGCAGTCCAGTTTACCGATACTTCGACAAATGCCCCGACCGGATGGTACTGGACGTTTGGCGACGGCGGTGTCTCCACGAGCCAGAACCCGGTGTACACCTTCAACTCCGTTGGAACGTATGCGGTCTCACTGGGTGTCTCAAACACCGCAGGCAGCAACACCACCACCATGCCGGGGTACATCACAGTAACGAATAGTGTAGCCCCACCCATTACCTCGTTTACTGCGGACATACAATCGGGAACCGCTCCGTTTACCGTCCAGTTCACGGATACTTCAGGTAATTCCCCGACCGGATGGCAGTGGTCGTTTGGTGACGGCACACAGAGTACCGAAGAGACCCCTGCGTATACCTACACAACTGCCGGTACCTATTCAGTCAGCCTGACCGCAGTAAATGCAGGGGGCCATAACACTACCACCATGCCGGGGTATATCACGGTTTTTGCACCTATCGTTACAGCGGCACCGACGCAGATTATCACAACCGCTTCTCCGATCATAAGCACATCTGCCGTAAACCCGATGGAGACTCAGTCCGCAGCCGGGACAACAACTCCAGCGGCAGCAGGTGAAGGGACACCTTCGTGGGAACTGCCCTTTATAGGCGTCGTGGTTCTGGCACTGGTTGTCATTGCACTTCTCCTTTATGCAGGAGGACGATCCGGTGGCAGGAGAAGGTCGCGTGGTGGGGACCTCTAAACGAATAATTTTTTTAGATGATTACAAATATTTTTTTACAAAAAGAGGTATTGTCCTCTGACCCTGCCAGAATAAGGCCGGGTGGAGTGCCGGCATTTATTCCATTTTTTCCCGGCCGATGCATTCGAAATCGATAAACCCGTTGTAAGGGTCGGTCTTTACAAGCCGGACACGCACTTTCTGACCGACAAGAAGCCCACGTTCACCCTTCACGACCCGGCCTTCGGCTGGTGGCACAAGGAGCCTGACATAGGTTCCCTTGTCCGCAGCCCCGGTCACAAGTGCGTCAAAGGTTTTACCGATACTGTCCTCGAGCAGCATGGCGGCAACGGATTTTCTCATGAACCGTTTGACCTTCTTTGACGCCTTCTCCCGGTCGGTCAGCCACATGGCCCTGTCTGAAAGGTCTGAAGGAGTATATGGGCATGGCTTTTCCATCAGGATAGCCTTGATCAACCGCTGGTTGATAATATCCACGTAGCGCCGGTTCGGTGCCGTCGCATGGGTATAATCGATGACCGCAAGGGCAAAGTGACCGGCCGGCGTGGCCCCGGGTTCAAGCATCATGTACTCACCGGGCCCCAGCAGTTTTACCACGGCAAGGGACAGGTCGGGAAAACGGAGAGGATCAGCGACCTTCTCTTTGAGGAGGAACTTTGACAGCGCTTTTGCATCCGGCTTCTCAGGCAGGGTTTCCCCAAGGGTGGCAGCGACAAGTATGATCCCGGCCCAGTTTCTGGGGGTCTTTACAACCCTCTGGATCATTGGCACACCGGCAGCACCCAGCCGGGTGACCATCGTCCCGTTTGCTGCGACCATGAACTCCTCAATCAAGGCCCGGGCCGGGTTCGGTGTTACCGTGACAAGCCCCCTTGCCTCACCATTTTCCATGACCACTTCCGCTTCCATGGTATCCAGTTCGAGTGCCCCCTGTTCACGGCGGTATTTTCGCAGGAGCTGCGCTGCATCATTCTGGAGACGGAGTTGCTCTTCAAGCTCTGTTACCTCCCTCACACCCTTCGGGAGGGGGCCGGTGCCCTCCAGCCAGTTGCCTACATCGGTATACACGAGTTTTGCCCTGTTGCAGACCAGCGCCCGGTAGACCTCACCGGAAGAGAAACTTCCATTGAGCTGAACGACAAACTCAATGATGACAGCCATCCGGTCCTTTCCCTGAAGAAGGGACGTGATCCCGTAGGAGAGCCGTTCGGGCAGCATGGGAAATGTGAGGATACCGGTATAGACCGAGGTCCCGTTATGGGCCGCATATTCGTCAGTGGGTGAACTCTTTTGCACGTACGAATCGACATCTGCTATGGCGACCCGTACCCGGATCGTTCCGTCAGGATTACGCTCGCAGTACTCCAGCTGGTCGAGGTCCTGTGAATCATAGTTATCGATCGATGACCACATGAGCGTGCGGAGGTCGTGAGTGTCTTTGTGAATCTCGGAAAAGACCCGCTCGTGCATCGCGTTGACATCATCAATCACCTGCGGGGGGAAGCGGGGTTCAAAACCATATTTTTCCATCGCATGCCATGCGATGGTCTTGAGATCGATATCGTGATGAGGCGGGCGGCGATCTTTCATTGTAACAGAATGTAATTCTCTCCAGGGTGCATAAAAGCTTCTGGAATCATACCGGGGGTTCCCGGTGTATCTACACCTGTATAAATAATTGCAAAAAAAGGAATGAACACGTTTTCCGGTTGATCGTTTATGATGAGGGGGAAAACTCAAAACTCTCGCCGGGTTTGAGGATCTTAACCGTGAGATCGGTTGTCCGTTCGAGTGCGGTCTTGAACGGCACCGGGTCGGCCGCAATTCTGTCCCACGTGTTGTAGTGGATGGGTATCACTGTCTTTGCCCCGATAAAATTCGCCGCCATCATCGCTTCCCTCGTTCCCATCGTATACCGCCCGCCGATCGGGAGGAACGCAATATCGGGATGATACAGTTCCCCGATCAGCTTCATATCCGAGAAAAGCGCGGTGTCACCTGCGTGGTATATCGAAACACCGTCCATCCGGATCACGTAACCCGCTGCCGCCCCGCCGGGGAGACTCCCAGCTGCCGCGTCAATCCCTGCTGAATGCACCGCCGGGGTCATGGTAAAAGAGACCCCGTCAAGCGTGATAGTCCCGCCAAGGTTCATTCCCTCGGCAGGGAGACCCTGTGCCTGAAGGTAACGTGCAATCTCTCCTATGGCGACCACAGGTTTTTTGAGCGCAATTGCCTCTCCGATATGATCGTGATGACCGTGGGTGACTGCAACGATGTCCGGGTTCGTGGATGCGACGCTGCCCTCCGGCACGAAAGGATCAATTAAAACTTTTTTTGTGCCCCTCAACAGAACACAGGAATGGCCAAGCCAGGTACATTGCATGTATGCAGAATGGGCGCCGGGTGATGAAAATTTTTATGCAGGCTTTAAAGATAGCAGAGCAATCGTAACGCTCGGGTTTACACCCTGGTTCCCGCCGATTCACCGGGATAAAGGGAACGCAACCAGTTAACACGGGGATTTTTAAAAGATCCTTATAAAAAAAATTCACGTGACGGGGAAAGACCGGTTATGTCACGTCAATGAGTTCTGCTTCGGTAATATCGATGGATTCACCCAGATTGTCGGTCGTAGCACTCCGTGTCATCTGCTCGGAGAGATCACGATCTTCCATCACGTCCCGGATCCGGCAGATATACGGATCGATGGTGGGGTCTTCCTGTTCCTCGATCACATGCCGGTATTCACGCATGGTGGACGGGCTGACACCGAGCTCATCGGAAACCTCTTTCATCGTTTTTCCCGATTCTATGAGTTCTTCCATCTTTGCCTTGTCAAACGGCATCCTGAAATCAAGTTCCCTGAAGAGCTTGAGCCTGACGCGGGCCCGGGCGACCGTCTTACTGAGTTTCTCATCGCCGAGTTCACGGGCGATCTCGGTATCGTTCTTTCCCGCGTAAAACGAGGTAACAAGCTTGGCGAGCTGGATCGGCTTGAGCGAAGTCTTGAATATTCCCTGCTCGATGATCTCCCGCATCACCAGCGCGACCTCGCGTTCAATCGCATCGCTGTCCCTGAGGGTGCCATGAATGTTTTTCATCGGCTCGACAATCTTTGTCTTGCCGGACATGGTGCTGAAAAGTTCCAGCAGCTGTGTTTTCCGTTTGTCTTCCGTCATTGCATACCCCGTCTTGGGATTAGGATATAGAATACTTCGTCAACTATTTAATCCTATC
>Ga0181520_10010172_pt1 | contig 12695 bp, 11 predicted proteins | sample PEATcosm2014_Bin_29_FD_132451 | JGI IMG/M metagenome (GOLD analysis project Ga0181520, IMG submission 132451) | Peatland microbial communities from MTU Mesocosm Facility, Houghton, MI, USA - PEATcosm2014_Bin02_30_metaG | ecosystem: Environmental > Terrestrial > Soil > Wetlands > Peat | place...
CCCGCGCTACAAGGCCTGGATCGGGAAACTGAAGCGGCGCGGCCCGGAGGCGTGGGTCTTCCCGCAGGCCGACGACCTGAACGAACCGATGTGGGACTCCGGCGTCCGTCAGGCGCTCAAGAGGGCGGCGACCGCCGAAGGCTGCGACTTCCCCGGCTTCGGTCCCCACTCCCTGCGTCGCGCCAACATCACGTGGCGGCAGGAAGTCGGCGGCAGCAGCATCGAGGCCAGCAAGATCGCCGGCCACGCCAACACGAAGATCACGGAGGAGTACACGATCGTGCAGTTGAAGCGGCAGGACGAACTGACGCGCAGGATTCAAGGCCGGCGCGCGAAGGCGGGGAAGAAGGCCAAGGAGAAGAAGGTCCTCCAGATGAAGAAGAAGTCGGTGGCTTAGACGTGTGAAGGGCAGTCGCCCGCTGCCGCAATGATCGCCCTACCGCTTCCGATTCTCCGCCAACGACAACAAACAACAGGGCTTAGGTTGTCCACCCCAGCGGGCAGATCAAGCCACTGTACCGTAAAGGACATTCGGGTGTAGAATTACGACATCCGCAATCTATGAGTTTGAACCGGTCGGAAAGGAGACGCAGATGCCATCTTGCATACAGTGCGGTGCCTCAGTCGACGCTAGAGCGAAATCCTGCAGCGTTTGCGGCTTTGTCCTGGCCGCTCCCAGTCCCTTGGCACCGGTAGTATCTCCTGCGCCGCAGGCGCAAACCCGCATCCAATTAGGTGGTATCAAGCGGAATCTTGTCGGCCTGGCGTGCTACGCCGGCATGCTCATCGGATTCCTTGGCCTTGCCGTTCCGGTTGTTTTCCTGGTCATTGAACCGTACAAGAAAATGCAGTTCGTCCGATTCCATGCGTTTCAGTCCCTGTTAGTCAACGGGACGATAGTTGTGATCGGTTTCTTCGTAGGCCTTTCCGAGCGAGGCTCTGGTTTTTCAGGTCGGCCGATGAGCACTTTGATATTCATCATCACGATTCTGCTTTCAGTGTTCTTAATGGCAAAAGCATATCTAGATGAGATGTTCAAGCTGCCTGCAGTTGGAGACGTGGCGCTAAAGCTTTCTGAGGGACAAAGCACCAGCTAGGAGCGTCAGAGGCCGTGGTAGGTTGCTGGCTCGCCCTCACGCGTTCGGGATTTTTTATTCTAGGGAGGTGGTCGTGAGCTTCAAATGCGCTTTATGTGGAAGTAGCATCTCAAAGAATGTTTACTATTGCTCAGAGCACGAGTGGCATATTTGCTGGAACTGCGTCAAGAAAGCTTTGATGACCACCCGGCTCTCCTGCCCAAAGTGCGGCCGAGACGTAAGCAGAGTGGATTAGGCATGCACATGATGCATCGAGAGAGATTAAATCTCTTCATTTGTTAGTCGGCTTGGCCGCACGCCTAAGCTAAGTCATCAAGCCGGGGTTACCCAGCAGTTCCTGGGCTTGAGCGTGATCGCTTGTACCATGCCTGTTGCACCTCTACTGGGATGGATTCAAGCTGATAGCGATGAGCCAGGGCTATGCGATGATCCCCCGCGCCCTCGCTAAGGAAACTGTCTTTGAACTGGGTTAGCCGAACTTGATCGCTGCTATACCAGAAGTTAGCCGCTTCCCTATAGGCAGGGTCGTTTCGCAATGCTTCAAGTGGCTTCCCCTGCTTGATCTGCTCTTGTAGCATCGGATACTGCTCCCCCATCCTCTCATAGAAGGCGGGGTCGTTTCCGTGGTGTCGCCAGAACTCCGGGGTGTTTTCGTGCCGCTCTGGAGATGTAATCGATATGGGGGCAATCCGATCCGACTGAATCATCGTTCGCATGGCCTTACCCCTCTCTAGATCCCCATCAATGGATGCGCGCACGTATTCTTCGTAGTTTCGCTGGTGAACCGGCTCCCACACTCGGGCGGCGTCATCGCGAAGCTCGGAGGGATGCTTAGTGCGCAGCGATGCGATTTCGTCGGCTGACCTATAGAGCCTTTCTTGACCGGTCGACACGCGCTCGGACCCTTCTTGACGGCCCTGTCCGCTGTCCCGAGGGCGGTCACTATTCCCTACGAAGCGTTCTGGCGTACCTTCTTTGCTCACCGAGACCGCGGGTCTTTGATCGCTGCTTCGCCGGAACTCAGCTACGTGCTGGGCACGAATTCGCTCAGTCGATTCGCTTGCCCGCTGCTGGTCGCGCAACGTCTGTTCTACAGCTTCCCTTTGTTGATCCACGATTACCTCCCGGACCCGAATCGCTCCTTCTTGCCGCTCATAACAGCCTACACCTTCCGCAAGGAATCGAGCAATCGCCCGGCCATCTCCTCCTGATTCGAGGTAGACAGCCCCAGTTCGCTAAACTGCTGTACGCCAAAGCACAAGGCAGCACCTTGTTTCGAGCGGCTGTCGGTGGCGACAAAGACGCGGGAGCTTGCGTCCAGGCAGACTCGCCCCACGGCGTCCACACTTAAGTTGAGATCGAAGAACGCCGCGCGAAAGTCGCGAGCCAGTGCCCCTGGCACATCTGTGTTCATGGCGAACCGGTAATGGCATGGCAATTCGCAGAAGCGGCAACCAGGGTACGGCAGCGTTGAAACTTTGTGGAGCCGCTTGAGCAAATTCGAAAGCGTCGCGAGATCGCGTGCAATACTGGCTTCCAACGCTTTGCGCTCAACCGACCGGATAGTCGCGGCAATGCGGCCAACGACTGAACACGAAAGGTCAATCACCCGCTCGACATCTTCATACGTCCAGCCCCAAAACTCTCCTTGACGCTCGACCTCTGCGTCGACCATCTGGACGAAAGTGCAGAACGGTGCATTCGCTCGCTGAGATGTTCTGGGACCTCGCTCTAACCAGCGTTGGAAATCGAGAAAGGCTTCAGGCACCAGGGCCTTATTGAGCCGCAGGGTATTCCAAAGACGCAGAAAGGCTTCCTGTGACAACGTGTCGGACCTGCTTCTCGCCGGTAAGTTTGAGGCGCAATTGTCCCCGCCGGAGCCGCAGTCGCCGCAAGCGGCGTAGCGCAGGCGAAGGCTCCGGTTCCGTTTCCAGAATACGCTCATTGCCTGTTGCACGTCGGCAGAGCTGACGTTGATTCCGTCACTCTTTGAAGGGGAGAGTGGTATCGTCAGCAGCAGAGGTTTTTGAGCCCCCTCTGTATAGGCGACTGCCTCACCCGTACGCAAAGTCGCTAGATACCTTTCTTGGGCTTCCGTGAGATTCATCGTCGCACCCACGACCTTGCGATCATCCTCTGCCACCAGACGATGCACGATTTTCAAATTTGTGTTCTTGATGGCGTCCGGTGTCAATTTCACGGGGATCTGTTCGGCAATGAAGATCCCTTCTCCGTAGGCACGGATCTCGGACAGAATATTCGCGAACACCTCAATCGCGCGCCCTTTGGGGTTGGCAGTCACCTCGCTGCCTTGTTCCGTTGACACATTTCGCAATAGGCGATGCGCTTCCTCTATTAGAGTAACGTGACGCAACTGATCAGTCGAACCTTTGCGACCAGCCTCGTAAAACTCATAAAGCCGAATCAGAATCAGACCCATGAGAAAGGCTTTCTCGTCGTCGCTAACGATGTGCCTCAACTCAATTAAGCATGGGGTTGAGAACAGGAACTCTGGGTCGATGGACCTCCTGGTGTCAAACATCAAACCCTTGCCGCCGCCGAGTCGTAGTTGGTCTATGCGCGCGGTCAGGCCTGCGGTAACATCCATGGTGATCCGCTCATCGTAGCCCATTCGCTCGATGACAGTCTTGACCTTCGTGGCCAAATCAGCGAGCGTAGGAAAACGTCTGCTGGAGTTGCGGCCTCTCCGGTTCACGTTCTGTGCCAGATCCCAACCCCGATCCTCATAGATCTCCTGAATACTCTGTTCGAGGACGTACGGCATAGGTGGATACAGCACAAAAGCGGCAGCGAACAAGGACTTCAAATAGTCGATGTGACTCTGAACCAAAACCCCTTCAGGCACCTCGAACGGGTTCAGACGCAATGGAGAGCAACTCTCATCGCCGACGGTGAATACGTTCAACCCGCTGAAACCGCGCTTCTTGAGGAGCGTCCTGTATTCGGCCTTGGCGGACTCGATGACGAGGAACGGTGTGCCCTTGCCCGAGTTCCATAGTTGGTCGAGAAGTGCGAAGCAAGTATTGGTCTTACCACTGCCGGTGACACCAACGATCAAAGCGTGCTTGGCCAAATCGCGCGAACCGAGGCGAAGAGCGTTACCTGTCTTCCTACCTCGATCCATGATATCGCCAACCAGGATCGCGGAGGAGCGTGCCGGTGGAGGGTCCGCGTCGAGCCCAAATCGCGCATAATCTATCACCGCGTAGCCAGGATAATCTTCCCACGGAGGTCTTGCGAGAACGGCAGCCTCCCTGCTCGTCCGAGGTTCGAGTAATGGGTTCTCGGCCGAAGAGGGAGAGCAAATCCTCGCGCGGATCGGGTCGGGGAGAGAGTCCGGCCCGGCAAATGCGCTGTGCAGGAGTCCCTGTGCGCGTCCCAGCAGATTGGGATGCGACGTCAGCAACAGAGGATACATGTCCCACATGCCAAGACTTCGTCCCTCCTCTAGTCGCTTGAGCTTCGCCTCGAGGAGTTCCACATAACGCAGCGCGAGACGGTTCCTCTCGTCGGCTGCGGCCGCCTTCAGCAAGAACGTAGCATGAACGTCCCGTATCTCCTGCGAGACTTGGTTGATGTGCTGCGTGATATCAGGGGCTGGCAGAGGTCGAGCATAGAGCAGATAGGCCCAATTGGTACCAAGCAAGCCGCGGCACACCTTCTCGACCTGATCCGCAGCACCACTGCGATCCTTCTGTTCTACCCTGGAAGAGGGAGTGCCTGTCAGGACAACGGCATGCCGAAAAGCGGAAATGCCGGACCGGTCAAGATCCAAGTCAGCGCGAAAGCGCGCATCCGGGAGGGCGGCGAGCAGGGTGGAAACAAAACTCTCCCGGTCAATCTCGCCAGCAGACCCGCCAAACCAGCACTCGATGTTGGCTCCCGACCCTCGGAGAAGGAATGTCCAGGGGCATCCCTGCCCATAAAGCCCTGAAACCCAATCACAAACGCTCTGCGCCAATTGCCAACGCTCATCCAAGTCGCCGTGCTTCCAAAAGGCGGACACTCGGCTGACGCGAACATACTCCATCGAATCCAAGAGGCGGCCTATGTCAGGGGCCGGAAACACAGCGCGATCAAGATCACCACGGACAAGGTGGTAGATCTTGCTTAGAAGTTCGGCATCTTGGCTCATCGGCGCTTGACGATTATCTCGGACCGAGTGCGCTTGTTCCATCCTCTGGCCAAGATAAGCGTTCCCCGCCGGTCATAGCCTTCGAGCTCTACATCATCCCCAGGAGTCAGATGACCCGCATAAAGATCGCCCCGAATCTGAACTTGGTGCTCCTGCCCACAAGAGTCTCGAACTCGCACGCTCTGAACCGGAACCTGTTCTTTGGGGCCGAACAGCTTATTGAACAGGACGTAACTGGTGACCTGATTGCCTATGTTGGAGGCGAATCCGGGCTGTCGCGCTCCTCGAGCGGAGGAATCAAAAAGGGAAAACGAAAACTTGATGAGCATAAAAGCTGCCCCGGCACCGATCAAAACCGGCAAGAGCAAAAGTTTGCCAAGCCAACCCCACGCCGAGGTTTCCCGTGGGGCCATCTGAGGAGGCTCAACAGCCAAAACTGTTCCGGATACCGTTCTGAAGCCGAACCAGCACCGAACATCGAAGGGTTGGCCGGCTTCTGGCGTCAGTGGAGGAGCGGCGACGGGACAGGGCACAGGCACCAGTGTGCCCGTGGTTCGTTGGCCCGGTGCCGGCGAGTTTGGAAAAACAGATCGAGGTGCGTCTGGCTTGGCTTGGGTGTTCGAGACGGTGAATTCAAAGCCGCAAACCGGACAGAAGTCCGGTTTGCCGGCTTTCCGTGTACCACATCGCGGACATTCCTTCGCCTGGTCTCCAGCGGGCATCTGATGTCTTATTCCTTCTTGATGTAGTTGTCGTAGACCAAGTAGCAAAAGGTGAAGGGAGACAACACCAAAACCGCAATCCAAACCACATAACGAGGCGCAGTGTAGGCGATCCACTTAAAACCAGGCGGAAGCACGGAGAAGTAAGCGCCAAGTTCGCCCCCGACCAATGCATCCGCTTTGCCCGCCTCGACGACCTCTTTAATGTCGCGGTTGATCCTGTAAGCAGGGCGTCGGTTCACGTACCACCATAACCAGCCACCAACGATAAAGAAGAAAAACCCAAACAGCACCACGAACGCCCACGACCCCTTGAACTGCCTCTCGTATAGGCCGTTGACCAGCTTTTCGGTCGCGGCGAGTTGGCCCGTCAGTTCCGGATCATTGAATTTCAGGCCCTTCGCCTTCTCAATGACAGCTTTTGCCTGATCGGCTTGAGCCTTAGACGTGCAGTAATACTGCCCGTCTTGGGGGTTCTTCCACCAACTTGTCACCGCACCGTCGTGGTAGGCAAGTGCTAAGTACCACTGGTACGTCTCGTTGTCCGGCTCCTCCTGGGCACAGCGCTCCAGGATCTGGATGCCCTCCGCGTACCTCTCCGCTTTGACGAGCAGGCCGCCGACTGCGGCACGGTACATGGTTGTTTTCGGGTCAACTTGAACAGCGCGTTGGTATTGCTGCAAAGCGTCGTTCGTCTTCTCCACGGACTCGTACACGGAGCCGAGATCGAAATAGTAGGATGCCTCGTTAGGACGCAGCTTGATTGCCCGCTTATATTCGTAGATAGCGTCTTCGATTTCGCCCCAGCGGTATTTCGCTTGCCCGAGGAGGGCCCATGCGTCCGAGTTGCTTCCGTTCTGCTCGGTCGCGCGAGTGGCAACGAAGAGGGCATCGGCGACGTTTCCCGCGGCGAGCAAACGCCAGCCTTCATGGACGAGGTCGGTGATGTCCTTCAGTTCGGCTTCGCCGACTTCCCTTTCTGGGCCTCCCGCCGACCTGAGGTTGCGGTCGTATTCGGACCGCTTCGTTGCTTCAAGCAGAACGGCCTCTGCTTCTTCCAAAAGCTTAACTTTACGCTCCGCCTCTTGCCGACGCTCGATCTGCGGGGCGTTGGTCCGGTTGCTCCACACGCGGAGCTCGCGGTGGATCGCCTTTTTGATTTCGTCCGCGCTCGCTGTTGGAGAAACCTTCAATTCCGAATAATAGTTCGCCACAGGTGCGGGCCGAGGTGTGGTCATAATGGTACTCCTTTCTATTTAGTTCACGGACATCCGACTCAACTTGCTCTGCATGTTCCGCACCTCTTCCGCAGTGCGGTTGGACTTGCGTACAATTGGCATTTCACCCAGGGACCGCTTCGCGGTCAGGTCCACGACGGTCACATGGACGTTACCATTGTGATCATATTCAAAAAACACCTCCAGGGGGGCGCCCTTCGGGTACGGCGGGATTGCCATCGTCGCCTCGCCGAGAATAACAACGTAGGCCGGATCGGAATCCTCCCCCTGAGTGACCTGCACGAGAAGTTGGTTCTGCTTGTCGACAACCGTGCAGAATGTGTCGCTCACCTTGCAGGGTATTACCGTGTCTTTCTTCAGGACAATCGCGTTGTGCTCCCGGCCCTGATCGTCCACCGCGATGACACCCATGCTGTGCGAATTGACATCCTTAATCTCAACCAGAGGAAAGGCGTCCCGCTCCACCAGATCCGCCTTGCCAGCCTCGACATTGAGAATCATGCCCTGGAAGGCGGCCCCCAAGGCCACCACCTCGTCCGGATGCACCTCCGCGGAAGGCTTCTTGCCAGCGGTCCTCTCGATCAAGGCCGGAACCGCCTTCATGCGAGTGGAGCCGCCAACCAGCAAAACCTTATCCACGGCAGCCCACTCGAGCCCAGCATCCTCCAACACGTGCGTCATGATGGTGGCAGTACGTTTGAGGAGCGAAGCAGTCAGCGCGTCGAACTGGGCCAAAGTAACGGATATCGACGCGCTCTTCCCGCCAGCCGAGAGGAACACCGTCGTCTTGTCTCGCGTGGAGAGCGTCTTCTTGGCAATTTCGGCCTTGTCTCTGAGGTCCTGCTCCAAAGTGGGGTCGTCCAGAAGATCAGCACCCCCTTGCTTCTTGAACTCTTCATTTAGATAGCGCATCACCTCGTTGTCCCAATCGAAACCGCCAAGGTTCTTGTCCCCGCCGGTCGCGACGACGTCGATAGCGCCATGTTCGAGACGCATGATGGTTACGTCGAATGTGCCACCGCCAAGATCATAAACGAGCACCGTTTGCTTCCCCTGCGCCTTATCGATGCCGTACGCAAGCGCGGCAGCGGTGGGCTCATTGATGATCCGAATCACATTCAGACCGGCGATCTTGCCGGCATCGAGCGTCGCCTTGCGCTGTGCATCGTTGAAATAAGCGGGTACCGTGACAACAGCATCGTGAACGGGCCCTCCCATCATGGTTTCCGCGTCTTCCTTCAATCGTCTGAGAATTATCGCGGATATTTCCTCCGGAATAAATGTAGCACCTTGCTCGGTGCGAAACTTCCACGAGGGATCTCCCATCTGCCGCTTAACGAATTGCACCACATTCAACGGACTCGCCACGGCTGATCTCTTGGCCATAGTTCCGACAATCGGGCCGTCGCTATCAAAGAGCACGACCGAGGGTGTGATCCTCTCGCCCTCCCGATTCGAAATGATCTCCGGCTTGCCGTGCTTGTTGACGACTGCAATTGCGGAGAAGGTCGTTCCCAAGTCAATGCCAACGATTGCGCTCACTTCTGTCGTCCTCCCAGGTCGAGCTTTCCGCTCAAAGTTCCAGATTTGACACGAGATGCTTTTTCTCTTCGAGAATCTCTGGAGCCAATGCGCTGTCCTTTTGCATCACTACCTCCCGCATGGTCTGGCCGCTCCGTAGTTCTTTAGCCACAACCTCGACCACCCCATCAACGTTGTAGAGGAGCGTAACTTCGATGACTAATTCTCCAGCCTTGTGCGGTGGTAGGTTGCGAAGGCCCGCGCGACCGATAAGATGAACTTCTGGAGACCGTGGGTCCTCGTCTTCACCCTGGAGGATTTCAATCTCGACACGACTCTGGTTGTCTTGGTTTGTTGAGTACGTTCTCGTGCGCTCACACGGAATCGGCGTGAACCGCGGAATGATAATGCTATTGACGTACTTCTGCCGGTCCGGCGCGAGCGCCCTGACACCCAGACTGTGGGAGGCAACATCATGGACGACGATGTCGGAGCCGCCTTCGAGAGGCGGCGCGGAATCCACGCCCTCCTTTTCCGCAACAGCGACAACAGCCTGAATTGCTGCCCCCATCGCCACACACTCATCAGGATTCATGTCGCGGGCTGCGCCCTTGCCGGTGACCCGCGAAATCATATCCCGCACCGCCGGAATGCGACTTGATCCCCCCGCGAGGAGCACGGTGTCGACCCGAGACCACTGCACACCAGCCGCCCCGACAACCCGGTTCATGCACTCCTCCGTCTCATGAATCAGATCGCCGATCAACTCACCGAGTTGCTCACGGTCGAGGTCGACGCGGAGTGTCTTCTCGCCGGCAGACAGTGTCACGGCAATCTTATTCCGAAAAGACAGATCCTTCTTGGCGGCTTCGGCCTTATCCCACAGGTCCTGGTGTGTGTGAGGTTCGGCGCGAAGGTCCAACCCGTGCTCACGTTGGAACTCTTCGGCGAAATGGTCCACCAGCCGGCTGTCGATGTCCTTGCCGCCGAGTTTCGCGTCGCCATCGCTGGCCAAAATCGTGAAACACTTTCCCTGCACTTTCATCAGGGTTACATCAAAGGTCCCGCCACCGAAATCGTACACCAAGATGGTTTGGTCGCCTTCCACCTTGTCACTTCCGTAGGCTAATGCCGCCGCAGTCGGTTCGTTGAGGATACGAACCACTTCGAGACCAGCTATTTGTCCAGCTTGTCGGGTCGCCTCTCGTTGCGCATCCTTGAAGTACGCAGGCACACTAATCACGGCTTTGCGTATCTCGATGCCCAGGAACGCCTCGGCGTCTGCCTTCAGCTTCTTCAAGATCATCGCCGAGAGATCTTCGGGGAAGTAGTCCTTGCCATCGACATTGAAGCGATAGGAAGGGTTACCCATCTCCCGCTTTACAAACCGGACGGTACGCCTCGGCTCGATGATGGCTTGGTTTCGGGCCTCCCTGCCTACAATCGGATTCCCCGACTCCTCGAAAAAGATAACCGAAGGAGTGGTCCTGTCCCCTTCGCGGTTTGGAAGTACTTCTGGCTTACCATGCTGGTTCACAAAAGCAATCGCGGAGAAAGTCGTCCCCAAATCGATTCCAACAATTATCTCTTCACTCATGGAAGCACCTCTTCCACACCCTTCGATCCGACGGACGCTGTTGTCACATGGCGCTTGACCACCACCTCCTCTGGGCGCAGGACCCGGCCGCCATGGCGGAACCCTCGCCGCACAATCCGGCAAACTTGATTATGCTCGGCCTCAACAGGCGTTGGTTCGCTCCCTATCGCTCGCTGCAGCGTCGGGTCAAAGAGGGTTGGGGAGCCGTCCATGACTTCCACCTCCCGCCGGTACAGAACCTCCAGCAATTCTTCAGCGATTGATCCAAGGAATTGAGATACGTCGGCGCCAGAACGCTCCCGAAGATCACGGCGAGCATTATCGATGCGATCATATAGAAGGATCAGGTCCATGTAGAGTGGCCGAATCGCCTCGAAGGCGGTATTGCGCTTCACCTGGTCGAGTTCGCCGTAGAGACGTTCGAACGCCTCCTCTTTGGTCTTGTCGTAGCGGAGGCGCTCCTGAACCGCGTGCTCGATGCCGGACACTTGGTTTGCCAGGGCTTCAACGCCAGCCAGGATCACGGGTTGCAGATCTGCAGGTTTTTCCGTCAGATCAGCGACGTGGTCCTGCGACGGGGCATCTCCGCGTTCGGTCGGGGACGGGTCGGTATCGCGATGGCGCTCACCAGCCGGGGGATCTGGCTCAATTGGACCGCTCGGGAACTGCGAACCCACAACAGCGCCTCCTGCTTTTCGAGGTCACCCGCTTAGGCGTGCCTTCTTGTGTTCAAAATCACATCTGCGTGAGAGAGATCCTTTTGATAACACAGGAAGTCGCCTGAAGTCAAGCGCTTCGAGCCCCTTGGAGCCCCTTGGAGCCCCGTTGAAGTCGGCTGAACACGCAAGTTTGCTCGTGGTGCTTTTGTTCGTCCTGGTACCAGCTTAGGGTGTGGGTGCCAGCAGAGAGCTCCCGGCCGACTATGCACGGTTCTTCCGCGCCCTGGGGAACCGCGTTCGGTCGTACCGGATGGAGCGCCAACTCAGCCAGGAGGACATGATTTCCTACGGTTTCAGTGTCCGTCATTGGCAGATGATCGAGGCGGGACGGCCAACCACAGTTTTCACTTTGCTGCGAATCTGCGAGGCTTTCGATATCGCACCGGAGCGGCTGGTCGAAGGGCTGGCCCACCACCTTCGCAAGCATAAGAAGGATTGAGGGCGAAGCGTCTACGCGGAACATGCGAGGGCCGCGATGATGAACATCTGGCCCGAAGCTAACCGTGGGACCGGGTCTGTACTCCCAACAAAGATACGGTAGTCGATTTCCGCCCGCCTGATTTGGCGCTCTTTCTGAATTCGCGCAAACCATTCATTCAAATGGCTATCCAGCCTGATCCAGACGCCAGCATAGACCTGCTGTTCTGTCCATTAGATCGACGGCCTTTGCGGACAGGCGCTAGCAGCGATCCCTAAAATCGGTGTGTTCGCACGCGCTTCCTGTTTAATCTGTCCTGTGCAAATTCAGAGGGGGAGGGACCGCAGCATCGCACATGCAAACCGGCAAGCTGAATGGCATCCCGGCGAAAGTACTCCTCAGCAACCGGCAATACGCCGCGCTCCGGCTTTTCACCGATGAACGGACAAGCTTCGTGATGGACACCGACAATGCGCTCCTTGTGGACCAGCGAAGCTTCGGCAGCCTCTTCCATCGCGGCTACATCCAGTACGAGAAGAGCCGCGGCGGTTTCGTCCTCACGAATCTCGGGAAGCGCGCCCGCCAGGTGTTCGACGACACGGACATATTCCGCAAGCAGCCGTCGACGACCTTCTCTTCGTACATCCGGACCATCAAGGCACTTACGAGGACCGCATGAAAGTCACGATGAACATGCAGGAAATTCTCGCAACGATCCAGCGCAACCAGCAGCAGATCGACCTGCTCACGGCCAACAACACGCAGTTGGTCCACTTCCTGCTATCGCAGGGCATGATCCAGAACCTCAGCGAACTGCCGGGATTCAATGGAAACGGCTTCACCGGCGGGATGGCCGCGTTCCACGGGCCGGCCATACCGCCGCCGTTGCTGCAAGCGCCACCAAAGCCCCCGGCGCACCACGCGCGAAAGGGAGCCGCCCGGAAGCCCGCAAGCCGCCGGCAGGCGACTGCGACGCCAACACCGCCCACGTCGAACGCCGGTCGCGGCCAGCTTCAGTCTGAGGTCTTGATCGCGTGGGCGAAGCAGGCCGGCGGCAGGCTCAACCTCGCGCAGTTTCGCGCTGCCAACGAAGGGAGGACGCGCGGCATCAAGCATTCTTTCTACACGACGACGATGTATACCAAGGTCGGCAAACTCACTGAACAAGGAGTCTTTACCAAGATCGGTCCCGGCGAATACCGATTGAACGACAGCAGAAGTTGAAAG
>Ga0181520_10010173_pt1 | contig 12695 bp, 7 predicted proteins | sample PEATcosm2014_Bin_29_FD_132451 | JGI IMG/M metagenome (GOLD analysis project Ga0181520, IMG submission 132451) | Peatland microbial communities from MTU Mesocosm Facility, Houghton, MI, USA - PEATcosm2014_Bin02_30_metaG | ecosystem: Environmental > Terrestrial > Soil > Wetlands > Peat | place...
CGGGATGCTCACCAATTTGTTTCAAACGGCGAATTTCGGCGGCGACCCGGCGGGTAATTTCCAGAAACTCCGCGCCTTGCAGCCGTCCGGCCCGCTGATGTGCAGCGAATTTTATCCCGGCTGGTTCGACACCTGGGGTCAGCCGCACCACCTTGGCAACACCGCCAAATATCTCGGCGATCTCGAATACATGCTCGCGCACGACGCGTCGTTCAGCATTTACATGGCGCACGGCGGCACGACGTTTGGATTGTGGTCCGGCTGCGACCGCCCGTTCAAGCCAGACACGTCCAGCTACGATTACGACGCGCCCATCAGCGAAGCCGGCTGGCCCACGCCGAAATTTTTCCAGACACGCGAGATGTTTGCCAAATATCTTTTGCCCGGCGAAAAATTGCCTGATGTCCCCGCGACCAATCCCGTCGTCGCCTTCGCGCCGGTGGCCTTGAGGGAAACCGCGCCGGTTTTTGACAATCTTCCGGCTGCGTTGCAGGACGAGACGCCGCGCAACATGGAAGCTTACGATCAGGGTTACGGCTGTATCTTGTATCGCACCAAGATTCCGGCGGGCGCGACGGCAGCGCTCGAAGCCGCGGCCATCCACGATTTCGGTTATGTTTTTCTTGATGGGAAGCGCGTCGGCATTCTTGACCGGCGCGCCGCGAGCACAAAAATTCTACTGCCCGAACACAAGGCTGCGGTGCGGCTCGACATCCTCGTCGAGCCGGCGGGCCGGGTGAATTTCGGCGTGGAAATGGCCGACCGCAAAGGTCTCATTGCGCCGGTGAAACTCGGCGGCGAAATTTTGAAGGGCTGGGAAATTTTCAACCTGCCGCTGGACGGCAAAATGCTCGCCGGATTGAAATTCAAATCCGGGCCGGCTACAAATTTGCCGGCGTTCTGGCGCGGCACGTTCAATTTGGAAAAGGCCGGCGACACGTTTCTGGATTTGCGCGGTTGGGGCAAGGGCGATTTGTGGGTGAACGGCCATTGCCTTGGCCGCTACTGGAACATCGGCCCGACGCAAACTGCCTACGCGCCCGGCTGCTGGCTGCGCGCGGGTAAAAATGAAATTGTCATCCTGGACTTGCTCGGCCCGCAGCAGACGGAAATAGCCGGGCTGGCGAAGCCAATTCTCGATCTGCTCCGACCGAAACTGGATTTCCTGAAAACACGCCGCCCGGCGGTGAAGCTGAATCTGGATTCCGCCGCGCCTGTTCACACCGGTTCATTCGCGCCGGGCGCGGACACGCAGGACATCAAGTTCGCCGCGCCGGCGACCGGAAAATTCTTCTGCCTCGAATCCTTGAACGCGCAGGATGGCAAGCCTTATGCCGCCGTTGCCGAGATGGATTTGCTCGACGCCGACGGCAATGCCATCAGCCACAACGGCTGGACGATTGCGTATGTGGACAGCGAGGAAAACACAAGCGAGGACGGCACGGCGGAGAACGCGATTGACGGCCAGACGGCGAGTTTCTGGCACACGCAATGGTCAGACGCCTCGCCGGATCATCCGCACCGGCTGATTCTGAACCTCGGCAAATCGCAGGTGATTTCCGGTTTCCGTTACGTGCCGCGTCAGGGCGGCGCCGACGTGACCGGACGGATCAAGGATTACCGCATCTACGTGGGTGACGCGCTGGTTCAAAAATAATTTCGCCGCGAAGCCGGTTGTTTGGCAGAGGGTTCGGATTATTTTCCGCCCGCGTGGCCATTGCCTTTTTTCAGCGCGGACTGAGTCTTGGAATTTTCCTGAAGAATCGCATGGAGTTCCTGAAGCATCCTCTCGGATGTGTAAGGTTTGTGGATGAAATGCTGGAGCATGTCGCCCCCTTTGTTGAACATTCGCACTCCGGAAGCCAGGCCGCTGGAACCGATGATTTTGACATCCGGGTTGATGGCTGTGAGGGCGATGACGGTAGCCGGTCCGTCCATGACTGGCATGGCCATGTCGGTGATGACCGCGGCGATATCGTCGCGGCGCGCCTTGTAAATTTCGACGGCTTTGGCGCCATCGGCGGCAAGCAGGACACGATAGCCGAAATGCTCCAGAGTTGCCTGCGCAATTTCGCGAATGGCCGCCTCGTCGTCCACGACCAGTATCAATTCGTTATGGCCGCGCGGCATCCAGCTGGTTTCCGTCGCGGCTCCGGCGGCAGACGCGTGACTGGCGGGAAGATATACCTTGAAGACGCTGCCCTTGCCGGATTCGCTCTCAAAATGGATGAATCCGCCGTGGCTCCTGACAATGCCCAGCGAGGTGGACAATCCCAGCCCGGTGCCCTTGCCTGATTCCTTGGTGGTGAAGAACGGCTCGAATATGCGCTCCTGAATTTCCACGGGAATTCCCGTCCCGGTGTCCTTCACGCTGATGACGACATATGGGCCGGGCCGGGCGTCCAGATTCGCGCTGGCGTAGGCCTGGTCGAGTGTGACGTTTTCCAAGCGAAGCGACAATTTGCCGCCATTGGGCATGGCATCGCGCGCGTTGATGCAAAGGTTCAGCAACACCTGGTGGATTTGGGTGGGGTCGCAGGAAACCGTCCCAAGGTCGCGCGCAATTTCCAGTTGGAACTCCAACGTCTTGGGGAAAGTTTCCCGGACAATCTCCTTGATTTCCTGGGCGATGTGCTGGATCTGAACGACGCCCCGGTCACTTTTGACACCGCGGCCAAACACCAGCACTTGTTTGACCAGATCCGCGCCGCGATGGACATTGCTTTCCAAAGCCTGCAACAGCTTCTGCGAGGCGGGGTCGGTGATTTTTCCCTTCAACAACTGGACCGAGATGAGGAGCGGCGCCAGCACGTTATTAAGGTCGTGTGCGATGCCGCCGGCGAGTGTGCCAAGACTTTCCATGCGCTGCGAACGCAGGAACTGGACTTCCAGCTTTTTCTTTTCAGTGACGTCGTTGAAGACCAGCAGCAGATGGGGTTCGCCGTGCTGGATGAAGTGGCTCAAGTGGCACACCAGCCAGACCTCCTGGTTAAACGTGCTGACAAAGTGCGGCTCGCACTGCCGCGGTTCTTTCGTGGCCAGAACTTCTTCCGCCGCCTGGAACAGTCCCGATGCGCGCCAAGATACGATCTGCCTGAAGTCCTGTTCCAAAAGTTGGGGCACTGTGGCGTTGAGCACTCGCGCGGCGCATTCATTCGCCAGCACACATTGGCCGGACGCCTTGAAGACGATGATTCCCACCGGGGCGCCCGAGATGATTGTATGGTTGAAGTCGAGCGCCTCCAACACCTGCTGCTCCACCCGCTTGCGCTCGGTGATGTCCTCCTTGACCGCGATAAAATGGGCGATTTTGCCGGAGCCGTCCGAGATGGATGAAATGGAAGCCGCCTCCCAGAAAAGCTCGCCGCTTTTTTTGCGGTTGTGAAATTCCCCCTGCCAGTCCACGCCGGACGTAATTGCCTGCCACATGCGCTGATATTCCGCGGCCGGCGTTTCCCCCGATTTCAGGACGCGCGGATTTTTGCCGATGACCTCCTCCGGCGAATAACCCGTCACCGCCGTGAACTTGGGGTTGACATATTCGATGTTGCCAGCCAGATCGGTGATGATAATGGAGGCCGGACTATGCTCGACGGCGCTGGACAACTGGCGTAATTGTTCCTCCTTCTGCTTGTGTTCGGTGATGTCGCGCGAAATGCCCATGATGCCGATGATTTTCCCGGTTTCGTCGCGCAGCGGCATCTTCGTGCTGGACACCCACGTGACATGCCCGGGCTTACGCTCTTCCCGCTCTTCCTTGGCAATCATCGGCCGGCCTGTGCGGATGATTTCCTGTTCGTCCTCAAATCTGGAACGGGCCTCCGCCTCCTTGCAGAAGTCAAAATCCGTCTTGCCCACCAGCGCGTCGGGGGATTCCACCCCAAAGTAGCGGGCCTGGGTTTTGCTGGCTTTTATGAAGCGGGATTGGGTGTCCTTGAAATAAATGTTGTCCAGCGAATGATCCAGCAGCGACCGCCACAAATTGCGTTCGCGGTTCAGTTCGGCTTCCGCTTGTTTTTGCTCGGTAATGTCCCAGAAGATTCCGAACACGCCGGTGATTTGTCCCAATTCATTCCGCACCGGAGTTTTGACGGTGTGAACCCAGATCTCGCGGCCATCCTCGACGGCTTTCTCTTCGAACTCCTCCATCTGGCCTGTCCGCATGATGCGCTGGTCATCCGCCCGATATTTGGCGGCCAGTTCCTGGGGAATAAAATCGCTGTCCGTCTTGCCCACGATGTCTTCGGGCCGGAGATGGAGGCACCGGGCGAAGCTTTCGTTGACCGAAAGAAAGCGCGAGTCCCGGTCCTTGACGAAAAGCTTTTGCGGGATGCTCTCCGCGAGCGTCCGGAATTTGGCCTCGCTTTGCCGCAATGCCTCCGCCGCCTTCTGGCGTGCCAGCGCATACCGCACCGTGCGCATCAGCGGTCTCCCACTGATCTGCCCTTTGACGAGGTAATCCTGCGCGCCATCGCGCACGGCGGCCATCGCCAGTTCGTGGTCGTCGTTTCCGGTCATCACAATCACCGGGATGTCCGACGCCGCCTTTTGCAGCGCGTGCAACGTTTGCAGTCCCTGGCTGTCCGGCAGGCCGAGGTCCAGCAGGACGAGGTCAATGTTCTTGCGCTCCAATTGGGCGACCGCCTCGGAAAGCCGCTGCGCCGATTTCACCTCAAAATTCAACGGCCCGGCCTGAGGCAACATCTCGTGAATGAAATCCGCGTCGGCTGGATTGTCTTCAACGATGAGGATGCGCAGCCGTTCGCTCACTTTTTGGCTCCGTTTCCGTTATGCGGCAGTTCTACGATGGTCAGCCAGAATTCCTTGATGGCCTGCACCACCTCGACGAAATGGGCCAGTTCAATCGGCTTGGTGACGAAACAGTTCGCGTGCAAGTCGTAGCTCCTGAAGATGTCCTCCTCGGCACGGGAGGTGGTCAGGATTACAACCGGGATGCGTTTGAAGTGTTCGTCGGCCTTCATTTCGGCGAGGACTTCGCGGCCATTTTTCCTGGGCAGGTTCAGGTCCAGCAACACCAGGCCGGGACGCGGAACACCGGCATATTTGCCCTCGCGCCGGAGGAAGGCCATGGCCGCCTCGCCATCGCTCACCACGTGCAGGTTGTTGCGCAACTTGCCGTTTTCGAGCGCCTCGCGGGTCAGGTCCACGTCGCCGGCGTTGTCCTCCACGAGAAGAATTTCAATGGGCTTCATAAAGTTGTTTGTCGGTGTGCTGTATCTTCCGCCAAGAATACCATTTTCCCCGCCAAGTTGCAAAGCCCGCAAAGAATTTCTTTTCCCTTGGCATTTTTCGCGCCTTTGCAAGAGGTTTACGAGAGATCATGCATGCGCTCCATTATTTTTATTTGGGAATCGTGAAGAAAAATGTCGTGCCTTTTCCGGGCACGGACTCGAACCAGATTTTGCCGCCGTGTCGTTCCACGACGCGCTTGCACACTGCCAGACCGATGCCGGTGCCGGGATATTCATCCCGCGTGTGCAACCGCTGGAAAATCATAAAGATGCGATCCGCGTGCCGCAACTCGATGCCGATGCCGTTGTCCCTTACGGCAAAGCGCCATTCGCTGACCCTGTCCTGCGCGGACACATGAATGTTTGGGATGCCTTCGCGCCGGAACTTGATGGCGTTGGAGATGAGGTTCTGGAACACCAGAACGAGCTGCGAAGCGTCGGCGCGCACCGTCGGCAGGTTGTCGTTGGTGATGATGGTCCGTGTCTCCCCGATCCTGACGGCCAGATTCTTCATCGCCTCGCCGAGGACGGAATGGGAATCGGTGGGTTCGAGCGGCCGGCCCCGTGAGCCGACGCGCGAATAGGCCAGAAGATCATTGATGAGGTTTTGCATGCGGACGGCGCCATCCACCGCGTAGTGGATGTATTTTTGCGTCTTCTCATCGAGCTGCCCCTCGTAACGCTTCGCCAGAAGCTGCGTGTAGCTGGAAATCATCCGCAGCGGCTCCTGCAAATCGTGCGAGGCGACGTAGGCGAACTGCTCCAGTTCCTTGTTCGAACGTTCCAAATCGGCCAAAGTGCGTTGAAGCTGCGCCTCGACCGCCTTGCGTTCGGTGATATCCTGAATGGCCGCGCGAATTCCGACAATGGCGCCGTCTTCCCCTTTCAGCAGCCGGTCTTTAATCAACACCGGAACGATGGAGCCGTCTTTCCTGCGGAACTCCCGCTCAAAGCCTTCCGGCGGGAGCGCCTCCCCGCGCAGTTTCGCCAGCGCGGCACGGCGGGACGTTTCCTCATCCACGGAAATCTTCCAAACAAATTGTCCCAGCAATTCTTCGGCGGAATATCCCAGCAATTTCAGTTCGGTATTGTTGATGCGAACCAGCCGCCCCTCGGCATCAATTTCGTGAAAACCAACGGGGGCATTGTCGAACAAGTCCTTGAATTCCACCCGGCTCCGGCGCAGCGCCACTTCCGCCAGTTTGTGCTCGGTGATGTCGCGGCCAATGACCGAGGCGCCCACTACCGCCCCGGTCGCGTCTTTTACCGGCGACAGGCTCAAGGAGATCGTGATGAGTTCGCCGTTTTTGCGGATGCGCGCGGTTTCGTAGTGTGCGATGGATTCGCCGCGCTTGATTTTCTCCATGAGTTGCGGGAATTCATCCGGTTGTCCGGGCGGGATGAGCATGGTGACGGGTTTGCCAACCGCCTCCGTCGCGCTGTAACCATATATGCGTTCCGCGCCCGCGTTCCAGCTCGTAATTTTGCCGTCGAGACTTTTGCCGATGATGGCGTCTTCGGAGGATTCAACGATGCTGCCAAGCCGGACGCGTTCTCCCTGGGATTCCAGCTTTTCCCGGTAAAACCGGACGCGCTGCTGCCGCCAGGCCAGACCCACGCCAACGCCCGTGGCGAGGAGCAAAACACCGAGCGTGCAGAGCATTTGCCAGAGCCGCTCCTTCATGGGCGCAAAAACTTCCGCGGCATCCTCGCGAGCCACCATGAACCATGGCGAGTCGGGAACGGCGCGCACGTCGGCAATCACCGGCACACCGCGATAATCCCGGCCTTCCACAATGCCTGTCTGTCCCAGCGCGGCTTTCACTGCGGGCACGTTTGTGTTCGCAAGGGGAATGCGCAGGTTGAGGGCTGTGTTCGTTTGAAACCGCAGTTCGTTCAGAAAGACAACTTCGTTCCCTTCCCGGCGCACAATCAGCGTTTCCGCCGTTGCGCTGGGCACCGGCCATTGCCGGATGAAGGGATAAAGCACGGTGTTTGGATCAATCCGGAGGGCGAGAACGCCCAGCGGGCGGTTTGTGTCCGGCTCGTCGAAGATGGGAACCAGAATCTCCAATTGAACAGGCAGGCCGGGAGCGTCACGATGAAAATCCAGGAACGTCACCTGACGTGATTGCAGGACCGCGCCGATGTCCTTTGCCAGATGGGTGGGCAACGGCTCCGGCTGGTCGGGGACTGACAATCGTTCAGCGCCCTGAACATCGAGCAGATAGATCCGGGTGTATTCGTAGTAGGACTGAAATCTGCCGAGCCACGCGGCAAGTTGTCGGCGCGCGTCGGCGTCGGCCGGTTGCTGGAGGAAGCGGCGTGCCAGCTCGGAGAAGGCGGAGTTGTTGAAGAAGGTGTTGGCGTCGCCCAGCCGCTCTTTGCGGTATTGCATCAGTTCGTTCGCCTTCAAATCCGCGATGGTCGAAAGTTGCTGCTCGGCTGCGGAACGAAAATTCCACTCATAGTTCCGGTAATGCAGGAAACTGGCAGCAAAGATGCCCGCCGCCAAAAAAACGAAGGCCAGCATGAAGCCCCATACGTCGCGGCGTTCGGTTGGCTGGGGAAAATTCATGGAGGTGTTTGCCTTTAAGTCGCGTCCTCTGACTGCCGCGCGGCAATTTTACGGTGTCGCAGGTTCAAGTTCATGCGCGAGAAATCATAAAACGAGGCACTCTTTGAATGAAGTTTAGTTTATGCTTCAAACCACGCGCTGGCAAGACAAATCCCATTCCATCGGGATTATGTCTCTGAAATCAGCTTGGGAGCGGCGGCGCGATTTACAGCCTGGGTTTGCCGCGCTGCCTGGCCTTTTCCTGCTCCTGCATTCTCAAGTTTGCAAACAGGGTGTCGGTGCCGGGGCCTTTCCGGGGCTTCCGGAGGGAAATGGTGTCAATGCGCTGGATCATTCTCATCTTGTTTGCGCAGTAGAGCAGCGCGGTTTCCTCGGAGATCAAATCCTGTTCATAGGCCTTGACGAGGGATTGTTCAAAGGTGTGCCAGCCGGAGACACTGCCGGCTTCTATGATTTCCTCCATATTGCGGCTTTCGCTTTCGCCCAGCAAAATGGCTTCGCGGGTGCGCAGGTTGCTGCCCATCAATTCCGTGACAAGCAGCCTGCCGCCGAAAATCGACGGCACGAGCCGCTGGCTGAGGATGTAACGCATCGAACCTGCCAGTCGTTCGCGCACCTGCACCTCCTCATCCTTGCGGAACATTCCTAGGATGCGGTTGATGGTCATCGGGGCGCTGGTGGTGTGCAGCGTGGTGAAAACCAGATGGCCGGTTTCCCCGGCGTTGAGCACAATCTCCGTCGTTTCGCGGTCGCGGATTTCGCCAATAAAAATGATTTTGGGCGCCTGCCGCAGGGCGGCGCGCATGCCGTCTTGAAAACTGTAGAAATCAAGCCCCAATTCCCGCTGGCTGAACGTGGACTTGACGGGCGTGAACAAAAATTCAATCGGGTCTTCCAGCGTGACAATATGGACATCCCTGTTCTTGTTGATTTCGTTCAGCATGGCGGCGATGGTGGTGGTCTTGCCCATGCCCGTGCCGCCGGTCACAAAGATGAGGCCGTTTTTTTCCTTGATGATGTCGTGGAACACCGGGGCCAGATGAAGCGATTCGAAGGTCGGAATCAGCGGCTTGAGATGGCGCAACACCATGGCGTAATTCCCGTTCTGAAGGTAAAGGTTGACACGAAACCGGCAGAGATTTTTCAGGGTGTAACCGCAATCACACGAGCCGCGCTCCCTCAAATCCTGTAGCAGCCGCTGGTTGTTGTTGATGATGACCCCGGCCAGATTCTCGATGCGCGCACTGGTGAGCGCGGATTCGGACGGGTCGAACACAAACGGCTTGAGCTCGCCCTGAACCTCCACCTGCAACGGCCTGCCGGCGACGAAGAGCAGGTCCGATACTTCGTCGGCGGATTTAACCATCGCCTCCAGCAGCCGGTCGAGTTCTTCTTTATTCATGACAACGCTTTTGAAGCTATCTTTTTCCCATTTCCCTGTCCAACCCAAACGCCGCGCCTTGCTCCCGCCAGGACACAATTTCCCATTTTGCCGGCGCGACGAGCCATTTCGTATTTGACGGCGGCCTGGGAAAAGGCGAAAAGAAACCAGCCATGAATCTGAAACACTGGTTTCTCTGGTTGTGCCTCGCAGTGGTTGTGGTCAGCGAGGTCATGCTTTTCAAGGCCAACCATCAGCTGACCGCCGCGGTTATCGCGCGCGACACGGCGCAGCACGACGCGGACAAGGCGCGCGCGGACCTGGAGCAGTTCAAGGCTTCCGCCGCCGCGGCGCAAGGCGCGGAGGGCGACCGGGTGCGCCGGGAAAACCAGAATCTGACCCAGTCCATCACCCAGTTAAAAAGTGAAACCAACCGGTTGCAAAAAGCAAACCTGCAGTTGACGCAACAGCTGGCGGCCCTCGGTGAAACTGCGCAGCAGCAGCAGGAGCGGTTGCAACAATGGGAGGCCGCCGGACGGGAGGCCCGCGCCGCCGCTCAAGAAACGCAAACGCAGGCGGTAATCGAACGCAACGCCTGCATCGCCAATCTCAAGCAGATTGACGCGGCCAAATTGCAGTGGGCGCTGGAAAACAACAAAGCCGAGGACGCCATTCCGACCCCGCAGGATTTGCTGCCGTATTTCAAGGATGGAGTTTTTCCCGTCTGCCCTTCCGGCGGCACTTACACGATCAATGCCGTCGCCCTGGCGCCAACCTGTTCGATTCCCGGCCACGCGCTGCCGCAATAACATATTTTCTTCCCGACAGGTCTTGGCAATGTTCGGTAAAAAGCCGGTATTTTGTTTGTCATGATATGGATAACACCCTTCACGGCTTCGGGATTATCCGACACAGCGCCAGCGCCTGACGAAAAGCAAAAACCGCCTCGCTAGCCCTGCATTCCTTTTCACCGGGGCGACCGGCGTGTCCCCGGATTTTCAAGGCAAGGCTGGCATTCATTCGAACGGCGCGCAGGAGACATAAAATCCTGTCTGGATTTTGGCAGCCAAAAACAAAGCGCCGCCGCCGCGAGCAGCGCGCCGCCCAAAACCACGAAGGGAACGGTGATGCCGTTAGTTTGGCTCTTCAATTCCCCGACGATTTTCGGCCCAAGATAACCGCCGACATTGCCCAGCGCGTTCACCAAGCCCATGACCGCGCCGGCGGTCGCGCGCGGCAGGATTTCCGTGGGAATGGCAAAGAATGGCGCCAGCCCCGCAAACGGCCCCGGAATGGCCAGACACAGGAACGCGTAGGAAAGCCAGAAGGAATGTTCCTTGAGCAAAACGCTCGCGATGAGGGACGCGCCGCTCACGGCATAAATGAAGGCGGCGTGGCCGCGACGCTCGCCGGTCAGGTCCGAGTGCCGCGAAAGCAGCACCATGACGATGGCGGTGACCGCGTAGGGAACGGCGAACAGCAGTCCGGTTTGCAGGCCGGTAAAATTGTGGCCTCCGCCCTTGAACCCTTCCGTGAGAAAGGTGTTGAGGCCGTAGGAGGCGCAGTTGTAAAGGAAACAAATCGCCAGCATGACGAAAACCACCGGTTGCAGGAAGGCGCGCCAGAGAGAAATTCCTTTTGACTGCTCCAGTTCCCCGGCCTCGCGTTGCAATGTCGTTTCGAGAAAATCCCTTTCCTCCCGCGAAATCCACTTCGCGTCGCGCGGATGGTCTTTGATAAAATAAAGCCAGATCGGAAGCCAGATGAAGGGCAGCGCGCCCTCGATTATTAACATGGCCTGCCAGCCTGCCAGCGGTTTGCCGGACCAATGGTTTTGCAGCCAGTCGAAACTGCCCCAGTTTACGGAAAGCAGCCAGCCGGAAATCGGCGCGGCACCGGCGACCGCCAGCGGCTGGCAAAGGTTCCAATAGGCATTCGCACGGGCGCGTTCCGTGCGCGGAAACCAGTTTGCCAGCAGCACCAGCATCGTCGGATAGACGCCGCTTTCCGCCGCGCCGAGCAGAAAGCGCATCACGGCAAATTCACGGAAACTGGAAACCAGACCGCAACCCACCGCGCAAACGCCCCAAAACACCAGGAACAGGGAGATCAATCTTTTCGGGCTCCAGCGGCCGGCCAGGTAACCGCCGGGAATTTGCAGCAGCACATAGCCGAGAAAGAAAATGCCGGCGGCCTGGCCCTTCAGCCGGTCGTTCATGAGCATGTCCGTCATCATCGTCGAAATCCTGGGGTCCAGCGCCAGCGACACGTTCGTGCGGTCCACGTAGGAAATCGTATACATGATCAGCGCGACGGGGATGATGCGCAGCCAGCGTTGTGACTTCACGGAATTCAATCTGCGCGTTGTTAACAGAAGAACACGGGGTTGTTCAATGGTTAACTTTTTCGCAAGACGGCGCGGAGGCAATCATTTTGGCGGGGGTCTCGAATTGAATGTTGCAAGGGCCGGAAAAAGGAACATGCCGTCCACCACAATTGTCTGGCGAACGCGTCGCTGATATTGCTCACTTTTTAGCTTTAATTGCCGCTTGTTCCTTCGCGCATTCCGTTTCGACGATTTGTTTGACAAGTTCTCTGATCCTGGCATCCCTCCCGTCCCGAATGAGCCCCTCCCCGTTCCCGTATACGTCCCGAATGAGCACCTCCCAGTATATTTTCAATTTTAGTGTCGGGAAGCGGCAGGCGGCAACATCCTCAAACTCATTCCAATACTTGAACCTGTTTGTTTCATTTATATTGATATAACAAACGCTGACATGATCCGATTGTGGTGCCCTGAATTGCAAGCCGGCGGCAGTCGTCGTTTCCGGTGGCGTAAAGTAAATGCTCAAAATTCCGTCTGATTCCCTGAGGCTGTCTTCCGAGTAGTTTGAAAAGCAGTCATTCGTGCCCTTCAATTTTAGAAAATCGGCGTGGATGGCGCGAATCACCGCGTTCATTTCTGCGTTGGTCTCGCCAGCGAAGGACGCGCAGGGCGCAAGGACGGTGAGCAATAACATCGGAATGATGTGTTGTATTTTCATGCCGCGATTCTATCCAATTTTCAGATGGAGTTGTCAGAAGATTGTAAAAATAATGTAAAATTTTTGTCATCGCTTTGCCGCCTGAAACAGAAAGAGCCACACCGGGCCGGCGACGCAATACAACCAAATGAAGCCGCACAGCCGGTTGGGCTACAAAAACTGAGCGGCTACCCAAAAGCGGCCAAACTTGCCATATTTTCAATTTAAGCCGGACGATGACGACATCGAACCGATACGCCAAAGAAGCGGCTTGTCTAAACATTGCGCTTCGATTAAGAACAGACGCATGAACCACGGAAATTCACCTCAATCCCGTCGGCGGAGCCTGTCCAATAATAACCGTCCGGCGGAGGTCGCGCCCAACGATGCCATGAAATCCAAATTGTCAGCCCTTTTGATGGCACTTTTATTGATGCTCCTGCCGGCGGCAGCTTTCGCGA
>Ga0181520_10010175_pt1 | contig 12693 bp, 10 predicted proteins | sample PEATcosm2014_Bin_29_FD_132451 | JGI IMG/M metagenome (GOLD analysis project Ga0181520, IMG submission 132451) | Peatland microbial communities from MTU Mesocosm Facility, Houghton, MI, USA - PEATcosm2014_Bin02_30_metaG | ecosystem: Environmental > Terrestrial > Soil > Wetlands > Peat | place...
CCGGTTTTTCGATTTCATCTTCAACATCAATAGACCCTCCGCCCCCATGATAACAACTCAGCGGCACAAACCCGCCAATGGGGACCGCCGGCCAGCCCGGCAGAAGATGGACGTGATTATCCGCACTCGGAGCGGCCGAAGCAATCGCATTACGAAAGATCGTCACCGCCGCGTTTGCCTCGTCAGACGCTTTTTTGGCTGGAAACCCATCCTAACTGCATTGCCGGATTGAGTTTGCAACCAAGACGTTCCGTCGCCCCGCCCCACGCTTACCCGCATTTTCAGCCGGATATCGCGGTTTCATGCCAAAGATCGCGTCCAAAACGTGCCCTGAATGTCGCGAAAAAGTTCGAACTTTGCCCGCCGGAGTTGGAACTTCGCCCGGCCGGGTGGGATTTCGTATAAATCTATTCATGCCATCCTGGCAGCTTCCCCACCCGAGCCAGTGGCCGGTCAATCTCCCCCGCTCCCCGGCCCCCGCTTTCCCCCCTTCACGGATGTGCCGGAATGTCACCGAAAAGAACGGGGGAGAGGTGGCGGTGCCAAATTGCAGCCCGGTGGGAATTTCCGCAGCCCAGCGTAGTCAGCACCTATGACGGCGCGCTCGCCAGCAGCGATCTCCGTGCGAACCCTGATCCCACGACGGGGCTGATGGCGGGCGCCCACTGAGGGCACGACGACCCATGTCCAAATTCAATGCCCCGCTTCATTTGGTCCTAGCCATTGTGGCGACGATGGCTTCCATGCCGCCATCCTCCGCCGACGCCCAAATCTATGTGCTAAATTATGGCCAGAATCACGGTGGTCAAGGATTCGTTAGTGAATACGCCATGTCGGGGGCACCGATCAATACCTCGCTGATCACGGGCCTATTTTTGCCGGCGGGCATGGCCGTATGCGGATCCGATCTTTTTGTGTCGGATACGGGCATCAACGACACGTGGAGCACGATCTACGAGTACACGCTAGACGGAACGCCCGTGAACACGTTCTGGGCCGTGCCATATTGTAACGGCATCGCCACGAATGGATCGGAACTTTTCTTTACGAACGGCAGCAACGCCGACGTTGGCGGCGGCGTCGGTGAATTCATGCCGTCGGGAGCGGCGGTGAACGTGAACCTGATTCTTGCCACCGGCCCGGACGAAATTGCCGCGTCGGGCGATAGCCTCTTCGTCAGTTTCCCCGAAACCGGCACGGTCGCCGCGTACCGCGATGACGGGACGACGCTCAGCAACGCTTTGATCGGCGGGCTGGTGTATCCATTCGGTCTGGCGGCCTCCGGATCGAGCCTGTACGTGCTGGACTCGCCCATAAACACTGTCTCCGAATACAACACCTCGGGCGCGCTTGTGAACGCCTCGCTGATTACGAGATTGCATGAACCCCTCAGCCTTGCGGTATCCGGAGCGGATATGTACGTCGGATACGTTCAGAATAGCGGTATTGGCGCGATTGGCGAATACACCACGTCAGGAGCGGTGCTCAACTCGAAGTTCATCACCGGCTTGGACGGCCCCGTGGTGATTGTCGTCGTCCCCGAACCGGCGACGGGGTCGATCGCGGCGGTGGCGGGGTTGGCGTTGCTGATTCGCCGGCCGCGGCGGCGGTGACGGTCGGGACGTCTAATCGCCGGACAGTTCCACCATGACGTCGAAAAACCGCAGCAGGTTGGCGTCGGTATCGAGCAGGGCGACGGATTTGGCGCTGGTGCGGTAGAGGGCGCCGGGGTTGATCAGGCGGGTGCGGGCAAAGCGGTTGTCGCTGCGGCTGTGGGTGTGGCCCTGGAAGATGTAATCGTGCCGCTGCTCCTGGATCAGGCGGGCGCGAAGACGGATGTCGTCGCCGTGCAGGACCGCGATCGACTTCTCGGCCAGTGTCAGTTCCACCAGCGGATGCCGACAGTCAATCCCCAGATTCCGGGCGTATTTCAACAGCCACGGGGGATCGTTGTTGCCCAGCACGGCCGAGCAGGGCAAACCGGCCAGTTGATCCAGCACGGCCGGTGTGCCGATGTCGCCGCAGTGGATGTAGTACGACGCGCCGCGATGGCGCAGGATGGCCAGTGCGGATTTGGCCGCGTGCGTGTCGCCGTGCGTGTCGCTGAGAATGCCGATCAGCATATGTGCCCTGGAACGCGGCGGACCCTCACCCCAACCCTCTGCCAGAGTACCGGGCGAGGGGGAAGGAAGGGACGCCGCCGATTGTGTCATGGTTTCGACATTGCCTACAACTTCCGCAGATGATATCCGCCGTCCACGTCGATGATTTGGCCGGTGCTGAAGGGGAACAAGTCGCGGGCCACGGCGACGACGGCGGCGGCGACGTCGGCCGGCCGGCCCCAGCGGCGGATGGGCGTCAGGCCGTCGTCGATCAAGCGGTCGTATTTCTCCTTCACCGGGGCGGTCATGTCCGTGGCGATGATGCCGGGGCGAATCTCATAGACGTTGATGCCATCGTCGGCCAGGCGGAGGGCGAAGAGTTTGTTCATCATCGCCAGTCCGGCCTTGGCGATGCAATAGTCGCCGCGGTCGGTGCTGGCGGCGTAGGCGCTGACGGAACTGATGATGACGATCCGGCAGCCCCTGCCGCCGCCGCTCTGGCTCATCATCGCGCGTGCCGCCAGTTGCGTGAGGAAATATGGCCCCTTCAGGTTGGTGGCGATGATGCGGTCGAAACTGGCTTCGGTGGCGTCGAGCAGATCGGCCCGCACATCCGGGGCGATGCCGGCGTTGTTCACCAGCAAGTCGATCCGCCCGAACCGCTCCCACGCCCGGTCGATCAGATGCATGCGATCGGCCGATGATGACACATCCGCCTTCACCGTGATCGCCGCCGCGCCGGCCTGTTCGGCAAGCTGTCTGGCCTCGTCGGCCGCCTGGGCATTGGCCGCGTAATTGATGACCAGATCAAAACCGTCGGCCGCCAGGGCCAGCGCGATGGCCCGCCCGATCCCGCGCGATCCGCCGGTTACAATGGCCGCTTTCCGCTGCGACATGTGGCCTCCTTTACAGTTCGTGCCGTTGAAACCCGGGCATATTCACGACCCGGCCTGATATCCGGCGATGCCGAGCATTTCGTCCAGTCGCACCAGTTCCAGTCCGCGCGCCCGCAAGGCTTCAACCACCGGGCGGATGGCCGACAGCGTGGCCACCGGCGTGGTTTTCCCGGCCGGCTCGATGCCATCGTGCAGGGCCAGGATATCTCCGCCGCGCGTGTTGGCGGTGAGGCGATGCACGATTTTGGCCGGGGTGGTCGGCACGCCGTCCAGGCCGCGGCGGGTCCAGGCGACGGTGACATGTCCATTGGCGGCGGCGGCGCGAATCACGTGCCAGGTCTTCATACCCAGGGGCGGGCGAAACATGGCCGGGCGGCGTCCGATCCGGCGCTCGATGGCGTCGGCGGTGTCGGCGATCTGCCGTTGCCAATAGAATTCGCGACGGAACACGCCGAAATGCGGATGGTCGTGCGTGTGATTGCCGATCAGATGTCCCTCGGCGTGGGCTCGCTGGATGAAATCGCCGTCGCGGGTGATGTTTTGCCCGATGGCAAAAAACGTGGCCGGCACCTTCAAGTCGCCAAGCTGATCGAGAATCTGCCCGGTGTAAGGCGCGGTGGGCCCGTCATCGAACGTGAGCGCGACGCGTCGCGAGCCGGTGCGCGGCCCGTGCCAGATCACGCGTCCCCAAAACCCGTTGCGTGGCGATACCGTCGCCCATGTGAACCCGCCCAGGGCCGCCGCCACCGCGCCTGTCCCCATCCACCAATCAATCATGCCGCTCCTTGCGCCGATCGCGCCGTCGGCGCCTTTTGTTTCCCGCTCAGCCACAACAACGCCGGCATCGCCAGCATCGCGCCCAGCAAGCATACCGCAGCACCCAGTCCGGCGGCCACGCCCAGTGACCGGATTGCCGGCACGCCGCACGTGACCAGCGAACCGAATCCCAGCGCCGCCGACATCGCGCACACGATCACCGCATGCATGGCCGCGGACATGCCCCTGGCCCAGGCGTCGGTTCCGGCCGAATCGCGCAACCCGCGCGACACACTGACCAGGAATATCCCATAATCCACGTCGATTCCGATAAGCAGCGGCAGCGACACGAGATTCACCATGTTGAGCCTCTGCCCCATCAGTCGCAAGACCGCCAGCAGAACCGCCAGCCCGAAGACCGTCGGCGCCAGCGTCAGCATGGCATCGCGGAAATTGCGCAGATGGGCCCACAAATACAGCCCCACCGCGATGACCGCCAGCCACACAAGCCGGGGCAAATCGTGCCCGATGAGCAATTCCGCGTCGTGTCCCGCGACGGCCAGCCCGGTGAGCGTTGCGCCGCGGGCGCCTCCCGCCGGGGTTAACCCCGACAGAGCCTCGCGCACGGCCGACACCGCCGCATCGCGCCGCGACCGCTCCTCCAGCGGATCGTTCAGCAGCAGGAGCATCACCGATTCGTTGACTCCGGATGCGCCGGGGGTCGCGCTGCGCGGAAGAATCAGTTGCGCCAGCGACGGGTAGCGCAGCAGATCCTCAACGCCCGGCGGCCGGCTGGCGGTCAGGAGAGTTGACAGAAATTGCTCGTAGGCCACAAACGCCTTGGGATCGAAGTCGCTGTCGGCCACGACGGACCGGAAATCCGCGATGACGCGATCGGCCATCGCGCTGCCGGTGGCGGCCTGACGTACCGGCGCCAGATTCGGATCGGGCAGCAGGGTTGCCAAGCCCATCGATCCGGTCACGCCGGTCTTTCTGACCACATCTGTATCCAACCGGTGGCTGACATCGTGGGCCAGGACCACCAGATCGCGCGACGAACCGGCCGTGAGGCAGATCATCAGCGATCCGTACGATTGTCCCATTCGCCGCGAGATTGTCGCTTCGGCATCGAGGGCGGGATTCGGCCGGGGATGCATCACGCTCAGGTCCGATTCCAGCGGAAACCGCTCGCCCGGCCAGGCCAGAATGACCACCGCCGCCGCGAGTATCGCCCCGGCCGTGCCCAGGCTCCGCGTCGGCCGATCCGCCAATTGCTTCATCAGCGGTCCGACGTTCACGCGCAGGCGGGATTTTGCCCAGCGGGATTTCCAACCGAATTTCGATGCCACGGCCGTCGCCGTCACCAAGAGCGCCGGCAGCACGCTCAATGCCGCCACGAAGGCGCCGGCCAATCCGAGCGAACCGAGAATCGCGAAATCCCGCATCGCCGGCAGGCTCGACGTGCCAATCGCAAGGAAGCCAATCACCGACGTCGCCCATGCGCCCAAAACCGCACCGGCCAGTCCCACGTTCGTCCGCTGCGCCGCGTCCGCCGCCGCGCAGCCCCCGTCGCGCAATATCTCGTACCGCGAAAGAAACTGCACCGAATAATCGATCCCCATCCCGGCCAGGATGGCTCCGATCACGGCCGTCAGCGGTGTCAGTTCCAATCCCAACGCGCCGTAGATTCCGAATCCCCACAGAATCCCCAGGCCGACGGGGATCATCGCGGCGATGAACAATTCCACCGGCCGTCGATAGGCCAGCATGAAGAGCAACCCCATGAGCACAACCGAGCCGGTAACGCTTTCGATCATGTCGTGGCGGATTCCGGTTTCACTGGCCGCCGCGATCGCGTAGCCGCCGGAGATGTCGATGCGCAGGGCGTCGCGATTTGCCGCAGAAGTCTGCTGGTTCACCAAGTCCGTGATCGCATGGCAATAGGCCAGATCGCTGATCGGCCGGGTTCCGGCGATCTGAATCAGGAGGCTTCGCCCATCCCTGGAGAGATCGGCGTCGGTGCCTCCCATCGCGGCGGCCGGGCCGAGCTGATCCATGAGAAATTCGTGCAGATCGAGCGGATCCTGGAGCAACACCTTGCTGAGCGCCCCGGCCATGGGGCCCGGCGCGGCGATCACATCCTCATCGTGGCGAATCTGCCGGGCCATGGCGTCGCGGCTGAGGCGGTTCAATGCCGCCGCCATCGCCGTATCGGACAGGTAATACATCCCGTTGGGCGCCACGACATTCTGGAAGAACTCTTTGGTACCCTCGTCGGTCTTCCAGCGAATCTCGCCGACCAGCGCGGCCGACGACGAGTGATGAATCCCATCCGCCAGCCGCTGGGCGAACGACAAAAGTCTCTGCGTATCCGGCGGCGCTGCGGCCGGATCGTCGGGCAGTGACACCATGACCTGCACCTGCTCGACGGCCGCGTAGTTGTTCATGATGTGCGTCAGGGCCGACGCGGCCGGATCGTTGGCGGGAAAGAGCCGCTGGATCGACGCGTCGTTATGGACATGGCGCGCCGCCGCGATGGCCGCCAGGGACAGCACGGCCGCGATAATGAGCGTGGCGATCGGCTGCCGCGCCGGCCAGGAGAGCAGGCGGGTCATGGCAGTTTCCTCGCGCGGCGGGGCGGCGTGAATGCGCCATCGGCCAGGGCGGCGTTCAATTCGACGGTTGTCAGATCGACTTCGATCGTCCCCGCGATTGCCGGATCGGCGCCCGAATCCAACTGCCGTGCGACGATCTTCATCGGCCAGGCGACTGCGTCGATCGAGACGTACTTGTCCAGTTCCAGCGTGAACCGCTCGGCGCCATCGGCGTCGTACAGCCGGTATATCGACGGCGTGATCGTGCGCTTGTCGACCTGGCAGACGATGGTCATGCCATCGCTCTGCACGCGACGGAATTCAAAGCTCGATCCGCGATCGATCGCCTGATCGGTGGATGACGCCTCACCGCTGAACAGGCCGCCGGTAAGCAACCCCCACATCGCGGCCAGCCGATGCCCGACACCCGGCTGATCGAACGGCCCACTGGTCGGGGCGGGAGCGGTTGTGGCCGCCGGTGCTTCCGGCGGCGGCTGCATGAGCCACACGCCCGCCGGTGTGATCGTCAGATCGAACACCGCCTGGCCGAATTTCTCGGCGTGCAGACGCATCCAGTCCGGCGGACGCATTACCAGGATCGTGTCCAGCCGGATGCTCTGCCCATCCGGCCGGGTCATGACAACTTCGGCATCCGGGGCGCTGACGGTTTGTACTCGCTGGGCGCGCTGGCAGAGAACCGCCCGCGCCTCGATGGCCGTCATGGGCCCATACGTCGCCGGCGGCGGATATCCACAACCGCCCAGTGCCGCGACCGCCAGACAAAACACCAGCCCAAGGCCGAGGCGCCGGCACGCAAGACGCGCACCGGCTTTCCACTGCTCCAACCTCTGCGTCATTGCGCCTTTGCGTGACATATTTTTCTTTTTGAAGCCTGGAACTTACATTCCCGCCGCCTCTTGCCGCAGGATTTTTCCCGTCGGCGATCGCGGCAGGTCGGCGCGGACTTCAATGACGCGCGGGACCTTATGCGGCGATAACCGCTTCCTGGCGAACTCCCGCAGCTCATCGACGTCGATCGCGGTTTGCCCGTCTCGCGGCGTTACAATCGCCCGCAGGCGGTTCACCGTCGCACTCAGCGGCAGCGGCACCACGATGCACTCGCCCACCGACTCATGTTCGCGCAATGCCGCCTCCACTTCCATCGGGCTCACCTTCAATCCGCCCACGTCGATGAGCAGTTTCAGCCGGCCGGTCAGGTGGATGTTTCCCGCGCTGTCGACATGGCCCAGATCGCCGGTGGGAAAGAATCCGTCCGGGGTCATGGGCGTCTCTTCGCCGATGTATTCCCGCATCATCGATGTCGCACGCACGGCGATCTGATCGTCGGCGCCGCTTGTGGGCATCAGGCGAATCTCAACGCCGCGCATCGGCTTGCCCACCGAGGCCGGATCGAACGACGCATCACGCGGATCGGCAAACGCCACCGATCCAATCTCCGTCGCCCCGTATATCTGCCCGACTCGAATTCCCATCCGCCCGTCAAGTTGATCGAACAAACTCCGCGGAAACGCCCCGCCCGCCGAATACGCCACCTTCAGACCCGGCGCCCGCGCCGTGCCGATATTGGCCACCATCTCGAACATCGCCGGCACGCCCGGCCAGATGGTGATCTCACCCCGGCCGATCCGCTCGACCAGCACGGCCATGTCCAATCCGCGGCACAGGTGGACCTGGCTTCCCGCCCACACCGGCGCCAGCAAGCCGTGCTCCAGCCCGTACGAATGACACAGCGGCACCGTCGCCAGCACGCGATCCTCCGGCACAAAGTCGACCGCTTCCACCATGCTACCCGACACCGCATCCACACTGGCCGCGGTTCGCATGACAATCTTCGGCCGGCCGGTGGTTCCCGTGCTGGTCAAGAGCAACGACGGACCACTCTTATCCCCTCTCCCTGTACCCAGGGGGAGGGTTAGGGTGGGGGTCAGATTGGCCGACGGCACCGAGAGCGAAGAACCCCCACCCCCGCCCTCCCCCTGTGTACAGGGAGAGGGAGAAAAAGGTGCGGTCGCTTCAATCTTCAATCCACGGCCGATGACCGCCGCGGCCGCCGATCGTTTGATCGCACTGGCCTGTTCCGGCGGCGCCAATTCCGGATTGACCGGGAACACGCTTCGCCCCGATGCCAGCACACCCAGAAACGCGATCGGAAATTCAAGCCCGTTTTCCAGGCTCACAAGTACCGTCGCGCCGGCCGGCACCTTTTTGTCCAACTCCGCCGCCAATGTCCGGACTCGCTGGGCCAGGGCGGACCATGTCAGCACATCGGCCGATTCACCCGAGCCGCTTGCCCCGAGGTAGGCGATCTGGTCGCCGCGATCGGTTTCCCATCGCGCCACGCGATCCAACAGTTCGATGCCGGTTGCGCACTTGTTCACGCCGTCACCGCCGGCGCCGCCGTTGACGGCTGGGCCGCCGGCGACCAGTCGATCGGCTCGGCCTCCAGCAGCGAATGCGCCGCCCGCCTGGGCACGGTCGCCACGCGCTTGTTGAGCCACACAAAGAAATAAAACAGCCACAGCCGCCACCGCAATTTCCACGGCGGCCGGGGAAAAACCTCGCCCGCCAGCACCGAGATCACCGCGTTATGCACCTTCATCGGCCCGGTGCCGTTCATGAACAACTCGCGGAATGAATGCTGGTAATAAGTGCGGATGAGGCGGAAATACGTTTTGGTGCTGCCGCGGACGTATTTTCGATAGCGCCGCTGCGCCGCGGCCGGTGCTGCCCCGTTCTTCAACACCGCTGCCAGACATCGCGCCGCTTCGCAGGCGCTCATCATCGCCATGGTCGCCCCGGTGGAAAAGATCGGGTCCAGAAACGCCGCCGCATCTCCCACCAGAAAATAGCCCGGCCCCGAAAAAGGCCAGCAGGTGTAACTGAAATCCGCCAACACCTGGTTTTCGACCGGCCCGGCCGCCTGCGCCATCCGGTCACGCACCACCGGGCACCGCGAGATCGCCCAAGCCAGCATCCGACTGGCCGACACGCCGGCCGATCGGCACACTTCCGCCCGCGTCACAAAACCCACGCTCGTCGTCATCTCGTCCAACGCGATCAGCCAGAACCATCCCTCTTGGCACATGATGATGCCCGGATGCCCGGCCGCTTTTCCCTCCAGCCGCTTCACGTTCGTGAAATGCGAGAAATACGCGACCTTGTGCAATTCCTGGTCCGAATGCGGCCTCCGCGTTCCCAACTTCCGGCCCACCACGGTTCCGTGACCGCTGGCATCGATCAGGTAGCGAGCCGTTAATTCGCCTTGGTCCGTCGCGATGCGCACGCGGCCGTCGGTTAATTCGAGTATCTCGCGCACGGCCACGTTCTGTCGGCAATCGGCCCCGGCCGCGGCGGCCTGGGCGAAGAGCATCCCGTCGAAATGCGCCCGCGCGATGTTGAACGTTTCGCTTCCCGGCACCAGTCCCATGTCGAAGGTGAACCGCGTCGTGTTCGGATCGTTTCCCAGCCCGAATTCCGCACCGAATTTGGGCATGTGCGGCAGCTTCCGAAGCGCGGCCTCGAGCCCCAGTTCCCGCAGCAGCGGCATGTTCCGCGGCAGGAACGATTCTCCAATGTGAAACCGCGGATGCGATCCCTTTTCCAGCAGAATGACCTTGATCCCCGCCCGCGCCAGTTGCAACGCCGCCGTCGCCCCTCCCGGCCCGCCGCCGATCACCAGCACATCGCAGTCCGTCCCGTCCGTCATCGCTGAACCCCGCTGCAATCGGCCAGGCCTTCTATCTCCACCAGCAGCTCCGGGCGACACAACCCGGCCCGCACCGTCTGCGGCTGGCCCACCGATGCAAGCTGCGATCGCACCATCGCCGCGATCGGTGCCGCATCCGAGGCATCGCGGTAATACACACGCAATTCACGCAGCGTCGCCAATCCCGCCGCGCCGTCCGCCGCGCCGGCGGCCGTCAGCAGGCTCGACAGGTTCGCCAGCGTCTCGGCGAATTGCGCCGACAGATCGTTCTCGAACATGGACACTTCCCCGCGAATGCTGGCCGTCCCGCCCACCAGCACCAGCGGCGCCGGCACATCCGCCGTAAGGATCGTCGCCCGCGAAAAGCAGGGCGGACGCGGCCCGTAGCGCGCGGAATAGCGGTGCGGCTGAACCTGCCGCGGATTGGCCACCGCCCTCCCCGGCTGTCGCGAGGCAAGACAATGCACGATCAAACCACGCCCGTCATATCCCACACCCGACGCCGTCGGCAGCGATGCGTCAAACCGCTCCGGCCCGCCGTACCACTGGCTCATCGCCGCAAACCGCCCGGCATTAAACGCCATGTACCGGTTGGCATCCCGGCCGTCGCCAACCGCCGGGTCTACCCCATTGACCGCCGGCTGCGTGATATCGCCGATATGATTCCAGAACCGCACCGGATACGGCGTGTTCGATTCCGCCAGCACCGCGCGAATCAGCCCATACGCGCCGATCGTCGCATCGCGCAATCCCGCCCCGTCGCGCACCAGATGCTCATCCACCCACGCACTAACCAGCGTAAAGCGCTTCCCGGCCGCAATCTCCAGTGCGATCCCCTCGCTCCCGCCCCCCGTCCGCCCGGTCGCATCCACAAGCTGCTCCACCCACGCCGGCGGCCTCGCCGCCGCGCCCGCGCTATCCGAACCAGGTTTCGCCGTCAACGTGCGTATCATCCTTCCAAGCACTCTCGAACCGTTGACGGTACTCTAACCCGGCCCATAAGGGGTCACAAGGCGAATACAGCTCGGTGGCAAATCATGGGCATCGGATGACGTCGGCGTGGTGGCCGCAATTCCTGAAGACCACCTCGTCTGCGCCAAATTGAAATGTCACGAGGAGGTTATCGCTGGCATGCATTTCCCAAATGGGAGGCGGTTTCTCGCCCGCCTTGCTTGGTGTTCCGGTCTGCCCCCCGAGTTTGTGCGGCCGGAGTCCCGCCGTATAGGGACCGTGTGGCTTAACCATGAACAGGCGAAGGCATTTGTCTATCCGCCGCCGTTCACCTTCCTGCAGCGACCTGTACGAACGCCGAAACAATGACGTGTGTGCGACCTGCACGAGAAATCCCCTCCGGAGCGTTCATTCCCCGGAATTGAGGTCGGCAATCATGCCCTCAACGGAGGAGAACCTTCGCATCCGGCCCGCGGCAATGTCACGGTCCGCCTTCTTCCTGGATCTCTTCAACGCATCCCTCGCAGCGTCAAGTATGATCGGTCTCAACCAGGAGGCCATGTCGGCTTGGTTCGCGCTGGCTGCCTTGGCAATGGTCCGCTTTTGCATCGCCGTGACCGGAATTCGCAGGTCAAAATTCATCAGCATCGTCGGGTCTTTTTTGGGCCTGGCCATGAAATTACTGTAGTAATAAAAACCCGGATCGTCAAGATGATTTCAGAGGCGGCGGAATCAAAGGTACCCATTCAACAGTACCCAACTGTCCTGCCGAACCGGCAAATGCCATGATCTGGACACGGGGCTTGTCATGACAACGATTTCCCTGGCCAATCCTCGCTATCCCGACCAGCGGCCGGTTGAGGTTCAGGCTCTGGCCGATACCGATGGAGGACATGGACCTTGTCGTCTCCCCCAGGGACCGCCGCATCGACGTGAATCCCGCCAGTCCGAATATCGCCTGCTCGACGGTGAAGTAGGGACGATGGTCTTGAAAGTTCTGAAAGTATGATAACCACCGCCGGCGCGCATATCGTCGCATCATGACCGACGCCCGCAACTTGAAGATCGCCGTCACCGGCGCTTTTGGTTACTCCGGCCGTTATATCGCCCGGCGGCTATTGGATGCGGGCCATCGCGTCGTCACGTTGACCAATTCGCCGCAGCGCGAAAACCCGTTTGGGCAGGCGATCGAGGCTATCCCTTATCATTTCGACCAGCCGCAGCGTTTGACGCAATCGCTGAAGGGCGTCGATGCCCTCATCAACACCTATTGGGTGCGATTCGATCATCACTCCTTCTCTCATCAACAGGCCGTCGCCAACAGCCGGGTTCTGTTCAATGCCGCGCGCGACGCCGGCGTGCGGCGGATCGTGCATGTCAGCATCACACATCCGGACATCAACTCCGACCTGCCCTATTTTCGCGGCAAGGCCGAGCTGGAAGCGAACCTTGAAACGCTGGGCATTTCCTATTGCATCCTGCGGCCGACCGTTCTATTTGGGAAGGAAGATATCCTGATCAACAACATGGCCTGGGCGCTGCGCCATCTCCCAATGTTCGGGGTTTTCGGCGCCGGCGATTACCGGCTGCAACCGATCTACGTGGACGATCTTGCCGCCGCGGCCGTCGGGCGCGTTGCCGGCGACCGCAATGAGGTGATCGAGGCG